>Ga0208671_10000928_pt1 | contig 13339 bp, 11 predicted proteins | sample ColrivemetaGS759_FD_187606 | JGI IMG/M metagenome (GOLD analysis project Ga0208671, IMG submission 187606) | Estuarine microbial communities from the Columbia River estuary - Ebb tide ETM metaG S.759 (SPAdes) (version 2) | ecosystem: Environmental > Aquatic > Marine > Intertidal zone > Estuary ...
AGACCGCATGGATTCAGTAAAAGAAGAAGATTACAAAGCTTTACTAGACGACCATATGCTCATTAAAGATGAAATTGATGAAGAACGTGAGGCGAATCCAGAGGCATTAGAACTCACAAAATCAGAATTTTTAAATACCTTAAAATTTATAACGATAAAGGCTTATTTAACCACTGAACAAATTGGCGAGAATGTATTGGTATACGACCCAGTTCCAGCTCAATACTATTGTGGTGATTTACAAGAAATAACAGGAGGAAAATCTTGGTCTCTTGGAAATACTTTGGTTATATAAACTTTTGATAATATAATGCGTTTAACTTTTAAATTTCTTCTGTTCAGTATAACATTTATCTTCTTTTTTAATTGTGAAAAAGAAGATAAAAAATCTGAAAATTGGGTAAAACTTTTTAATGGGAAAGACTTAACAGATTGGACAGTTAAAATAAATGGTTTTGAACTCAATAATAATTATAACAATACTTTTAGAGTAGAAAATGGCGTCATGAAGGTGTCTTATGATGATTATGAAAACTTCACGAATGAGTTTGGACATATCTTTTACAAAAAACCTTTTTCAAATTACAAATTAAGATTACAATATAGGTTTACAGGTACACAAGTGAAAGGCGGAGCAAGTTGGGCTGCAAAAAATAGTGGTATTATGCTGCATTCGCAATCTCCAGAAAGCATGTTAGTTAATCAAGGTTTCCCGCTTTCATTAGAATTTCAACTTCTCGGAGGTGTAAATGAAAACGAACCTCGCCCGTCAGGAAATCTTTGTACACCAGCAACCCATGTTTTAATAGATGAGAAGTTAATTACAGAACATTGTGTTAGTGCTGATTGTAAAACCTATTATGGTGAAGAATGGATAACCGCAGAGGTTCTAGTAAATAATGATTCTATAACACATTTTATTAATGGTAAAAATGTTATTTCATATTCCAGACCAACTATTGGTGGTGAGTTTTTAGAGTCAACCTCCAAAGAAACTCAAGCTAAAGATGGACAATCTCTTACTAGCGGTTATATTTCATTACAAAGCGAAAGCCACCCTATAGAATTTAAAAATATTGATATATTAGAGTTATAACTTTTTAACACCTTTTTAAAATGAGTAGTAATCCTTCAAATAGTAGACGCTCCTTTATTAAAAAAACGGCATTAACATCAATCGGAATCTCTATCATTCCAAGGCATGTTATGGGGAAAGGATTTATTCCTCCTAGTGATAAATTAAATATTGCTATTGTTGGAGCTGGAGGTAAAGGCTATTCAGATATGATTAATGTTTGGAATAATGGTCAATCAAATATTGCAGCTATTTGCGATGTTGATTGGAATCAAGCTTCTAAAGCATTTGATTTTTTCCCTAAAGCAAAACGCTTTAAAGATTACAGAAAAATGTTAGAAGAAATGACGGATATTGATGCTATAACTGTATCAACTCCAGATCATACGCATGCAGTTATAACTCATGCAGCTATGCAATTAGGAAAACACGTTTATGTACAAAAGCCACTAACACATAATATTTACGAAGCCAGGATACTTACCGAAGCTGCAAAAAAATACAAAATAGTAACCCAAATGGGAAATCAAGGTGCATCAGGAAAAGGTGTTCAAACCATGATCGAATGGTATAATAGTGGAACTATTGGGGAAGTTAATAAGGTAGAGGTTTGGACAAACAGACCCGTGTGGCCTCAAGGCATAAAAACACCAACAGAAAAACCAGCTTTGCTAAACAATTTAGATTGGGACTCATGGGTTGGACCAGCAGAATGGGTAGATTACAATCCATTATATCATCCATTTAAATGGAGAGGCTGGTGGAATTTTGGCACTGGAGCGCTTGGAGATATGGGCTGCCATTTAATGGATCCTCCATACAGGGTCTTAGGCTTAAAATACCCTACTGAGGTTGAAAGTAGTGTAGGGTCAATATTTACTCAAGATTGGACACCTGATTACTATCCAGAATCATGTCCTCCATCATCTAGAACCCAATTAAAATTTGAAGCAACAGAAAAAAATCCTTCTACAGTTAAATTGAATTGGACTGATGGTGGATTGCGACCTTTTCATCCTGACTTAATTCCAGCTGATCATTCTTTAGGTGATGAGAATAGTGCAAATGGTGTTATAATGATGGGAGAAAAAGGTATTATGACCTGCGGAACTTACGGAAGAAATCCTAAAATATATCTTAATTCTGGCGAAATTCTACTACCAAACTACCACGAGAATGAAGACGAAAACAGCTTACCAGAAAATGGGCATCAAGCTAAATGGGTAGATGCCTGCAAAGATGGTTATGGAAGCAATAAACATAAAGAATTAACCTCATCATTTGATTATGCTGGGCCTCTTACTGAATCTATTTTAATGGGTAATTTAGCTATTAGAAGTTACAATCTAAGAGAAAAAATTAATGATAGATTTATTTATCCTGGTCGCAAAAAACTTCTTTGGGATGGTAATAATATGAACATAACCAATTTCGAACCTGCCAATCAATTCGTAAAAAGAATATATAGAGAAGGCTGGAAATTGGATTGATTTAATAGCTTATTATTCAACAATAAATTTTCCTTTCATCATTCCAGAATGTCCAGGGAAACTACATAAAAATTCATATTCTCCAACAGCTGGCGAATCAAATTCAATAACAGCAGTTTCACCACCACCAATAATTTTGGTATATGTAATAACATCCTCTGAGGCTTTAGGTATATATTGATTAGAAGCAAAAGCAGCAGCTTTATTTGCAAAATCGACTAGGCTAACACCTTGTTTTAATAAAACAAAATTATGCCCCATCACATTTTTATCCATTTTACCAATATGCTTTAATGTGATTTTTACTGACTCTCCAGCTTTTACCGTAATCTCCTTCTTATTAAATTGCATAGCATCATTAGATGTTATAACAACGTCATTAGGGCTGCTTTCTACTTTTTCTGAAGTAGTCGTTTTATTCTCATAGGAAAACCCTTCTTTCTTTTTTTCTTTCTTACCACCACAACCTATGACTACGCCAGAAAAAATCAATACTAATACAACCTTAAATATCTTCATTTTTTTTATTTTAATTAAAACGTTAGTCTTTAAGTAAAACCTTCAGCCTTCTGAAGATTTTATTAAAACAAATATAAATGTATAAAATCAAAAAAAAGTAAAATTTTTTTCAGTGAAAAATATTATACTTAATAAATAAATAATCTTACTTCAATAATTTAAAAAGTAACTAATACTTAGTGATAGTTTTTATCATAAAATGTAATCGGTACTAATGAAATTTGAAGTTTTCTTTTCTAACAACTCTTCCAAAATAGCATTGTTATACTCATTATCTTTTGATGCTACAAAAGTTCTTATGGAAAATGAACGTAGAGCATCGTGAACACTTAACGTTCCAAATGCAGAATCTTTTCTTCCTGTGAATGGGTAAACATCTGGTCCGCGTTGACAAGAACTATTTAAATTTACACGACAAACTAGGTTTACCAAAGTATCAATTAAGGGGGATAATGTATGTATATTTTTGCCAAACAAACTTACTTGTTGTCCATAATTAGATTCTGCCATATCATCTAATGGTGCTTCTATATCAGAGAATGCAACAACAGGAACTACTGGACCAAATTGTTCTTCTTGAAATACGCGCATATCCTTAGTTACTGGGTATAAAACTGAAGGGAAAATAAAATTATCTGTAGTTTCTCCTCCTTTTTTATTCAAAACTTTGGCCCCTTTTTCTGTAGCATCATCAATCAATTCTTGAATATAAGACGGCTTATCTTCTTCTGGAAGTGGTGTTAATTTCGCACCTTCTTCCCAAGGATTTCCAAACTTAAGCTGGTCTACTTTAAAAGCAAATCTTCGATTAAATTCTTCCACAATTGATTCATGTACATATAAAACTTTAAGTGCTGTACAACGTTGGCCGTTAAAAGATAACGTTCCTGCTATACATTCATCCACAGCCAAATCTAAATCAGCATCAGGTAAAACAATAGCTGGATTTTTAGCCTCTAAACCTAACACCATTCGTAGTCTATTTCCTTTTGGATGTTGAGATTGTAAAGCGTTTGCAGATTTACTATGACCAATTAAAGCCAAAACATCAATCTTACCGGACTTCATGATTGGTGTTGCTAAAACACGACCACGACCATAAACAATATTTACTACACCCTCTGGGAAACTACTTTGAAAAGCTTCTAATAAAGGAGATATTAATAATACTCCAAGCTTTGCTGGTTTAAATATCACAGGGTTTCCCATAATTAACGCTGGAATTAATAGCGTAAACGTTTCATTTAAGGGGTAATTATAAGGGCCTAAACATAAAACGACTCCCAAAGGCCCGCGGCGAATGTGCGCATAAACTCCAGAGTTTTTTTCAAATTTAGCCGAGTCTCTATCTATTTGCTTATAAGCTTCAATAGTATCATAAATGTAATCAACTGTCCTATCAAATTCTTTCTCAGAATCTGGTAAGTTTTTTCCAATTTCCCACATCAGTAAGTTTACAACTTCTTCTCGCTTTGTTTTCATTTGTTCAACAAACGTTTCCATGCAAGCAATCCTGTCACCAACTTTCATTGTTGGCCATAACCCTTTACCTTTATCGTAAGCCGAAATTGCAGAATCAAGAACTTCTAGAGCCTCCTTTTCTCCTAATTGAGGAATAGTCCCTAATAGTGTTTGCTCATATTTCGAAGTAGATGAAATTGTTGAATACACTTTAGCAGTTTCACCTTCCCAATGTCGCAACTCACCATTTACGAGGTACGTGTTTTGGTGTAAAAGAGATTTAATTTTATAAGCTTCCGGAATTTCTGTGAAGGGATGTTTCATAACTTTAATTTTGCTTTTTTCTTTTTACTCAAAATAACTAAAAATAAATCTAAAATCACTTCTATATCTTAATTAACTACCTGTTTTTCAACTAAAACGTTTTCGCGTATTTCAGTAGTATCAAAAAATAAAACATATAAAATTACACTAAAAATGGCGTTGTAATAATGAAAAAACCTGTCAAAATGATAACATCTGACAGGTTTTATAAATATATATTTTAGTTTAGTACATCTCTATACTATTGGCTTCATAGCCGTCATAGATGATCTTAAAAACTCACCTACTTTTTCAACTGGATGATTTCTTAAAGCTGCATTTACCTCAATAAGTTTTGCATTATCTACACCATCACCATTGTCTTTAGCAAAAGGCTTTCCTATAACATCTGTTTTAATCTTTTTCATGAAATCTTTTAATAATGGCTTACAAGCATGATCGAATAAATAACATCCATACTCAGCTGTATCAGAAATCACACTATTCATTTCATATAATTTCTTTCTTGCAATGGTGTTAGCAATAAGTGGCGTTTCATGCAATGATTCGTAATATGCAGAAGCATCGATAATCCCTGAGTCTGTCATAGCTTCAAAAGCTAATTCAACTCCTGCTCTTACCATAGCTATCATTAACACACCATTGTCATAATATTCTTGCTCAGAGATTTCTATATCTCCAGCTGGTGTTTTTTCAAAGGCAGTTTCTGCGGTTGCAGCTCTCCATCCTAATAAATCTTTATCATCGTTAGCCCAATCCGACATCATCCCTGCAGAGAAACGACCTTCAATAATATCATCCATATGCTTTTGAAATAATGGACGCATGATATCTTTTAACTCTTCTGATAATTCAAAAGCTTTAATTTTTGCTTTGTTAGACAAACGATCCATCATGTTAGTTACCCCACCATATTTTAGACCTTCTGTAACAGTTTCCCAACCATACTGAATTAATTTTGAAGCATAACCTGCATCAACACCTTCTTCAATCATTTTATCAAAACAAAGAATAGAACCTGTTTGCAACAATCCACAAAGAATGGTTTGCTCTCCCATTAAATCAGACTTAACCTCAGCAATAAAAGACGATGCTAAAACACCTGCTTTATCTCCTCCCGTAGCTACTGCATAAGCTTTTGCTTGTGCCCAACCTTTCCCTTCAGGATCGTTTTCGTCGTGCACCGCTATTAATGTTGGCACACCAAAACCACGCTTATATTCTTCACGAACCTCCGTTCCTGGACATTTTGGCGCCACCATTATCACAGTAAGATCTTCACGTACTTGTGTTCCTTCTTCTACAATATTAAAACCATGAGAGTAAGATAATGTTGCTCCTTTTTTCATTAAAGGCATTACAGCTTTCACTACACTTGTATGTTGCTTATCTGGTGTTAAGTTTAATACTAAATCTGCTGTTGGAATTAACTCGTGGTAAGTCCCAACATTAAACCCATTTTCAGAGGCATTTACAAAAGACTGACGCTTTTCTGCAATTGCAGCATCACGTAATGTATAAGAAATATCTAAACCAGAATCCCTCATGTTTAACCCTTGGTTTAATCCTTGAGCACCACATCCTACTATAACTATTTTTTTACCTTTTAATACGTTTACTCCATCTGTAAATTCTGAAGCATCCATAAATCTACACTTCGATAATTGATTTAATTTATCTCTTAGCGATAGTGTGTTAAAATAATTTCCCATTTTATATTTAATTGTTATTATTGGTTATTGAATGCTGTTAGCATTTCAGTTATTTTCATTTGTTCTTTAGTGACTGCAATTCTACCAGAACGCACAAACTGCATAATTCCGAATACATTTAGGTCTCTTCTTAGAGATTCAATTTCGTTTCGACGCCCAGATTTTTCTAAAACAAAAAATTCCTTGTTGACAGTTACAATTCTTGCAGAACTCTCTTTTATTATATTTTGAATTTGAGGTTCATTAAACAGAAGATCAGACTTAATTTTAAACATACAAGATTCTGTGAATATAGTATCTTCTTCCTCATGATAATAAGCTCTAATTGTTTCAACTTGTTTTTCAATTTGCTTAACAATTTTAACCGTATTAGTCTCTGTCATGTTAACAACAATAACAAATCGGTTTACACCTTCAATTTCTGATTGGGAGGTTGTTAAACTTTCAATATTGATGTGCCTACGCTGAAAAATAGCGGATATACGATTCAATAAACCAATATGATTCTCAGTGTATATTGATATTGTAAATGATTTTATGTCTTCGTTCATTTCTTTATTCTTAACTTAATCTTACATCTGAAACCGATGCTCCTGACGGAATCATTGGAAACACATTCCCTTCTTTTTCTACACAAACTTCTAAAAAATAAGACTCTTCTGAAGCCATCATTTCTTTTACTGCATCTGCTAATTCTTTACGTTTTGTTACTTTTTTAGCTTTGATATAATAACCTTCTGCAATAGCTACAAAATTTGGGTTTGTCATTTCGGTAGAAGCGTAACGTTTATCGAAAAACAATTGTTGCCACTGGCGTACCATCCCTAAAAACTCATTGTTTAATACTACAATTTTAACAGCTGCTTTTTGCTGAAAAATAGTACCTAATTCTTGAATGTTCATTTGGTAACCACCATCTCCTATAACAGCAACGACTTCGCGTTCCGGAGCTGCCATTTTAGCCCCGATAGCCGCAGGAAGCGCAAAACCCATAGTTCCTAAACCACCTGAGGTTATATTACTTTTTGTAACATTAAAATCTGCATATCTACAGGCAATCATTTGATGTTGCCCCACATCTGAAACAATTGCAGCATAGCCTTTACTTTCAATATTTATTTGTTTTATAACCTCACCCATAGTCAACCCTTCTTTCGTAGGATTGATATCACTTTGTATTACTTTTTCAAATTCAATAGCGTATAAATCTTTAAATTCTTGTAACCATGAGTCATGTGTATTTTTATTTAAGGCATCGAAAAGTAACGCTAAGCTTTCTTTTGAATTCCCTAAAACAGCAACATCCGTTTTTACATTTTTATCAATTTCTGCAGGGTCAATATCAAAATGAATGATTTTAGCTTGTTTTGCATAGGTATCTAAACTACCCGTAACACGGTCATCAAAACGCATCCCTATAGCAATTAACACGTCACATTCATTGGTTAATTTATTAGGCGCATAATTACCATGCATTCCAACCATCCCTATATTTAACGGGTGTGATGTTGGCAATGCCGAAGCTCCTAAAATAGTCCATGCCGCCGGAATTCCAGCTTTTTCTATCACAGCTTTAAGTTCTGCTTCCGCTTTCCCTAAAATAACGCCTTGCCCCCAAACAATCATGGGTTTTTTAGCATTATTAATTAATTCTGAAGCAGCAATAATAGTTTCTGGATCTGTTTTAGGTATTGGAATATAACTTCTTACACCTTTACATTTTTCATATTTAAAATCTAACTCACCAAACTGTGCGTCTTTTGTTATGTCTACTAATACAGGTCCAGGCCTTCCGCTTTTAGCAATATAGAATGCTTTAGCTATGGCCTCAGGAATATCTTCAGATTTGGTAACTTGACAATTCCATTTAGTGACTGGTGTAGAAATACCAACGATATCCGTTTCTTGAAACGCATCACTTCCTAATAAGTGCGATGGCACCTGACCAGTAATACAAACAATTGGAGTTGAATCTATTTGTGCATCCGCAATTCCAGTGATTAAATTAGTTGCACCTGGCCCCGAAGTTGCCATGGCAACACCTACTTTACCAGATATACGTGCATAACCTTGCGCCGCATGCGCAGCACCTTGTTCATGACGGGTTAATACATGATGAATTTGATCTTTAAATTTGTATAATTCATCATAAACGGGCATAATAGCACCTCCAGGATATCCATAAAGAATATCAACGCCTTCTGCCATCAAACTTCTTACAATAGCTTCACTACCTGCTATCCGTTGTGTTTTTTCTGCCACTTGTGTTTTATTTACGGTTTGTGTTTTCATAATCACACTATATTAAATATCCGTCTTAGCGGAAATGAAAAAATCAATTTATTACGCATCAGTCACACAGCCTTTTGAAGCTGATGCCACCGATTTTGCATATTTATATAAAATTCCTTTTTTATGTTTTAATGCTGGTTGAACCCATTGTGATCTTCTTTCTGCTAATTCTTCATCAGAAAGCAATACATTAATGGAATTATCTTCTGCACTAATTTTAATTTTATCACCAGTTTTTAATAAACCTATCGTTCCTCCTTCTTGAGCTTCTGGAGTAATATGTCCAACTACAAATCCGTGTGTTCCTCCAGAAAAACGACCATCTGTAATCAGAGCCACAGATTTCCCTAAACCTGCACCCATTATTAAAGACGTTGGTTTTAACATTTCTGGCATGCCTGGACCTCCTTTTGGACCAACATAACGAATAACAACAACATCGCCTCTTTCAACTTCACCATTTGAAATCCCTGTATTTGCAGCTTGCTCGCCATCATACACCACTGCTTTTCCTTCAAACAGTAAGCCTTCATTTCCTGATATTTTTGCCACAGCACCTTCAGTCGCTAAGTTTCCATAAAGAATCTGCAAATTTCCTGAAGATTTTAAAGCTTTATCCTTTGGATAAATAACATCTTGATCATTTTCAAACGAAAGTGGCTCAACATCAGCTAAGTTTTCTGCCAAGGTTTTTCCTGTTACGGTTAAACAATCACCATGCAGATAACCATTATCTAATAGATATTTCATAACTGCAGGAGTTCCTCCAACACCGTGAACATCTTCCATTAAATATTTTCCGCTAGGTTTTAAATCGGCTATTAAAGGTGTTCTATCACTAACATGTTGAAAATCTTCTAATGTAAACTCAATATCCGCAGCATGAGCAATAGCTAAGAAATGCAATACCGCATTTGTTGATCCTCCTAAAGCATTTACCAGTGCAATCGCATTCTCAATCGATTTCTTAGAAATAATATCTAATGGTTTTAAATCTAATTCTAAAAGGTTTTTTATAGCTCTAGCAGTTCTTTCGCTTTCAGATAATTTATTAGGGTTTTCAGCAGGAATAGAAGAGTTATATGGCAATGCAAAACCCATACACTCTATAGCCGAAGCCATAGTATTTGCAGTATACATTCCTCCACAAGCCCCTGCTCCTGGAATGGCACTTTTTATAATATCTCTATACTCCTCTTCATCAATTTCTCCTGCAACTTTTTGACCTAAGGCTTCAAAGGCTGAAACAATATTTAACTTTCTTCCTTTATATTTTCCTGACGCTATGGTACCACCATACATCATTATTGATGGACGATTTAAACGCAACATAGCAATAACTGCTCCTGGCATATTTTTGTCACAACCAACCACAGAAACAAGCGCATCATAACTTTGAGCATTCATAACCGTTTCAATAGAGTCAGCAATAATATCGCGAGAGGCTAAAGAATAATTCATGCCAGAAGTTCCCATTGAAATACCATCACTAACACCAATAGTATTAAATCCTAAGCCCACTAAATCTGCTATTTTACATTCAATTTTCACCTCTGCAGCCAAATTATTTAAATGCATATTACATGGATTTCCGTCATAACCTGTGCTAGCAATACCCACTTGAGCTTTCTTCATATCCTCATCAGTCAAACCAACTGCGTATAACATGGCTTGTGATGCTGGCTGAGATTCATCTTGTGTTAATCTTCTACTATGTTTATTAAGTTCCTTCATATTTCTTGCAAAAAATTTCGCTTCTCTTCTTGATTGATAATTATTTTATTGCTTTTTAAGATTTTTTGTAAAAATTCTTCAATTTGCATAAAACAAGTTCTCGAAATTAATTTATTAGGTTTTTATATACATTTACCTTTAGTTTTTTAGGTTAAATCCACAACTATAAAAATCAAGCTAAAAATCTGTTTATCAATACCTTAAACTGCATTTTTTATGATGTCCAAAATGAAAAAAAAAAGCATAAAAAAAACCCTCTAAATTTAGCAAGGCCCTTAAAAGTTATTTTTTTTAATATTCCGTTCCTTAGCACTAGGAAATAGTCATAATGACAACAGTAGAAACCACAATTAAAATTTGTCTTTTCATCTTTATCAAACAAATATTCATAAATAAATTTTAACAATCCATTATTTACTTAAAAAACAAAAAATCAACCGAGATATTCTTTTATTTTTTTACTTTTGCAATCACAAATAATAGAGGAAAGATTTGACTGATTGCAACCTCTTTACACAAAACTAATTTAAGTGTAAACAAAAATGCTAAAGGCAGTGTGAACTTCCTTCGACGTTATCGTCAAATCTTACCATAAAATAGAAAATATGGCTTATTTATTCACTTCAGAAAGTGTTTCTGAAGGACACCCAGACAAGGTGGCTGATCAAATTAGTGATGCATTAATTGATAACTTTTTAGCTTTTGACAAAGAATCTAAAGTCGCATGTGAAACTTTAGTGACTACTGGTCAAGTTGTACTTGCTGGAGAAGTAAAATCCACAACCTATTTAGATGTTCAAAAAATAGCTAGAGATACCATAAATAAGATTGGCTATACCAAAGGAGAATACATGTTTGATGGTAATTCTTGCGGTGTTTTATCTGCAATCCATGAACAATCTGAAGATATAAATCAAGGTGTAGACAGAGGCAGTAAAGAAGAACAAGGTGCCGGTGACCAAGGGATGATGTTTGGTTACGCCACAAACGAAACTGAAAACTTTATGCCTTTGGCTTTAGATTTATCGCACAGAATTTTAAAAGAACTTGCAGAATTAAGACGCGAAAACAAAGACATTTCTTATTTAAGACCAGATTCAAAAAGCCAGGTTACTATTGAGTATAGCGATGATAATATTCCACAGCGTATTGATGCTATTGTTGTATCTACACAACATGATGATTTTGGAGATGATGATACCATGCTAGCAAAAATCAGAAAAGACATTGTTGCTATTTTAATACCAAGAGTGGTTGCTAATCTTCCTGAAAATATTCAGAAATTATTTAATGATGATATCACCTATCACATCAACCCTACAGGAAAGTTCGTGATTGGAGGACCTCATGGAGATACTGGTTTAACAGGACGTAAGATTATTGTTGACACGTACGGAGGAAAAGGTGCCCATGGAGGTGGTGCTTTTTCAGGAAAAGACCCTAGTAAAGTGGACAGAAGTGGAGCTTATGCTACAAGACACATTGCCAAAAATCTAATTGCCGCTGGTGTTGCAGATGAAATTTTAGTGCAAGTAAGTTATGCTATTGGTGTTGTAGAGCCTATGGGGATTTTTGTTGATACTTATGGTACATGTGCTTTTAATATGACCGATGGTGAAATAGCCGAAAAAGTATCTGAAATTTTCGATATGCGCCCGTTTGCTATTGAAAAACGCTTAAAATTACGTTCTCCAATATATAGTGAAACCGCTGCTTACGGACACATGGGGCGTAATAACGAAACAGTAACTAAAACTTTTTCTCAGCCTAACGGTGAAACAAAAACCCTTGATGTAGAATTATTCACTTGGGAGAAATTAGATTATGTTGATAAAGTGAAAGAAATTTTTGAGTTATAAACTTAAAACACTACTACTTATAAAGCCTTTTGATATTTTCATGAGGCTTTTTTATTGAAATTAAAATACGATTTAACAAACTTCATTTTGCGATAAGGTTCAATAATTAATAAATAATGGTCCTTTTTTAAAAGCCTAAAGAATATTGAATAAATTAAAACGATTTAGTGTTGTATTAGCATTTGCTTTGTTTACTCTCGCTCCTAATGCAAATGGCATTCAAGGCAACAATGGGGATAATAATAATAATAATAATAATAACAGCAGCGATGGAGGCGGCACAAATAATAATGGGCAGAATAACGATACCTGTGGTTCTGCACAATACAACGGTAACGGCGGCAATAGTGGTGGCGACGGTGATTCTATACCATTATATGGTGGCCTTAGTATTTTATTAGCCGGAGCTGCAATATTTGGTATAAGAAAACTGCGCAAGAAATAACAATACTTAATAAAAAATTATTTTAAAAGACTGTCCATTAAAGGCAGTCTTTTTTTAGTTAAAACTTTTATGACAGAGTTTTATTAATCATAAAAATGTTAGTTTTTAGTTAGTAAGACACACTATCACTCTGAAATTGAGCAAACAGGTCGCTAATTCAATTTTTAAAAATAAAACCCAAAGCTACCCGTTACACCAAATTTTCTAGCATCAGGATATATTACTTTATCTTTGTAATTTCCTCTAAAATTGAAGTCTATTCTAAATACCTTAAAAATATTACCAATGCCTAAACTGTATTCATAATAAGGCTCATTTGATGGTGCTACCAACTTAAGATTATTAGGATTACTAGGCACATTACTCAAAGCTAGATTTTCATCTGAAATATTACCAATAACACCTCGAACACTTATTATTTCTCTTAG
>Ga0208671_10000930_pt1 | contig 13311 bp, 12 predicted proteins | sample ColrivemetaGS759_FD_187606 | JGI IMG/M metagenome (GOLD analysis project Ga0208671, IMG submission 187606) | Estuarine microbial communities from the Columbia River estuary - Ebb tide ETM metaG S.759 (SPAdes) (version 2) | ecosystem: Environmental > Aquatic > Marine > Intertidal zone > Estuary ...
CGACCTGATCGTCCTGGGAGGCGCCGCCGCCATTGAGCAGGCCGCCAGGAATGCCGGACAGGAAGTACAAGTGCCCTTCACACCGGGCCGCACGGATGCATCCCAAGAGCAGACTGACGTGAACTCATTTGCCGTGCTTGAACCGGCCGCTGACGGCTTCCGTAACTACTACGGCAAGCGCTCCGGCCTGTCTCCGGCGGCAATGCTGGTGGATCGGGCTAGCCTGCTGACCCTGACAGTCCCTGAAATGACTGTTCTGGTTGGTGGGTTGCGGGCGCTCAATGCAAACGCCGAAAAATCCGGACACGGAGTGTTTACCGATCGTCCCGGAACTTTGAGCAACGACTTCTTCGTGAACCTGCTGGATATGTCCACCAAGTGGGCCAAGTCCGCTGATTCCGAGGGCGTCTACGAGGGACGTGATCGCAGCACGGGTAAGCTCAAGTGGACCGCCACTCCGGTGGACCTTGTTTTCGGTTCCAGCTCCGAGCTACGTGCAATCGCGGAAGTCTATGCGGCTGACGATGGGAAGGAGAAGTTCCTAGGTGACTTTGTTGATGCCTGGACCAAGGTAATGACCCTGGACCGCTTCGACCTTTGATCCTGAAGTAAAAGGTCCAGGAAAGAGTGATGATCTCTTTTCGTGACCAGTAGAAACTGAACGGCGGCGCCATGTGCGCCGCCGTTCTTTTTTATGGCGTCGATCAGTAGTTGTTGTAAAACGTTTCTTACCCCGCTGATTGGACAGCCTGGCCGAACATGTCCATGGAAATGAACCGGGCGATGATGCTGGCGAAGGTGGTCCCCACGGCGAAGAGTATCCAGCGATAGCGCCGCCAGGTATCCCGGAATCCAGATGACTGGGCTGCCACGTCCACGATGTAGGCGGCGCAATAGAATACGTTGGCAATTACCGCCAGCAGGAACAGGCCCTGCAATATCATCCCTGAAAAAACCGACGCCGACTCGGGCCATCGTGTGGCAAACACGGTAACCACAATCATCAGCAGGATCGCGTTATAGGCGATCCGCATTTTCTCCCAATACCTTATTGCATCGGTTATGACATCACGAATGCTGGTCTCGCTCATTGCAGCCTTGCCTCTATTTGAGTGCGGTTGATTGGTAGAGAATCTAGCATGTGATGGCTTTGTGTTTAGGGAGAACTGAAGGCGAATTGTGGCGAAAAATGGTTGCTTGGGGGCCGTTATCGAGATGCTGTTGTCTTTTTCCGAATATTTTCGCTTCATGGGTATATTTCCCCCTACATGGGCTTGGGAAACCCCTTATGGGATTACTTTACCAATCTTGAGAAGGTCTTGAAGTCATATATCTATTTGAACGCTTTTTAACGGTAAGTAAATGTGGCGATTTTTCTAAAATACTGTGACCGGAATAAGGAGTAATGCGTGGTTCTCGGCACACGAGAGGGAAGGCGAAAGATTTCGCAATTAGAGGAATGGAGGGAGGGCATGAATCTTAGAATTGTAGCCCCCGTCATTTCTTGATGAAGAGTATGGCATGCGGTGCCTGTCGAGTTTCACATTAATAGATAACGAATAAGTGGTGATCGCTTGATCTGCTAATAACACCCCTAAATATCAAAACTACGCGACTGATTCTTTTTTCGAATTCACAGGTGAATTTAGATGCCCTTAAGTTCGTCCATTACCGATAAGCCAATCGGCTCTATAGCTGAAGACCGATTGAAAGCGGCTCGTTATGCAAGTGCCTTATCCCAATTTATTGCAGATAGCAGTACCCCGTTGACGGTGGGGCTGCAGGGCGAGTGGGGCACGGGTAAAACCTCGATGATGTATATGCTTCGAGAGCATTTCCAGACCATGAACATAGCCACATCATGGGTGAATACCTGGGAATACAGTATGTTTCGTGGTGCACAGGAAACAACGCCGGCGATTTTGCAGGCAATGCTTGACAAGCTGAAAATTACTTGTGAAGAGCAGGGTTTATGGACTGTGGGGGATGAGGCTGACCAGCGTATGAAAAAAGTTGGGAGGTTCCTCTCTAGTATTGCAAACCAAGCGGTGGCAAGTCATACCGGTCTAGATGTGAAAGGGGCACTAAGCGGTTCAGAGAGCGCGCCGGTTTCTTCTGAAATCGCGGAAGTCAAAGCCGACATAAGTGGGATTATTGGAAGACTTATCGGTGACAAAGCGAATCCGTATCAACGGGTTGTCTTCTTTGTTGACGATCTCGATCGAATCCCTCCGGGAGATGCCGTAGAAGTTCTTGAGGCGTTAAAAAATATTTTTGATATTCCATTTTGCATCTTCGTCCTTGCCATTGACTACGATGTGGTTGTTAAGGGTTTGGAAAGCAAGTTCGGTCCCAAGACAGAGGAGAACGAGAGGGAGTTTCGCTCGTTTTTTGACAAGATCATTCAAGTGCCTTTCAGTATGCCAACTGGCGCCTACACGATTGACGAATTGCTTATTTCCAAACTCGAGGGCCTGGGTATAACAATCCCGGAGGAGCAGCGCCAGGATTACACGAGGGTTGTGAACTACACGGTAGGATTTAATCCGCGAAGTCTCAAAAGGTACATGAATTCTTTCTCGCTTTTGCGGCGCCTGCGGGATGCCGACTATTTGGCAGATCCGGATGATTTTGGCGAAAAGCCCGATCAGAATGATGACTTCGTAATGTTCGTGTTGCTGGGCTTGCAAATCAGCTACCCGAAGATTTTTCGAATCCTCGTTAAAGATGTGCAGTTTCTGGACTGGGATTCCGGGTTCGCATTCAAACAAGGAGTCGATCTCGCCGAGGTGAGTCTGGTGACGGATGCCTTTGACGATAGCGTAAAGGACAAGACCGATGAAACCTGGGAGAAGCTTCTCTATGGTTTTTGCAATAGAGACATCGGGGGTGGCAAGGCAGACGCCTACTTGAAAGCGAAGTGGGAATCAATTATTGATCTCTTCGAACTTTTGCGTACCCGCTACGTTTCGGGAAAAGGAAAGAGTCAGGATACCGAGGGTCTGTATGACCTTCTCTCTAGGAGTATTTCCTTTGCGGCTATTACAAATGTGGATGACGATGTTGAAAGTAAAGCCTCAGGTGAACGCAAGAGAAATAAAGTAATGCGTTTTGATGATGTCTCTGGAAAGTATCAAGTGCTTTTGGCGGATGGGAAGACGAATCAGGATGCGTTGCCAGCCTGGCGGGTTATGGCCCAAGGTCTTGAAGAACTGGCGGCTACGGAAGCGTGTGCGCTAAGCGTCACCGCTAGTCAGGTCACATTGCGATCACCTGGTGGTAATGCGCTGGTCAATCTTTGGAACCCGGACAAAAAGAAGCCCGTAATTAGTATGTATTTTTATAAAAAAGATGAATCTCCTATTCCTCGCTCTGAGGGGGAGGTCGAAATGGCCCCGGCAGGAAAAGCAACTCATCGCTATAAGGTTACCGTTGGTTCTGAGGCGGGCGTTGTAAGGGCGCTGAAAATAGTGCGACAGGGAATACTGGAATTAGGTTGAAACGGAGTCGTGAACAATCGCTTTGCGATGGTGTTGCTTATATCCCTGAGGACATCGCGCGCTGTCTGGCTTTGTGCCTATCAATACCTATACCAACAGTGAATCAGATTTTGGTGAGTGCATGAACGAAATGAGCTTTAAGCAAGTGTTGGACTTGATCCAGAAGGAAGATCCGGTCTTCCTAGATTCAATCTTAATTGATGAGAATTCACTTGAATGGTCCGACTACGTCTATTTTGACTACAAGGCCGTTGCTGTTACTAGGCACGCTCATTTGCTTCGAACTCCAATGTGGAGCTCCATTGCGAACGATATATCAACTATCTTGGGTGGGGAGGTGCGTCATGGTGAGATGGCTTATTTGCCGTCAGAGAAGCTTGTTGAACGTCTAAAAGAGAATAAAGGAGTTCGTTTCTTAGATCTTAGCGAGACGGATGACGAGTCTAGGGACAGATTGCACCGGCTATTCAAGCATCCGCTGGAGTTAGAAGGGGACGGCAGTCTTAGCCTCTCCCCGCGAAGGTATTTTATTCCGGCACTTACTAGTGTCGAAACTTGTGGTGATTGCGAAGGAAAGAAGTACGTTAAATGTGCTGATTGCCCGCCGGGCGAAACACATGAATGGAGCTGTACCGGTTACCTAGATGCATCGTCCGGTTGTGGAGGAAAAGGGCGGGTGGTCTGCTCAGACTGCGGTGGTGAAGGCAAAGTTCGTTGTGGTACCTGCCGTGGTGCTACAAAGGTTCGCTGTACCGATCGGTGCAGTTCAGGACAGGTAACAAAGACTACCAGGCTGAAAGATGGAAAGTTCAAGCACACAAAAATAAATTGCCCTACTTGTCGTGGATCGGCGAAAGTTAAGTGCCCGAACTGTTCTGGCGGGCGAGTAGTATGCAGAAAATGCGGAGGTGAAAAAAAACTTACCTGCCCAGCATGTGGTGGTCGAAAAATCGAAGTATGTCCGAAATGCTATGGCGGTGACCGCGCTGATTTGAAATACGGAAAAGTTGACTGTCAGGCGTGTTTCGCTTGCGGGAGCCACGCCCAGCTTGTATTTGTTTCTTCCACCATATCCAATCACGAACGCAAAGGCGTTGCAGCGCTTGGCAAGCAGTTCTCGAATCTTGATGATGACGTGATTTCGGTCTGCGCGGCCGACAATTACGTTCGTGAACGTGCTGCGGAGAATCTCACTGACGACACAAAAATCTTCTATGACCCAGTGCTAGAGCCGATAATCCAAAAAAATCGGGAGCATTTTTCTCTCCACCTTTCAACTTTTAAAAAAGTTGCCACCGAGGATTTGTATTCTAAGCTTCTTTCCTGCGGTTGTTTGCGTTACACGCATATTCTCTCCCAAGAACAGCACGAAGTGTTCATTGTAAACGCAGGTGATAAGCCGTTTCTCTATTTGCCCACAAAGCCGCGAGACAGTGCGCTCTCGAATGTTCTTGTAAATTTCCGCCTGCAGCTGTCGCATTTGTTTGGCTTTTTATTCAGAACCAAAAGCTTCAAAGATAAAAAAGATGGCGTTTTGGAAATCCGTTTGTTGCTCAGGTTAATTCGAGTTGATGGGAACATCGGTTTTAGCGAGAAGAAATTATTGGTCGATAAGATTATTGGGCTGGATAACCTTACAAATAAAGAAAGGCGTCTCTTGTTTGACCTGCTGGAAATCGAGGTTCTCCCAGAGCTGGAAGTTGCTGATTTGGCTTTTTCAAGTCAGGGGAAATTTGATGAGGTAAAGATTAACCTTGAGCGCATGGCGCGGGCGGATGGAAATGTTCTTGACTGCGAACAGGAGCTTCTTCAGAAAATTGTATTCCTTAGGTCGAAGTACCTAGAGAAACATTGATTTTTTAAAATAGGCCATTGAAATATTTTTCGAAATACAGACTAGCCAATTACTCCGGCCAAAACCGACATAGGCATCAGTTTCAGTGGCTGGTTTGAGGGCGATGAGTTTGTAACTGAGTATTGATAATAGTTTTCTAGGAGGAAGCGGGTCGTTATGTTTAAAGGTTTCGTTGATAAGGCAAAACATCTAACACCCGATGCTGTAACAGATAGCGAGTGGATCGCATATTTGCCCCAGCTATTTGGTGAACACCGGGAAACAATTAGGTGCGAGTTTGAAAAACTTATTAGTAAAGATAAGGTCAAGAGCTTCGGCGAAAAACCTGGCAAGAAAAGTAAAGAAAAGATTTTGGCAGTTATTGAGGACGATGAGCTTATTAAGAAGTTTTTAGAGACTATTTATAGACTTATTCCTATTCCTTTTCCCTTGAGTCTGTTGGCGAATAAGGCGGCATTTGTCGCATTCGGTTTGAAAAATCGCGATATGCTTTTTGGTCGACTTTTTAAAGAGGATGCTATTAGTGAAGCAGAAATCATTAGTTGAAAATACAACCAAACTCGTTGGTGGTGCGGCTGTCGCGGGATTTGGGTTTTCAATGGGTCGCGACGGCTATAGGCATGTTAAGAAGGATCCAGGATCTGCTTTGGGTGTAGTGTTATTTTTCAGCGTGATTGTTTTGGCTGTAACAGGCCTGTACAACGCGGGTTTATGGCTTTCCAGAAATTATCGGACTTTGTTTCGTTCAATAATTTCTCGAATTTGGGCGGTAATGTTCTTAGTTCCATCTTTCTACATTAGTTCTTTTGTCTTTAAATATCCTGCGGCAATGATATTTGGGTTTTCAGGTGTAACTGTTAACGAAGGGACGTTGTATTGGGATCCTTCTAGGCTCGGTAGTCAGTGGTTGAGTTTTTTTAATGGTTCGGATTACGAAACATCGCTGAGTAGGTTAGCTATTGGGATTTGTGGCGTTGTTTTTGTTTCCGGTGTGGTGGCAGGCTTATCCCAGCGAAGAAAACGCTCCAGGGTATGGGCTAATGAAAAGGCGAATTATGAGTTTCTTGTCTCGAATAATTTGGTAGAGCGAGAAGATGGTTGTATTGAGGACACGGATTCAGGGGAGAACTTCCGAGTAGATTTTCTCGGCAAAGACCGGATTACGTTATTTCCCTTGGGTAGGCGGGGTAAGCGAGCATACATCTATTTGGATGATGGGCGTTACATACGTTTCACAGGACTACAGGCGAAGATGAGCTAGCGGAAATATATTGGTTGTTTTGTGTATGCTTCGTCTCCGCGGGGTAGGTGATGTATTTGAACCAGAGGTTGAAGTAATGACGAAGAAAATCACGGCATCGGTTTTAATATTGATTTTATTTGGGCTTTCTTTCACGAAGGTAATCGACACTGCCAGTGAAGAAGTCACGCATGATGCTATGGCTAACGCAGTGGTTACCTATGCGGCCGTTAGAGTTCTGGGTGGGACCGTATCCATGATTCAGGAGTCGAGTATTGAGGTTGCTCCAGCGGGAGTCGGGATGAACCTTGCGTTAGGTCAAGCCCTTGACCCTCTCAATGACTTGCTTGAACAGTTCGCCCAAGTGATGCTTGTGAGTGTTGTATCCCTTGGTGTTCAAGAAATTCTTTTAGCGGTTGGACACACTTCATTTTTTAATGTACTTGTCTTGCTCTCTGGAGTGGTGTTCCTTATTGCTCTTTGGTGGAAGAACGCTGGCAAGGCGTCTTTCAATATGGTTTCTCGCTTCTTTATGGTTGTCGTGTTGCTGCGCTTCGCCGTGTCGGCAGTGGTTCTGGCTAATGGTTTAATGTATTCGGTCATGCTCGAGGATGATTATTTTAAGGCAGCCAGTGAAATAGACATGGTGGCCAGTGACATGGGCGTGCTGGCCGGCAACGTAAGTAGTGCTTTTGTCTCCAAAGACGGCGCAGCGCTGCCTGTGGAGGAAGAGGCAGCGGGTGATGTTGTGGGATCTGAAGAGCAAGTTGGTGTTTTGGATCAAGCGTTCTCGATGTTTGGATCCGATGATGTTGGAGATGACAGTCCTGTCGAACCTGATGCCGATGAGGGGGTTCTAGATGCGATGGCAAATTGGTGGGATGAGACTGTCACTGGGTTGAATCCAATGTCGAAAATGGACGACATCAAGACTGCCGTCAGCGAATCGATTGACAAGATTTTCAATATGATCGTTATCTTTATTGTGCAGACAATTCTATTTCCTTTAATGTTCCTTTTTGCACTCTATAGGATAGCTGGGCGTGTTGTCTCGTTAGACCTTTATGATTTGTTTCACGGCCGAAATCTAAATTAGATAATTATTTAGTTAGGGAATTATCTGGTAACAAGGTCCGGTATTCGGGAGGAAAAAGAGTTTTCGTATCACGGGCGTCGTGTCAAAGCTAAGTTCGGGGGTTGCTAGGTGTCGGCTTCGAAGTCCGCATCTGTTTCGTCGGTGGAGCCTTCGTTAAGATTTGAGCCAAAAAGTAGCGCTACGGCCAACATTGGGACTACGTAAACCATTTTGTTTGTGAGTAATGCTGCGCTATAGGTGGGTAAGCCCACGATAATTAACTTAATCATTAATATCTTGGGCTGCCTTATGAAGAGGCCTTGTTTGGGCTTATCCACTTTTAGTTATCCTGTGCGCGTGATTCATAGTTAGATTCCCCCACCGTCGATGCTGCTAGCGTCCATTGTTCCGACGTCCCCTGCGTCGTCCAAAACATCTGTCAGGTCACCGGACTCCTCATCGAGTCTATTTCTATTTGAAACTGAGCCGGTTTCTACTGAAGACGCTACCATCATGGTCAGTGCAATAGTTGGTACAACCAATGGCATGCTTTCAGTTAATGATGCGACAGTGAAGCTTGGTACGGCCACTATCAGGGTCCGTACTAGTGAAAGTTTAAGGTCATGTATTTTTAGCGTGGGATACATTTGTTTCTCGAGTGGTCATGACCGGAATTCTCCGGTAGCTATAGTAAATAGGCTCGATAGTAATCGTAAAGTTGTATTTGGTTGACCAGAGCTTCCTATTTTCAAACTGCAGTGACGCCTGTTTCTAAGTGTATTCGACTATGCCAAATACAAAGGATGGGTTTCAAGCCTATCGGTAGAAATATCTTACCGGTGATGCCATCCCACGAGTTCTTTTCAGTTCTAGCGGGAGTCGTTTGTTGAGATAACGCTTCAGAATTGCTTTTTCGGCTGAATCGCCAACAAATCCATATCTCCCCGGCCTGTCATCACTGATCAGTCCTGGGAAATTCCCCTGTGTCGCCGGTAACCACGTGCGCGGCACATAGACAGCCCGGCATACACCTTGAAGCATTGCAAATACTAAATTTGCCCTCCTGGCGCGGGGGAGTGATACGCGCCATGCGCACCTGACCGCGTCGTACAGCATTTTTTCGTTAAAAGTGCGGCTAATGTTGATGGCCATAATCCGGTGCGCCGGATTGATAGTTAACTCTTTTGCGGAGTAACGACGGATGATTTCGAGCGTATGTGCCGGGCCCAACTCGGTTGAGTCGATGCCAGAAATTTGGTTCGTCAATCCGGGGGTGGCATCAATTAAAGCCGCCTCCACATGAAAGGCCTCTTTTTCAGTCAATCCATGTCGATGAATGATATGAATTGGCTCAAGGTTGGCATTTTTAATCTGACGTATCTGGTGAATCTTGGCGCTGGTGGCATCTTCATCTCCTTGGTACGCAAGGGCCTCATTGAGATGCGCATAGACGCGGTTTCCCTTTCCTTTTCCAATATAGAAGACCGAGCCGTCTCTTGGGTCAATCAAGCGGTAAACATAGTAGCCTAGACGTTCTTGGATCTCTGGAGAGAATCCTAGCGAAGTCTTGCTTGGAGTCATATTGGGTTTCCTGGAGCGACAAGAGGCTTTATATTGCGCCGGTTAATAATTAGGTGTCTGGACCGGAAGGAAGAATATTGCCGCCTACCAGTGGTTACTCATCGAGTGGGTTTCAATTATTCTCGATGTGGTGGTAAATGTCAGCCCGTTTATGCAGGATTTTGGGAATGTTTTTATTCTCATGTAGATTTCTCTGCTTGCTGAAATCGATTTTTGTCGCTGGATCGCTGCTCCGGTTATTTCGACCGGTTGTCCAGGTAGTGGCGCACTGCGTCCTGGACATGGCGGAAGCGGTCTCCGCCCAGGTGCTTGCCGCCATACCAGCGTGTGACCACGATAATGTGGTTATGCAGGCCCTCTCGCTCCAGCATTTGGACGATCAACATGCCGGCCCCGGATTCGCCGTCGTCGTTTTTTACCGGCACGCCGTCCTGCAGGAGCGCCCAGGTGTTGTGGGTCGCTTTCAGGAACTTCTTCTTGCGGCAAAGCTCCTTGATAAACGCCTGGGCCTCATCGGGAGAGTTGCATTGTCCGCCGGAGACCGCGTACTTGGAGCCTCGGTCTGAAATGATCTTGTCAAATGTTTGCATGAAATCTGTTTGCCGGGTTCGAAGAATAAATGTATGAAGTGATTGAATCGAAATTATTCAAGCTCCATGCCTCACCCAAATTATTACTCAGCGCTCATCATGCGCCCAGTATGTCACTGCTGGCGATCCCGTGGTCGCCAACGGCATTGGCCGGGACCTGTGGCACAAGTCGGATGTCGAGGCGCTGGCGTCAGATAGGAAAAAACACTCGACTTAGCGAAAAAAAGGGCTAAATTGACCTATGGTTATTGATGCGATAATCAACTTAAAAAGGAATTTACATGAAAACTTCGATTTTCCAACACATAGTGACTCGGTTGATGGCCATCGCGATCATCAGCATGGGCTTTGTACAGGTCTCGGCAGCCGGGGTCATCGGCACCCAGCAAATGGTCAATAGTGAAGCACGACAGGATCAACTGGCGCGCATGGAATCACTGCTTGCAAGGCAGGATGTGGCCCAACAACTGGCCTATTACGGCGTGGCTCCCGAGATGGTAATGGAAAGGGTGCAGAACCTGACCAGCGCTGAACTGATGGAGCTCGAGGGCAAAATCGACCAGCAGGTCGCGGGCGGCGATATCGTTGGTCTGGTCGGTGCGGTCTTCATCGTTCTCATTATCCTGGAACTCGTGGGCGTTATCGATATTTTCAAGGCCAAATGAGCCTCACCGCCGGTAGCAAACTGGCGGAGATGAGTATAAGGGCCGGTCTTGTACCGGCCCTTTTGGTACTCGCACTGGGCGGCTGTGCGTTGATACCGGGCGGCACTCCGCCCCCGGGCATCGGGACAGGTGAGATCGAGCTGGTCGACACCCCATTTTTTCCACAGGAACGATACCAGTGCGGTCCAGCGGCCCTGATGACCGTGCTAACCGACAGTGGCACCCAGGTATCCCTGGATGCCCTGGTGGAGCAGGTGTACCTGCCGGGGCGCGAGGGCAGTCTGCAGGCGGAGCTGGTGGCCGCGACCCGGGCGGCGGGAAGGATTCCCTATCAGCTCGACAGGTCCATCCAGGCGATACGCATGGAGCTTGAGGCTGGCCGCCCGGTTTTGGTGCTACAGAATCTCGGCGTAAGCTGGTACCCGCGCTGGCATTACGCCGTGGTCGTGGGTGTAGATCCGGAGGCAAGCCAGGTCGTACTCCGATCCGGCACCCAAAGCCGGCGAATCACCGATGCCCAGACATTCATGTATACCTGGCGCCGCAGTGATTATTGGGCGCTGGTGGTGCTGCGGCCCGGTGAGCTGCCGGAGAACCCCGATAAACACCGGTATTACCAGGCGCTGTCTGCACTGGAGGAGACCGGGCATTTCGGCGAGGCTCGTGATGCCTGGCAGGCGGCGCTGGAACGCTGGCCGGGTGATGCCATCGCATTATTTGGCATGGCAAACGCCGAGCTCGCCCTGGGAAACTTCGCTGCAGCGGAATCTCTGTACAGGCAGCTTCTGGTGCAGAATCCAGCGTCCCCGGCAGTGCGCAACAACCTGGCTCATGCCCTGGTGCGACAAGGACTAAAGCCCCAGGCCATCGAGCAACTCAATCTTGCGCTGGATGCCGTGCTGGATGATGAGTTTATGCGCCGGGAGTTGCAGGACTCGCTGATGGAAATTCAGAAGGCTCCCGAGATCCAGCCCCCGGTACATAACTAAGTCGAATCGATTAATGCCAGCCCCGGGCATCCATCACCCAAGGTGGCTTTAAATCGCCGAGAGTTTTCTCTAACCGGATGCTCTCGTTCTTCGGTTCCACCTGATTTGTCTACGCTCTCATCCATGCTACCGTTTATGCTTCATACTCATGCCCGGATCGGATTCAATAATTCCAATGACAAATACATTCATCCCGGAACATGAGGTCTACGGATTCCTGAGCGCCGTGGGTATCAAGACTCCCCGTTATTACTTTGTGGATGATGAGGCCAGGGTGGCTGATGCGCCGTTCGTATCCGGCGATCCGGTGGTGCTCAAGGGCATTGCCCGGGACCTGTGGCACAAGTCCGAGGCCGGGGCGCTGGCGTTTTGTGACTTCGACGCCGCTGCCGTTGCAACCATGCACGGTCGGATGCGCGAGCAGGTAGGCCAGAGCCACGAGTGGCTGGGCACCCTGGTGGCGGAACGGGTCGAGTTTAAACGTGCCGGGAACGCACCGAGTGAAATATTCGTCAGCCTGCAACGAGACCGGTGCTGCGGGGCCATCGTCAGTTTCGGTTTCGGTGGCTTGTTGACCGAGGACTGGGCCCGGGAACTCAAGCAGTCGCTGCTTGTATGGCCTGTGTCCGCGTACACGCCCCAGGAAGCCTTTGAAGAACTCAGCGGCCATTGGCTGGGCAAGATTTTGCTCGGAAAACTCCGCCAGGAAAAACCACTCCTCACCAGTGAATCCCTGTTGGGCTTTCTCGAGAAGCTCTGGAAACTGGATGAGTTGATGGCCCGGGAGCAACTGGGCCTGCTGGAGATGAACCCGCTGGTGGTAGACTCTGCCGGCGATATCGTCGCGCTGGATGGCGTGGGTCTGCGCGCCGCAGAAGCGTCACCGGAACCCTGCCCGGTGCCTTTCCAGGACGACAGCTTCCTCAAGCCTCGCCGGATTGCGGTGGCGGGGGTCTCGGCGAAAGCTGGAAACGTCGGCGGAATGATATTGGAAAACCTTCGCCACTCATCGTTGACGGAGGAGGGCTTGCTGGTAATCAAGCCCGGTATCGAGAACTTCGCCGGAGTTCGCTGTGTGCCCGATGTTGCGGCATTGGCGGATGACCCGGTAGATATCCTGATCCTGGCCCTGCCTGCAAACACCTGCGTATCCATGATCGAACAGTTGTGCACCCAGGGCGGTGGCGCTGAGGTTATCTACATTGTCGCGGGCGGCATCGGTGATGGTGCGGACAAAGATGGTTTCGGCGAGCGGCTGTCCGGGCTCATAGACACACGCCGGCGGGCCGGCCAGTGGTGCCCGGCAATTGTTGGCCCGAACGGCCTTGGCATGCTGCTTTCCCCGTTGAAGTTGAACAGCCTGTTCATTCCCCAGAGCAAGCTGAACGTCCAGTTCGCACCGGATTCTGATGTGGCGCTGGTCAGTCAAAGCGGCGCTTTCCTGATTACCCGTCTGTCCCGTCACTCCAACCTGAACCTTAAGTACGGCTTCTCCATTGGTAACCAGTTGGATATGAAGCTGTCAGATTTCATGGCCCTGGTCGAGCGTGACAAGTCGGTGCGTGTTCTGGGAATCTATGTCGAGGGCTTTGTCGGTGGTGATGCCTGCGCGGTGGCCAAGTTGGTGGAGCAGTTCAGGGCCGAGGGTCGCCACGTCATCATCTACAAGGGTGGGCGCTCACGGTTGGGCGAGGCGGCGGCCGCCAGTCACACCGGCGCCATGACCGGCGACTACCATGTGCAGAAAAGACTGTTGCACAAGGCCGGGGCGATACTCACCGAGTCGTTCAACCAGTTTAATGCAGTACTTAAATGG
>Ga0208671_10000937_pt1 | contig 13256 bp, 11 predicted proteins | sample ColrivemetaGS759_FD_187606 | JGI IMG/M metagenome (GOLD analysis project Ga0208671, IMG submission 187606) | Estuarine microbial communities from the Columbia River estuary - Ebb tide ETM metaG S.759 (SPAdes) (version 2) | ecosystem: Environmental > Aquatic > Marine > Intertidal zone > Estuary ...
ATTTAACAATCCGCGGCTCAAATGATTTCTTATGAAGTTTCTATAGGATTTAGTATAATCAATGTTTGTGTTTGCGTAGGTTCTTTTAACTTAAACTCTATTGTGATTGCTCAAAAAAATATTTAATTTATGATACGGTTATTACCTATGTTTATTCTATTTTGTGTTTCAATGCTTGCTGAAACAGCGTTATTTTTATATATTCGGGTTACGCTAGCCCAACCCTACACTAGTTTTTTTAAGTATAAGCATGATTTATATAATGTAATTGTCGCAGGTCATGCTACATCAAAGTGCGTACTTACTAAATTTGATACCATAATAAATTTTATGGGCGGGTAATATTTGTATGAATAAAAACTCAAAAAGATAGAAAAATTAGAAAACTTTTTAATCGACAAGAACTAAAGTATGTTATTTTGGATTTTAAGACAAAAAAATTTAAAATTTTGTAAATAATTTTAAATTAATGTAAGTGTTAAAAATACAAACTGTGTTTTTAAGAGAGCACAATTAAGACTTTTCAACTATACCTGTTTTGATAGGATCTTTAAAGTTTACATTATAAACTTTAAAGCCATCGAAATATTTATTTTCACATGTACATAAACATATTTTACAATTTACATGTTATTACAAGCAGCTAAATTTGTAGGAGCTAGGTTAGGTATTAATGGGTTAGCAGGTGCTGGTGTAGGTATCTGTAGTACTGTATTCGGCGCATTAGTAATTGGTATTTCGCGAAATGTGTTTTTGAGCAAAATGCGTTTTTTTAATAAATAAATGACGCATTGCTTGTGAAACTATGTTCTTACCATGAACGGCGAGGTGATTATTATCGCCAGTCTAGATAACGACTTTGTGTTGCCTGAAGGGGCGGTTTGACTCTTCAGCAAAACAAAGTCGATAGCTAGCTTGCTTGTTCGGCAGCAAGAACTTGTTGACATGGTAAATTTATGTATCTCGGACCAATTGTTTGCGGGAGAGATGGCGAGTACTTTATGAGGTGAAGGGACATCCTGCTACGAAGCATTCCAGTTTTATCAGGAATCGGCTGGAATAAACCCCTTTATTCATTGTAGTGGAGCTTTAGGCAGCCTAAGTGACATGCAGTTAGATAGTCTGAGGGACATGCACGCTTGTTGGGAGCAATCTCAGGATCTATTTAGTAGCTCTAATTATTGGCGGAATCTTGAAACAGAGGCTGCTAATGCCGTTATGGTGAATCAGAGGCAGGCGGTCGTCGTCGGCGCCATCATAGCGGATGCCCGACATTATGGTGGCGTAGCTCCCGCAGCTTAAAATACATTTCTATAAACGGTTGGTTTTTTTTTTGATTCTTTGACAGTTGTTATGTGTTGTGTTGTTACTTTCGTTTCTTCGATAGTACATTTGTACTCAACAGAGTACATGGCACAAGACCCACACCTTCCGAGGTTTATGTCTTATTTATCGCTTTTTACATTTTTTATGCTAATCCTGGTTTCTGCTGATAATTTTATACAAATGTTTGTTGGTTGAGGAGGTGTTGGTCTTTGCTCCTATTTACTTATTAACTTTTGGTTTACTCGAATACAAGCAAATAAAGCGGCAATAAAAGCGATGATTTTAAATCGAATTGGAGATTTTGGGCTTGTAATTGACATTTTAATTTTCTTTGTTGAGTATAAAGCTTTAGATTATGCTACGGTTTTTGCAGTAACTCCAATTGTTACAAATAAATTTTTTAACTTTTTAAGTTTTGATTTTGATTTAATTTCTATTATATGTTTTTTTTTGTTTATAGGTGCTATAGGGAAATCAGCACAATTAGGCTTACATACTTGGTTACCCGATGCTATGGAAGGCCCAACACCGGTCTCTGCGTTGATTCATGCAGCAACAATGGTCACTGCTGGAGTTTTTTTAATTGCGCGCACTTCTTCTTTATTTGAATACACACCAACTATACTTAGTCTAGTTGCAGTTGTAGGTGCTTGCACTGCCTTTTTTGCGGCTACCGTTGGGTTATTACAAAACGACTTAAAACGAGTAATTGCCTATTCTACATGTAGCCAATTGGGTTACATGGTGTTCGCTTGCGGATTATCTAACTATTCAGTCGGTGTCTTTCATTTAGTCAACCATGCATTTTTCAAAGCGCTACTTTTTTTAGGCGCAGGTTCTATTATTCATGCTGTGGCAGATGAGCAAGATATGCGTAAAATGGGAGGGCTAAAAGTATTAGTACCGTTTACATACTCTATGATGGTTATAGGTTCGCTTGCTCTTATTGGGTTTCCTTTTTTAACAGGGTTTTATTCAAAAGATGTTATTCTTGAAGTTGCCTATGGTAAATATAGTTTAGAAGGCCATTTCAGTTATGTATTAGGTAGTTTAGGGGCTTTCTTGACAGCCTTCTATTCAACCCGATTAATTTATTTAACTTTTTTATCCGCCCCAAACGGTTATAAATCAGTAATCTGCGCAGCTTATGACTCTTCTTATCAAATATCTATTTCCCTTTTTCTTTTAGTTATCCCCAGTATGTTCGCAGGATTTTATACTAAAGACATGATTATTGGTTTTGGTAGCGATTTTTGAGGGAATGCTATCTTTATTGCTACTGAAAATATGAATCGGGTAGATTCAGAATTTATCGCTCATATTTATAAGATACTACCAGTAATTTTAAGTTTACTGGGAGCTCTCTCTTCGTTTTTACTATATCTGTTTGGCAGCAAAATGTTAGTCCAATTAAAAATGTCCGTTTTTGGCAAAAAAATTTACAATTTTTTTAATAAAAAATGATTTTTTGATAAAGTATACAATGAGTATATTAGTCAATTTTTTTTTACTATTAGTTACACAACTACTTACAAGATTATTGATAGAGGAATTGTAGAAGTTTTAGGGCCAATGGGATTGTCTTCGCTCATAACAAAGAAAGCTTCCCACATTTCACAATTACAAACAGGATATTTATATCACTATACTTTTTTAATCTTGACAAGTCTTACTTTAATACTCGGCGTGTGGCAATTTTGAGCACTAGTAGTAGGCCAAGCAGATTTCAAAATTTTTATTTTGTTTTTTGTATTAAGCTTTTTTTGATCGAAAATACGTGACATGTCTTTTTAATACATAGTAAGCGTTTTGATAAAAAATCAAAAAACGTTTTAATCGATAAGAACTTAAGTATATCATTTCAAAAAGTATAGCTAAAAATGAAATGCGGTCTCAAAACTTTTTAGAAAATTATAGTAAAATACGTTTTGTTATTATATGTGCTTTAATAAGCGACAAAGCTAAATTTAATCGAATTTTTTGGAAGTTCCCAGGACTCAGTTTCTTACCAATTGACAAGGTCCGGCGTTCTTTCTGGGCTAACCAAGTTTTTTCGGTAAAAAATTAAACTATAAACGATTATATCTATTTTTTATTTGTGTACAGTCAAAAGTTAAGTCACTTTGAGGCTTTCCATAGTTTTGGTGATTGCCTATTGATTCATGTTTTTTTTCTTTTCATAAATGTGGGTCATTTAGACTGACAGCATTTTACAAAGTTTTGGTTTTTTGTTAAGGCCCTATTTACGGGAGTCAACGCAAATAGCCAAGTACTAGAACCATCGTTCGGCAGAATGGTAGTAAAAATCAAATTTCGAAAAATCAAATTGATTACAACATGGCATGGGAGAACTAAATGTAGTTGAAGATTTTAATAGTCCGCTAAAGTTAAAGACGCTTGTGTGAGTCGGGCCTCCAGCAGACAAGTTATAGAGGGGCTAGAGGTTGTAAGTCTAAACACGTCTGATTACCCAGGACGATTGGTAAGCCAGTAGCCTAGGGTCAGAAGTGCGGCTCCAGCAGGTGAAAGGGAATCAAAAAATTGATACTAGTTAAACAATAAGAATTCATGTGTATTGTACCGTTATTGGATAGCTTTATATCGTTTTGGAGAAGACCACCAATTCCAATATTACCTCTGGACGAACTTCAGGATAGATTTAGGAGTCGTCGCTAGCATCTATCTAGTTTTAGATAAATTGTTAAAATTTTCAGTAAAATTTGCCGGGTTCACACACCAGGTCTTCTTGGGTTTTTTATAGTACCGCTGACTTCTATTAATAAAACAGTCATATAATCAAAAAAATTTTAAACAGACACAAGATCCCACGCATTAAGGCTTAAAGGTCAAAAGGAAAACAGTTTAAATTGTTTGTTAAGCCTTTCAAAAGCAATTCAGTAAAAAAAAGGAAAGAAATGATAGCAGTTAAAGCGTAGGGTTAAAAGTAGCCATCTTTTTAAGAAAGCGTGACAACTTATTCGTTCAGCTTTTTAGTGCTGAAAGTGCACAGGGATTCAAACGAGCTAACGAATCCATAAATTTAGATTAATTAAAATGGGTAGTATTGTGACAATTATCGTTTATATATAGCAAGTAAATTAACCTAGTTTAGATAAAAGTAAAACGTTTTCTATATTTAAAAAAACTTATAATTGTATAGATTACAAAAATTAAAAACGAAAATGTCGATATGATTCGCGAAAAATGGTTAAGCGAAAACAAACTGTGTCACATTAAGTTCAAGGCTTCTAAGTAAATAATAATGTTTCTTAACTTTAATCAGCTTTTGATATAACAACGAATGTTAAGTTTGATGGGTTACCAATTTTTACCCTATTTTAAAGTGACAAAATACAAATTGTATCTTAAACCATTTTCATTTGTCTAAAAAAACTTTTTATGTACGATAATAACGTATTTGCGGTGATACAAAAGATCCTGTGTACGTTTACCATAGTTACAAACAGTAATAAAATTTTTTTTGTGTAGCGTATGAGATAGGTTTTTTATTAAACTATTGTATAAGTTATTTGTGTAAACATAGACGAAATATTGCTTTTAAAAAATTCTGCTATCTCTACTTCCAAAATAGTTTGGAATAGATAGTCTGATAGGGCGGTTGACTCCTAAATAGTAACGGAGGCGTACGAAGGTAAGCTCAAGCTGAATAAAACCGCTTGAAGAATGTTCTAGGATACTGTTTGTTTGACTGGTAGATTTAGTATGTAAGACTTGTATAGTTTTGGGCAGAGACGGATTATATAAAAGTCAAAAAAATTTGTGGGTGCACTAAGTAGAAATGATAATGATAGAATTACAGCACAAAAATGTCAAGCAATACCTTACAACTAAATCCTATTTATAAATTTGTAACTCGTTGGCTTTTTTCAACAAATCACAAAGATATCGGCACTCTATATTTAATTTTTGGAGCAATATCAGGAGTTGCGGGAACAGCGTTATCTTTATATATTCGGATTACGCTAGCCCAACCCAACAGTAGTTTTTTAGAGTATAACCATCATTTATATAATGTAATTGTCACAGGTCATGCTATATTAATGATCTTTTTTATGGTAATGCCAACACTAATTGGCGGTTTTGGTAACTGGTTTGTTCCGTTAATGATTGGGGCTCCAGATATGGCATTCCCTAGAATGAACAATATTAGTTTTTGGTTATTGCCACCATCGTTATTATTATTGTTTGCATCGATGCTAACCGAAGCTGGTGTAGGTACTGGGTGAACGGTTTACCCACCGTTATCAAGTGCGACAGCTCATTCAGGTGGTTCCGTAGACCTAGCAATATTTAGCTTACATTTATCAGGCGCATCCTCTATTTTAGGGGCTATTAATTTTATTTGCACAATTTTTAATATGCGAGTAAAGAGCTTGTCTTTTCACAATCTTCCTTTATTTGTTTGGTCTGTTTTAATTACGGCGTTTTTGTTATTATTATCTTTACCTGTATTAGCAGGTGCAATTACAATGCTGTTAACGGATCGAAATTTTAATACTACTTTTTTTGATCCTGCTGGAGGAGGGGATCCTGTATTATTTCAACACTTGTTTTGATTTTTCGGGCACCCAGAAGTTTACATTTTAATTTTACCTGGGTTTGGGATTATTAGCCACATTGTGGTTAGTACATCAAAAAAACCCATATTTGGTTATCTTGGAATGGTTTACGCGATGTTTTCTATTGGTATTTTAGGTTTTATCGTATGAGCGCATCATATGTTTACGGTGGGTTTAGATATTGATACTAGAGCTTACTTCACGGCAGCAACTATGATTATTGCCATTCCAACAGGAATTAAAATATTCAGTTGACTTGCAACTTTATGGGGGGGTTCTATAGATTTACGAACACCAGGTCTTTTTGCTATCGGTTTTATTTTTTTATTTACGGTAGGTGGGGTAACTGGTGTTGTTCTTGCCAATTCCGGGATAGATATAGCTTTACATGATACTTATTATGTAGTTGCACATTTTCACTACGTATTATCAATGGGAGCCGTCTTTTCTATGCTTGGAGGTCTTTATTTTTGGTTTGAAAAAATTACCGGTGTTGGTTATTCAGAAATATTAGGAAAAATTCATTTTTGAAGTTTTTTTGTTGGAGTAAACTTAACGTTTTTTCCGATGCACTTTTTAGGTGTTGCAGGAATGCCAAGACGAATTCCAGATTACCCGGACGCATATTTTATATTTAATAAAGTTGCATCATGGGGCTCTTATATTTCTGCAGTATCTTCACTTTTCTTTTTTTATATTGTATTAGATGCCTTTTCGTACGGCTCAAAAGATAAAGTAAATCTTTAAGATTTTGATACGTTTTTATTTCACATTGTGTCCAAGATCGCTTTTTGATTGAATTAAAAAAGCCAATGTTTGAAAAAATTAAACATTTTAGAATAGTTTTCTGTTTATTGAATGGATAAAAAAAATAACTTTTCTAGTATGATGTTGCAGCTTAACCTTTACCAGATTAAGGTATCTAATTTTTCAAACATTATTGCGTAAGGTATTTCCATTTTTAACAGACATTTATTGATGCAGGGGATCTTATTAAAAAGAATCTTGGAAATAGCAAATTAATCAATCAAAATCGGCTTAGTCCGGTTGATTCGTAATTGTCTGCAGTCCGATCAAATAAGTCTAAGCAAGCATATCCCCTGGTTTAGGTTGCTTAGTTTTGTTTAAGTTAAATCGCAATGTGCCATATTACAATTTTTTTGTTTGGAAAAAAGGGATAAGAATCTGTAATAATTTTTAGATTTTTTATAAGTGATAAAAAAATGGTCTTTATAACACATTACGACAGTCCAGCCCTTTGGCAAACTTATTTATCTGATCCCGCAAGCATTACTATGGAAGGTATTTTGATTTTTAATAAGCATTTATTGTTTTTATTAACCGTCATTGTTTTGTTTGTTGGTTGACTACTGTTTTATACTATACACTATTTTATAGAGTATAACAATAAGTTTAGTTCAAAGTTTGTACACTCAAAAGAGTTAGAAATTGTGTGAACGTCAATCCCAGCTTTATTACTTCTAATACTGTCTACGCCTTCTTTTACACTATTATATGCGATGGATGAAATTTCCGAACCAGAGCTAACGTTAAAAATTTTAGGCCACCAATGGTTTTGAAGTTACGAAATTTCCGAATTCAGCTCTTGCCAAAAACAAGAGCAAAGTTTAAAATATGTTTGTTATATGATGGCTTTGGATGGATTGCCTACAAGCAAACAAGGATATTTTAGGTTATTAGAAACTAACAAAAGAGTTCTTTTACCAACAAATACACATTTGCGATTACTAGTTAGTGCTGCTGATGTGTTACATAGCTGAACAGTTCCATCATTTGGATTGAAAATTGATGCATGCCCAGGCCGGTTAAATCAGGTAAATTTATTTATCAAACGCCTTGGTGCCTTTTTTGGTCAATGTAGCGAAATTTGTGGGGTAAACCACGGTTTTATGCCTATTGTTATAGTGTCATTACCAACAATACAATTTCATCACTATATAATGACAAAACTAGAATTAAATTAAATTTGATTTGTTGGTTTTTATATTGAGATTTATATCTGAAAAAATACTTTTTTTTTGAGATGTGTTATGATTTAGACGGTTTTTAAAAAGTTTTAATAAAAAAAAGCTAAAAATATATTTATTTCAAATGGTGTAAGACTACAATTAGTGAATTTTGGTAAGGATAACTTTGTCATATTAAAATGTACATTTTAACACTTTAATTTCATTATCTCTTTGTAAAGTCTATAATAATTTGTTCTGTTCTTAAGACACTTTTATGCTTTTTAGAACTAAAAATCGAACACATTATAAAAAAATAAGACTTTATGCCTGACGTGTCTACCAATTTTACCAAACGAACTTTTATAACATTCTACAATTTGATATTTTAACATTAGGTGCTAAAGTATTCGGACTTCCAAGTTTAACTTTTAGTCTACATTTTTAAGATTTTAACCTTGTCATTGATATAAACTCGTTGATTCATTATGCAAAAAGAGCGCTATCGTTATTCATTCCTTCGAACACTTCTTTTGGTTTAGCTCTGTTATTAGTTCTTATTGAATTTTTATCATATATTTTTAAACCTATTAGTTTAGGAGGTCGATTATTTGCAAATTTGATGGCAGGGCATATCTTGCTAAAAGTTATTGTTGGTTTTTCTTGGAGTATGTTGTTACTAGAAGATTTTTTGATAGTTTCACCTTGAATTAACTCTGCAAAGTTATCAACCAGTGAGTGTGGTCAAGTCGCTGGACTTTTAACAGAAAAGAATGTTGTTGCACCTTAACTTATTCAAGGCAAATACAGTGGCGGGTTTTGTGATTGCCGGGGTAGAAGGCATGTACCCGGTTCCTGTGGGGGTATGGTTTTTATGAGTACATTCCCATGAATCTTCCGGGGGCTATCCAATACAAGCAAGCACTGGCCCGTATCACACTGGAATATGTTCAGTTACGGGAAACGACATTTTTAGAGGCCACCCAACAGTTCACTTATGGCAACGAATTATGCGATACTGTTGATAAATTCCAAAGTAAGCTGGAAACAGTCCCTGTTAGTAGTGATACGTTTAAGGAGTACTAAACAGTGATTTCAGATGCTAGCGGCGAGCTTGCTCTTGCCAAAGTCAGATGTCAAGTAAGTTTACAAAAAGTTCACGCGTACGATGACTTTATTGGGATATCTAATGTGGTTGATAGTGACTTGGCTAGCATGATACCTTTTATGGGGGGTTAAAAATAAAAAGTGTAATATAAATTTAACTTTTTATATTATACTTTTCAGGAAAATAGTTCAGTAGGTAGAACAATGGTTTTCAAAACCAAAGGTCAGGGGTTCAATTCCCTTTTTTCCTGTAACAACATTTACTCTAAAAGTTAAAATATTTAATTTTGTTTTTGTGATTTTCTCAGGATTTAATGAAAAAAATGGACCAATTTCATATGTTAGGTCTAAAAATAGTTTAAACCTATAATAATTATATGAACACCAGCAATGAAAAATTAGTTAGTAATATTGGCAAAGTTATAAAAAAATTAAACGACGTGTTATATCCAGAAGTAAAAAATGTACGTTTTAGATATTTAAAAACCAAACATAGTTGGCATTTAGTAGATCCCAGCCCTTGACCATTAGTCGCATCTTTAGGTGCATTTTTTATGACATCAGGAACTGTCTTGTATATGAATAAATTTTTAGGAGGTGGGCAATTAGCATTAATTGGTTTTTTCGTGTTGTTATACGTCATGTATACTTGGTGGCGTGATATTGTTAGAGAAGCTACGTTTGAAGAGCAGCATACTGTGTCTGTTCAACGAGGTTTACGATTGGGAATGATTTTGTTCATTGTTTCAGAAGTTATGTTTTTTTTTGCGTTTTTTTGGGCTTTTTTTCACTCGAGTTTATCGCCAGTATATAATTTAGGAGGCGTTTGACCCCCAGAAGCAATTCAAACAATTCAAACGTCTGGAATTCCTTTAACTAATACCTTTTTCCTTTTAAGTTCGGGTGCTACAGTTACTTGGGCACATCATGCAATAATAGTGCGAGCGAAAAAACAAGCAATTATTGGATTATTGTTTACTATATTATTAGCGACAATTTTTACTTTGTTACAAGGTATGGAGTACGTAGAAGCACCGTTTAATATTAATGATAGTGTTTTTGGTTCTTGTTTTTACATGGCTACAGGTTTTCATGGTTTTCATGTATTTGTTGGTACTTGCTGTCTAGCTGTGTCTCTTGTACGAATTGTATATAATCATTTTACAGCAACGCATCATTTTGGCTTTGAGTCTGCAGCATGGTATTGGCATTTTGTAGATGTTGTATGGTTATTTTTATTCATTACTGTATACTGGTGAGGGGGTATCCATTAAGCAGCTTTAAACTTTAATTTTTTAGATTAGACAGTTGTAAGGAAACCATTCAATATTTTTTTACAAAAGAATGCAATTTTGGGTATCACGTTTAATAAGTTTTTATACTTTTTAATTTTAGATAATGTGCTTAACGATAGTTTAAGTCTATAAAAATATTATGAGCTCAAGCACTGACATGCAATTTAGTAATATTGGCAAACTTATATGCAATTTGAAATCCTACATACAAGGGCAATTACAAAAAAAGAAGGCTAAGAAAATTAAGCGGGGATTGCACGCACTCAACATCCTAAATCATGCACAGAATAAATCTAGTAATTTTAGTTTCATGTCATTTTTTGTTCTCAAAACAATAAGATGGAGTAAAAACTATTTATTATCTATTTTAGACGGTCATTTGATACATTACCCAAGCCCACTAAATTTAACATATGCTTGAAGTTTTGGGTCTTCTGCAGGAATTTGTTTAGTTATTCAAATTTTATCTGGAATTTTTTTAGCTATGCATTACACGCCACATATTGACTTAGCATTCAGCAGTGTGGAGCATATCATGCGAGACGTAAATAATGGTTGGTTAATTCGGTATATTCACGCAAATGGGGCTTCTATGTTTTTTATTGTCGTATACTGTCATATATTTCGTGGGTTATACTATGGTTCGTATATGCAACCAAGACAGCTGCTTTGGTGTTCTGGCGTACTCATATTCATTTTAATGATGGGTACAGCCTTTATGGGGTATGTGCTTCCTTGAGGCCAAATGAGTTTTTGAGGTGCCACTGTTATTACAAGTTTAGTAACCGCAGTTCCAGTTGTAGGGCATTCGATCGTGGATTGGTTATGGGGCGGTTTTACTGTGAATAATGCAACATTAAATAGATTCTTTAGTTTGCATTTTTTTTTGCCATTTGTGATTGCCGCTTTAAGTTTAATACATTTAGCGCTTTTACACAAGGACGGGTCTAATAATCCTCTTGGAGTAGATAGCAAAGGAGACAAAATACCTTTTTACCCTTATTTTGTGATAAAAGATTTGTTCGCTTTTTTTTGTTTTTTAACTTTTTTTGGGGTTTTTGTTTTTTATTTTCCAAACGCATTAGGTCACCCAGATAATTATATACCAGCAGATCCGATGCAAACACCAGCTCATATAGTTCCTGAATGATATTTTTTACCGTTTTACGCAATTTTACGGTCTATTCCTGATAAACTTGGTGGTGTAGCAGCAATGGGTGGTGCTCTCCTTGTGTTATTTTTAATTCCTTTTATAAATACATCAGAAATCAGAAGTACAGCTTTTAGACCTATTTTCAAAATTTTTTACTGGTTACTTGTTGCTGATTTTTTATTATTAGGTTGAATTGGTCAGAAACCTGTTAAAGATATCTATGTGTTGGTAGGTCAAGGTGCAACAGTATTCTATTTTCTATTTTTTGTTATTTTAATTCCAGCAATAGGTATTTTTGAAAGTAAGTTATGGTCTTTTAACGGTAATAATTCATTACGATTGGAAAAATATTTTTAAGTATAATACAAATATAATTTCGATTTTATAGGTAATTAACTCAATTGGTAGAGTATTTTTTTTCAAGAAAAAGTCAATAGTTCAAATCTATTATTACCTAATGACTTTAAAAAAAAGAAATTTATTAAAAAAAATAAAAAATTTTACGATTAACTTTGGGCCTCAACATCCGGCAGCCCATGGTGTGTTACGGTTAGTTTTAGAACTCAATGGTGAAATAGTGCATCGTGCAGACCCTCACATAGGTTTGTTACATAGGGGTACGGAAAAATTAATCGAATACAAAAACTACGTGCAAGCATTGCCTTATTTTGATCGCTTGGATTATGTATCAATGATGTCACAGGAACACAGCTATTGTTTAGCAATTGAAAAACTTTTTAACTGCCAAATACCTAAACGCGCACAATATATTAGAGTACTTTTCGCCGAAGTTACTCGAATTCTAAATCATTTGTTAGCTGTTGGGTGTCACGCTATGGACGTTGGCGCAATGACCCCGTTTCTATGGGCTTTTGAAGAGCGGGAAAAGCTTATGGAATTTTACGAACGTGTGTCTGGCGCACGCATGCATGCAGCCTATTTTAGACCAGGAGGACTACAAGTCGATATTCCGAAAGGCTTGTTAGACGATATTTATATGTTTACAGAACAATTTTCATTAAGGTTAACTGAAATGGAAGATATGCTAACAGAAAATAGAATCTGAAAACAACGATTAGTTGATATTGGCGTTGTCACAGCAAAAGATGCATACCAATGAGGTTTTAGTGGAGTTATGCTGCGTGGTTCCGGGGTTTATTGAGACTTGAGAAAAAGCCAGCCTTATGAAGTTTACAATAGAGTTAAGTTTGATGTTCCGGTTGGAACTAATGGTGATTGTTATGACAGATACTTAATTCGAGTGTTTGAAATGAAAGAGTCATTAAAAATAATAGAACAATGCTTAAACTCGATACCAACAGGTTATGTAAAAACGAACGATTTCAAAATTTCACCGCCAACTAGAATTGATATGAAGCAATCTATGGAAGCTTTAATTCATCATTTTAAAATGTACACTCAAGGAGTTATCCTTCCTTTTAGTGAAACGTATATTGGGACAGAAGCTCCAAAAGGGGAGTTTGGAGTTTATTTAATTTCTGATAATACCAATAAGCCTTATCGTTGTAAAATAAAAGCTCCAGGATTTAATCATCTACAAGCTTTAGATTATATGTCAAAAGGTCATTTAATTGCTGACGTTGTTACAATTATAGGTACTCAGGATATTGTGTTTGGGGAAGTTGATCGATAATTTTAATGTGTTTCAAATTGAAGTCTTTAAAAGGGTTGCAAATTTCTCCGAACGGTTGCATTTATTTTGATCATTTAATTTACTTTAAAACTTACAAAAAGTATAATTTTTCAAAAAAAAGTTTACTTTCTAAGTTATTACATAAAAAAAAACTTACTTCAACTAGCTCTAATT
>Ga0208671_10000945_pt1 | contig 13196 bp, 10 predicted proteins | sample ColrivemetaGS759_FD_187606 | JGI IMG/M metagenome (GOLD analysis project Ga0208671, IMG submission 187606) | Estuarine microbial communities from the Columbia River estuary - Ebb tide ETM metaG S.759 (SPAdes) (version 2) | ecosystem: Environmental > Aquatic > Marine > Intertidal zone > Estuary ...
CATTTCATGGTGGTCCGTTAAAATATTGGGCAACCACTGGTGAAACGTCACTAAACGGGCTTGACTTTCAGGCAATTGTGTAGGTAGCCAATCCCTGTTTAAATCAAACCAGTAATGATTGGTTCTTCCACCAGGCCAAACCTCGTGATACTCGCGTTCATTGGGGTCTGGATTAAGGTTGTTGCTTTTGTTGGTGTTGGCCCAGTAGGCAAATCGCTGCAATCCATCCGGATTAAAAGAAGGATCCATCAATATGACTGTTTGGCTCAACGCTTTTTCTATCTCTGGACCTTGAGCAGCCGCTAAATAATACAGATAGGCTAGACCCGCGTTAGACCCGCTGGCCTCATTTCCGTGGATTGAAAACCCTTGATAAAGCACCAAAGGCATGTTTTGCGTATCCAAAGAAGCAGCACCTAGCTCGGTTAAAGCCATGTGATCTGCCTTTATTTTTTCTAAGTTTTTATAATTCTCTGGACTGGTGATCGTCAACAGCAAAAGCGGCCTTCCTTCATAAGTTACTCCCCTATTTTCCAAATGAACCCGATCAGAAAGAGCCGCAACAGCAGCCGCGTATTGAACCAGTTTGTCGTGCGTAACATGCCATTCACCTACCTCATGGCCAATAATCTGCTTTGGGGTGGGAATGTTGGGGTTGTAGGTGGTGTTTTTGGGGAGATAATAATCCAAGGTAAGCGGTTCGGTAACCGGTGGTTGGGCCCAGGCCCAGGCGGTAGCGCAAAGCGCCACCAACAATTTGATGGATTTCATGAATTCAAGTTTAAGTATCTACTAAAAATACAAAAAAATGAAGTGATATGACACATCGGGCACAACGGTATGTTTGCCTGACCAACAAAAAAAACACTATTATTTAATATCGCTGAGTCCAGACTTCATAGATCGGCGCTCCTTGACTGCTCATGCCTGAGTGGTGCCATGCGCCATCAACCAAGGTGAAATCAAAAGGCAAGGTAGCCCCTACCCGGGTTTGGTCCCTGGAAAAGAACTCGATGTGTTCCGTGTATTGGCCGTTTTCTGTGGTATATGTTCCGCCGCCGGAGCCCATAAATGACTTGGTTTCGCTGTTGTACGCAATCCACTGAAAGCGAGTACCGGAAAGGATTTTCATGGTCTTGCGAGGGCCATTGGTCGATCTTGTGCTGATTTGGCCGTCTTGTTTTCTGCCCGACATCAACCAAGCTCCCGCCAATGCTCCGGGTGTACCCGCATCGATCTGGGAAAAGTGTAATCCTAGAGGAGCCATGTAATAACCTGTGGCTGTAGGGGTGACGGTATACTCTTGAGTACTACCCACCAAATCACTCTGAGTTGAATCAAACTCAACCGTGAGGGTCCATCGATCGTCCATCAACTCCCATGATCCTCCCATAGTCCTCACGAAAGCACCATTCTCTTGTCGGTACCAGGTGATGACTTGGTGAGAAGAGGAAACGATGGAAACCACGTGCAAAGCGCCTAATTCAGGGTCTTGGGACTGGGCCTGCCAGGCACCCAAGGGGGATTGGCCCCAAATACTCAGGCAAAAAATCCAACTTAATGAGACGAATAGACTTTTCATCATCCTACCATTAGCTACCCCAGTTGACGCTTACCGCTTGTACTTCATCCAATACTCTGAGTAGATTTTCGCCCCAAAGTTTGTTGATCTGCTCTTGCGTATACCCTCTTTTAACCAATTCAAGGGTGACATTGTAGGTCTGTGAAGCATCGTTCCAGCCTTGGACTCCACCTCCACCATCAAAGTCAGAGGAAATACCCACGTGGTCGATCCCGATTAACTTGACCATATAATCGATATGATCCACAAAATCGGCCACAGTAACCCCCGTTGGCACTTGTGGATCGGACTGAGCTATTTTATCAGCCTCTGCAGCTACTTCGGGATAATAAGCCATAAACGCCTCTCTTTGTTCCTGAGTCAATTCGCGCAATTGACTGCGCTCGTACCACTTGTACCCTTTTTGATCGGCAATTTGCTTTCTGATTTGTTGCATGTACGCATTGCGTGCCTCGTGCTTTTCGGTATTTACATAACTGGAAAAAGCTACGGTCTGCACCACCCCACCATTTTCTTTTAACCACATCAACTGTTCGTCGTCTAAATTTCTGGAATGATCGCATAACGCCCGAGCCGACGAATGTGAAGCGATGATGGGTGCCTTGCTGAGTTGAATCATTTGACGCATCGCTTCTTTTGATGGGTGTGACACATCGATCATCAATCCCAATCGATTCATTTCCACCACTGCCTGTTTACCTAGTTCGCTCAACCCTTGGTGCATCCATCCGTCTTGCTCCCCGGTGTTCGAGTCTGAAAACTGACTGTGTCCGTTGTGGGATAAGGACACATAACGGGCGCCTAAGTCTCTGTATTTTTCAAAATTCCCTAAATCCTCACCCATAGGATAGGCATTTTCCACGCCGATCATAGCCGCTTTTTTGCCGGCTTGATGCAACGCACGCACCTCAGCCGATGTGGTCGCTAGTCCTATTTGTTCTGGGGCATACTCCGTGCACAGACGGTGGATTGCCTCGAATTTGGCCTGCGCATTTTCAGCACCTGACGCGTATCCCTCGGGGGTAAGTTCCCCCTGGCCGGTATAGACAATCAACCAGGCAACATCCAAACCACCCTCGTCCATTTTAGGTAGATTGACTTGGGTTTCCAAGCGTTGGGTATAATTGATCGAATCGGTAAAATTGGCGACATTGATGTCGTCGTGTGTATCTATAGTAATCGCCTCTCGGTGAATGCGTTGCGCCATTTCTTCCAAAGTTTCTGGCGCAGTGGGTTCTGCTTTTTTTCCGCAGGAAAGGGCCAATAAGCCCGAAGCAATCAATAAGTTGTATTTCATAACAAAACGTTTGTTTAAATATATAAAAAGTTGTGTTTGTCCTAAGCGAATAAGTCAGTGCTAATGACTATTTTCAACATGAATAATAATTTTAGTATGAACCACAGATTTATTGGGGTCCTTTATTTTGGCTTAATTTCATGGGGCGCTTTGGGCCAAACCCGCACCGCCCAACAAAATTTGACTCAAGTGCTTCAAAGTGAAGACACCCTGATCAGACGATTTACCGACCCAAATTCTCCCCATGAATTACAGGTATATTGGTCTGAAGTACACGTGTCCGCTGATGGACTACCCACTTTTGACACAGCTACCTTTCAGGCTGATCCCCAAACCTACTTTTATCCGGCCAGTACGGCGAAATTGCCGATTGCCATTATGGCCCTAGAAAAAATTCGTCGGCTTCAGGCAGAAGGGTATTCATTGGACGAACACACCCCTTTTCAGGTGATTGACCCAAAAAACAATCAACTCATCGCAGAGCAAAAAACTGTGCTCAACCTGATTCAGGAAATTTTTCTAGTCAGTGATAACGATGCCTATAATTATCTGTTTGACTTTCTAGGTAGGGATCAGATCAATCAGCGGCTCCATGAAATGGATTTAACCAATACGCTCATACACCACAAATTTTTAACGGGTGCCGATAACGAGAACACCTGGGAATATAAATTTTTTGATCAAGGACAGTTGGTGTATCACCAACCCTCTATTCAAGCCAAAAAACCAATTAAAAATGAGCCTATTCAAGGACTGCACAAAGGAAAAGGATTCGTGTTGGGCGATTCGTTGATTCAACAACCCATGGATTTCACCTATAAGAACCACATCCCCCTCGAAGATCTAGCAGGCATGTTAAAAAGATTGGTCTGGTTTGAAGAATTTACGGAGGCACAACGTTGGAGACTTAATCGAGCTGATGCGGATACCTTGTTGTATTGGATGGGACGCAACACCTTGGAATCTGACGACCCCAGATATACAGAAGAGCTTGGATACTGGGACAGCTACAACAAATTTCTCCTGTACGGTGACCTCAAAGGAAAGATGAGTCCAAAAATTAGGATCTACAACAAAATAGGGCAAGCATACGGAACACTCACCGATATTGCCTACATCAAAGAAGGTGATCACCAGGGTATTATGGCCGTTAGTCTCCTGGTTAATGAAAACGGTATTTTTAATGATGATCACTACGAATACGAGGAGCTAGGCCTACCGTTTATGCGTGCATTGGGCCGAGCTTTGTGGTCAGTATATACTTCTGGCCACATGGATGGATCCAACTTTTGAATGATTATTAGAAATATTCGAATGAAAAAGAGTTAAATTAATACTAAAACTATCTATTATTGATAGTAATACTATTAAATTTGTAGTGCAATCATGGATAAAATGTCAAACAACGAGCCATTACCCATTCTAAAGCGGTTTTTTAGGCTGCTTACTTTAGAACGAAAAACCATCGCCCAAATTATTTACTACGCGTTATTTGCCGGTGTGGTCAACCTTTCACTTCCCTTGGGAATTCAGGCTATTGTCAATTTTATTCAAATGGGTGACTACAGCACCTCATGGATTTTACTGGGGATTTTAGTGGTGTTGGGGGTAATTTTTGTTGGGGTACTCCAATTGATGCAGTTGCGCATTACTGAAGACCTGCAACAAAAAATATTTACGCGCACCTCCTTTGACCTCGCTTATAGATTTCCTAAAATGAAGTGGAGTGCACTTCAAGGTCGCTATGCGCCAGAACTGGCCAATCGTTTTTTTGAAACCCTGACCATACAAAAGGGGGTCACAAAAATATTGATTGACTTCAGTGCCGCATTGCTTCAAATTATATTTGGTTTGATCCTGCTTTCCCTGTACCATCCATTTTTTATCGCCTACGGGGTTGTTTTGCTCACGCTGGTGGTGGTCATATTTAAATACTCCATACCAAAAGGACTAGAAACCAGTCTATTGGAATCAAAATACAAGTATAAAGTTGTTCATTGGATTCAAGACATCGCTCGTTCACTACTGTCTTTTAAACTATCCGGGAAGACTACCTGGGCCATGGATAAAAGCAACGTATTGATAGGCAGCTATCTAGATGCTCGTGAAAAACATTTCAAGGTGTTGGTGCGTCAATACTTAAAGATGATTGGTTTTAAAGCTTTGGTCACAGCGGCTTTACTGTTTATCGGGGGTACGTTGGTGATCAATCAACAGATGAATATTGGTCAATTTGTTGCTGCAGAGATCATTATACTGTTGATGATCAACTCAGTGGAAAAACTCATCTTGGGATTAGAGACCTTTTACGATGTATTGACCTCGATCGAGAAGCTGGCCCAAATCAATGATATTGAATTGGAAGATATGGAAGAGCAATCATTGTCGGAAAAGGAACTGGGAACGACTTGGCAGCTTGAAGCGCATAATATTGGCTTTGGGTTTACGGAAAACAGATTGCTCAGCAACATCAACTTTATCCTGGAGCCGGGAGATAAATACTACCTGTACGGGGCACATGGTTCAGGCAAATCCACCTTAATTCAACTACTTCTTGGGATTATCAATCCACAAGAAGGTCATATATCCTTGCAGGACAGGCACTTAGAGTCCATACCACGATCGCAATACCATCAAGGAATAGGAAAAGTATTGGCCAGAGAAACACTATTTGAAGGGACACTCCGAGAAAATATAAGTATGATGCATCCAGATATTTCTGAGGAGCACATTTGGGATGTGATTACAGACTGCCACCTATCCGATTTGGTGAATCAATGGCCCAACGGATTGGAAACACCGCTTCAATCAGAAGGCCTTCAAATGCCTGGATCGGTGGTGCGGAAGATACTATTGGCCAGAGCGTTGGTCAAAAAACCAAAAATATTGGTGTTGGAGCACTTTTTAGAGGTATTCCAGAAAGAAGAAGCCGCCTACTTTAAAGCATTTTTAACCCGTAAAGAGGCGCCGTGGACCTTGCTTATGGTGGGTCAAAACAAACCCGAAAAAGGATTGTGGGACAAGGTTTGGCACATTGAGGCAGGCACCATTAATGAAGAACAATAGCGGAACGAGTTATGTTAGAAATTTCAAATAATTCTCTCAAAAACAAAGTAAACCTGAAAGGGTTTAGCTCTTTTAGACGCCTGGAGGACACCGAACGATTTAAAATATTTTCGCGATTGCTCAAAGGTTTTAGTGTGTTTATCTTGATTCTGTTGTTTCTTCCTTGGACGCAAAACATACGGGGCAAAGGGGCCGTGACTACGCTAACTCCTGACCAAAGACCACAACAAATTCAAACTGTTATTGCAGGACGTATAGAGCGCTGGTATGTGCGTGAAGGGGATCGAGTGGAAAAAGGAGATACCATACTGTATATGTCTGAGGTTAAGGATGATTATTTTGACCTAGCGTTGATTGAGCGTACCCAAGGGCAGGTAGATGCAAAAAATGAAAAAGTAGTCGCCTACCAGGCCAAAGTAAGTGCGCTCGCCAATCAAAAATCTGCCTTGATTCAAGAGTTGGCGCTGAAAAAAGAACAGGCGCAAAACAAATTAATTCAGGCACAACTCAGCGCTCAAAGCGATAGTATTGAACTCATAGCTGCCAAATTAGAACGCAATATTGCGCAAACACAGTTGGACCGAACCCAAAATTTATTTGACCAAGGACTCAAGGCGGTTACCGATGTAGAAGACAAAAAGTTGAAGTTTCAATCAGCACAGGCCAAAACAATTGCACAGGAAAACAAATGGTTAAGCAGCAAAAACAGCATCATCAATGCCCGAGTAGACTTGGTGAGATTGGCGGCTGAGTACGGTGAGAAAATCGCTAAAGCAGAAAGTGAGCAGATGAGCGCCCGTAGTGACAGGTCTGAATCAGAAGCAGATGTCTACAAGTTGCAAAATCAGATGTCGAACTATCAAACTCGTAAAGACCTGCGCTATGTGCTTGCACCAAGGGATGGTTACATCAATAAAATTGCCCCTGCAGGTATTGGAGAAACCCTAAAAGAAGGAGAGGAGGTAGCTACTATTTTACCCGAGCTGGTAGACCTAGCTGTAGAGACATACATCCGCCCCATAGATATCCCCCTTGTGCGCATCGGCACACACGTACAGATCTTATTTGACGGATGGCCTACGGTCGTATTTAGCGGCTGGCCAGGGATTTCTTACGGAACTTTTGGAGGTAAAGTAGTGGCCATTGAAAACAACATTAGCGCCAATGGCATGTATCGTTTGCTGATTGCTCCCGATGATCCAGATCAGGATTGGCCTGAAGTGCGGGTAGGTTCAGGAGCGCAAACATTGGCATTACTGGATGATGTGCCCATTTGGTTTGAGCTGTGGAGAAACTTGAACGGATTCCCCCCCAACTATTACCAACCTAACCTGAAAGAAAATGATCAGAAAAAATAAACTGATTGCTTTATGGATGTGGTTGGCGATATGTCTCCCCTTATCGGCACAGTTACCCGGCTCAGAAAACAGCCAAGTTATGACGGTTGCTCAGTATTTCGATCTAGTGCTCAGCAACCACCCCATAGCCCAGCAAGTGCGCCTGGACAATAAGATTGCTCAAGCAGCCATTCTTAAAGCACGTGGAGCATTTGATCCAAAAGTTGGTTGGAAAGACGGTGGTAAAACATTAAGTGGCGTTTCTTATTACGAGGCCCAAAGCAGTTACCTGACCGTACCTACGTGGTTCGGTATTGAGCTCACTGCGGGGCGTGATCAGATTACTGGGACAAACGTTGATCCATCACAAAAAACACCAGATCAAGGACTTTATTACGCAGGAATCAGCATCCCTCTGGGTGCTGGATTTTGGATCAATGAGCGAATGGCTGAACTCAAAAAAGCAAAAATTGCCCAAACACAAACACAAGCCGAACAGGTACTTGCCTATAACGAATTGCTTTTTCGGGCGAGTCAGGCCTATGGAAATTGGATTGCAGCACATCAAAAACTAAATCTCTACGATCAAATGCAAGCCAATGCGGAACTTCGCCTAGCGGGTGTTCAACAACAAGTGCTTCAAGGGGATAAACCTGAAATTGAACGATTAGAGGCCTCTATCGTGGTGCAAAACAGAAATCTCCAGAGAGAACAAGCAAAAATAGAGCTGATCAAAAAGACCTTGGAGGTGTCCAATTTTTTATGGGATGAACAAGGGCGCCCCTTGGTTTTAGCCCCTGAACTTATCCCGGAAGACAGCTTGGATGAAGTGTTGGAGCGTTGGTTGGTGATTGAGGGTATCGATGTAGCCCAGACCGTGCTCAATCATCCCAAAATGGATTATTTAAGAGCTAAAATTGCTGAAAGCCAAGTAGATAGAAAACTACTTCGGGATGCGATTAAACCTCAAGTGAATTTTAATTACCAAAGATTATCCACAGAAGCTGTTGTTCCTCAAAACTGGATGGACAACAACAATCAGGTAGCCGGCTTGACTGTTCAGATTCCTTTGTTGTGGCGAAAAGAAAGAGGTGGCATACAATCCATTCAAGCGAAAATTGAGCAGCAGCAGTGGAATCTCGCGTATACACAACAAGAATGGACTAATGAAATTACCGGTCAGATTCAGCAAGTTGCCTCTCTAGAAACGCAATTTGAGCTAAACCAAGCCATAGCAGAGGACTATAAAACCCTGTTGAACGCTGAACAGACCAAATGGTCCTATGGTGAAAGTTCTCTGTTTTTGGTCAACACAAGAGAGAATAGCTACATAGATGCCCAGATAAATCGGTTATCCCTAGGCGCATTTCTCTGGGAAGCTAAAGCAAAAACGATTAAAGACCTTGCTTGGTTTGTCACTGCTATACCCCCACAGAAAGCACCTTTGCTTGGTCCCCAACCAGTTGAACTTGATCGATAACTGCCGGTATTAAAAGAGTTTCTCCGCAATTGATGGAATAAACTCCACTAGCGGTATGCACGCTGGCCTCACCGCCAACGCCGATCAAAAGGGTAAATGAATCTCTCTGGGTTAGATCTAAAGCAACTGTTCCAGAAACCGACCACATAAAGGTTTCAAAGTAAGGGCTTTTGACCAGAAGGGTGTTTTGATTTACTGCGGTTGAATAGGCTGTTTTATACTGTTCATGGACCTTAAAATCAATCACTTCCAACGCTTGGTCGATGTGAAGTTCCCGTTTTGTTCCAGTAGCTGGGTCCACGCGATCATAGTCATAAATACGGTATGTGATGTCAGAGGTTTGTTGAATTTCCGCCAACAGAACACCAGCTCCTATGGCATGTACTCTACCTGTAGGAATATAGAACGTATCTCCCTCTACTACTGTTTCACTGTGCATCACCTCGAGCACTTGATTAGTTGTGATCCGTTTTTCAAACTCAGCAGGGGTTAATGACTCATCAAATCCAACCAACAATGAGGCTTCAGCATCCGCCTGCATCACATACCACATTTCGTTTTTTCCGAAGGATTGATGCTTAGCTTTGGCCACTTCATCAGAAGGGTGTACCTGGATCGATAAAGGCGTCCGAGCGTCTATAAATTTTATCAATAGAGGAAACTCCCCACCAAACCGATCAATGACAGATTGCCCCATTAAATCAGCTCCAAATTCAGCAATCAACTGGCGCAATGAGGTTCCTTGAAGAGGTCCTTCAGCGACTAAGGTTTCATCTCCAGGTACATCTGAAATTTCCCAAGATTCTCCAATTGAATCACCTGTGCACTGTTTAGATAAATGCTGGCGCAGTTTTTCTCCACCCCAAATACGGTACTTAAAAATTGGCGCAAAACGCAAAGGATATAAACTCATGCGGCAAATATACCAAAACCGCCATGGAAATTAACTGGACTAATCCAATACAATCATGGTTTCAATGACTTGATTCTTTTCATCGATCACCACTTTTGAAATCCTCCCTTGTTCCAGATACCCCTGAACCGCAAGAGACTGCGCATCCATATCCACCTTGATATACTTGGTTTTTACCCGGCGCAAAGATCCGGTTAAAGCGTCTATGCCCCAACCTACCAAAGAAACTCCGTTAATGATGGCCACCAAATTAAAACGCGAATCCACCACGACCACTTTATCTTTAAAATCCCTCAGACGAAAGTCTAAGCGATCATCTGCCTTTAACTTAATTTGGGTAGGGGTAGTTCCACGTTCCATGCCATTGACATAAACCACGGCCCCTGATGGGTTGCTTTCCAATAATACCTTTCGAGAAGATCCGGTTAAAATAGTCGCACAGCTGGTCAGTAATAACAAAGAGGACAATGAAGATACAATCAGTTTTTTCATAGGTTTTTGGATTAATTGATTACCCGACAAGGATACCTATAACACTCATTTGTTACTTGATTTTTCGTTCATGCAACCAATTTTCCGATTATCGAAAAAAGGACCTATGGGTAGATTTGCACAATTAAGCACTAGCCCTTACCTTTCCAACAAATAAAGTACATGAATCCACGAATTGCACTTATTTCAGGCTTGTTAATAGCTCTTTTTTCATCCTGCTCCTCGGGCGCAGGTGAAGACACCCCAACACCGCCACCTGCGCCAGTAATTGAAGCTCCGGGCAAGTCCGCCCTCACAGCCCCTGCCAACAACGCTCCATGCCAGGACGTAAACACAGCAGGCCAGGTAACTTTCCAGTGGAGCGCAGCCACCAATGCGGAGACGTATGACTTAAAGATCACCAACCTAAATACCAACGCGGCCAGTTCCCAAACGGGCATTACAGGTACCTCAAAGGCAGTGACCTTAAACAGGGGTATTCCTTACTCATGGCAAGTAACCGCTAAGAACAAAGGAACCACTACTACAGCGAGTGACACTTGGAGGTTTTATCTAGCTGGTGATGGAGTGGTGAACTACGCGCCATTTCCTGCCTCACCCTTAAGCCCCACCCCAGGCGCTACCGTAACCCCCACAGAGGGCAAGGTGACGATCAGCTGGGAGAGCGGAGATGCGGATGGAGATGCGCTGACGTACACGTTGTACGCAGATGCGGTAGACGGAGCCCAAAGTCCGGTGGCTAGCAATGTCACGGCGACCACATTTGCCCTAAGCGTGCAGCCAGGAACCGTATACTACTGGCGGGTGGTGGCCAACGATGGAAAAAACACAGCGACCAGTATCCTATACACCTTTAAGACGGCAGGGTAGAGGTGCTTTTGCTGATGTTTTGTTTTGGGGTGATTATGTCTTCAATGAAGTTGACGGATTGAGGCTTTGTTTCGATAAGCTGTATTTTTTTTGCTGCTAGCCCACCGGTAAGCGACTATTCCTTGTGTTAATTAAAGTTTTTCTGTCCAAAATAAAATTGGTTTAGGTTGACATATTGATTAATTTGTCATGTTTTTATACATATAAACTTGACAGTTGTACAACAAATTCTTCGCTACGTAGGTGATTTATCGCCTGGCGTTCCTTTTGGGTATGGAGATTTAGGACTTAGGCCGGATCAGGGAGCTGCTGCGGCCAAGGCTTTGGAGCGTCTTGTAGCTCAAAAGAAATTGACGCGTGTGACTAAAGGGATTTTTTGTGTGCCGGGCCGAGGGGTATTTCAACCCAAAGGACCTACCGATGATCAGTTGATCGATGCCTTATTGCATAAAAACGGAAAGCAAGTCGCCTATATCACCGGGATGCGTTTGATGGCCAGGATTGGTTTTGTGGAGCGTTCTGATCATTATCCGTGGGAAGTCGCGATGTATCGAAGGAGGGGGCAGTTCAGCCTGGCCCACCTGAGTATCAAGGCGGTGAATTCATTTGTTCCGATCGAGGTGATGAATGTTCCTGTTTTGGAGTTACTTGATGCTGTTCGGGCATTTAATACGTTGGCAGATCAACAACCTAAACAGTGTATGCAGCATTTAGCTGTGTTTTTCGAACGATTAACTGAACAACAGCGGAGTTTGCTCCTGGAGACAGCTTTATATTACCCCGCAGGGACTTGTGCGCTGTTGGGAGCGCTCATCAGTTTTTGGGGCTGGGATATGGACTTGGGGCCATTGAGGTCTAGGGTAAATCCAACAAGTCGTTATCCATGCGCAGCATCAGCTGCCGCTTTACCTACCGGAAAGAACTGGTGCCTCGTTAATTAGCAGGCGTTTTTAAGTGGTACAAACGCATCCGTTTGTCCTCCACATTCTTTTTGGAAACTACTTGAAACGCTTCAGAATCGGTTAAAAAGAAGAGTTTGTTGTTTAAGGAGGCGACGATATCGTCCTTTAATTTCATTTTTTGTGAATACACCATTTTTCTGTCGGAGAGTAGGTCGATCATATCGCTGACCATCACTTGGTCTTGTTGCAAAAACAGTTGCATAAAAGACACTTCCTCTGGACTTAAGGGCACTTTTCTGCGTTTGTAACACAATTGGCCATCAGATAGTAAGGGGCACTCTTCTGACTTTTTCTGGTGTTTTTTCGGCCAGGCCCACCAGAATACCCCAATACCTAGCAATGAAATCAAGAGGTACCAACCCAAGTATTGTCGGGTGTAGGTGTTTTCAATGGTGTTTACTTGTTCCGAATCGCTTAATAGCGGCTCATCAATCCATCGGCTGACTGCTGGGGTTTGTTTGTGGCGAATCAGGTAGCTTATCCGGTTGTCCTCAATCTCCATCGATGATTCTGGAATGTGTTTTAGGTAGGTGTTCTTTTGGGGGTACTCCAGTAATGCTCCTCCTGCCGAGGCAAATCCGTACAGGTTACCTCCCTCGATAAAAAACAAGGTGTCCCCCACCTGTAGGTCACTGGGTTGGTGTTTAAGCAATTCAAAACTCTTCATTTTACCTAGCTGAGTCCATCGTTTATCGGTAAATGAGAACGACCAAATTTCCTGATTGGGCTCAAACTCATAGGGGTTTGAGGGATTGAGGATTTGCCCGCCGAAAACGACCAATCGCTCGTCTGTTATAATAAATTTAGCCGTAAACAGTCCTGGTGGATGGACCTTAGATCGGGTGAGGTAATATTCCCATTCTTTGGTTTGGGGCGCAAAGTAGGTCATAAAGTGTTTAGCGCTGAAATATCCATAACCCCCAAACCGAAATAAGGTGTCATTGCGCTGGAAAAGCACTGAGTTAATCTGATTTTTGTGGGTAAACGAATGGTCAATTCGCTGAATGATGCTGTCTTTCAGGGCAAATACTTTGCCGCCTTGGTTTTCAACTAACAATAACCCTTCCCGGGTTTGGAGAGGAATAAAAGAGGTAAATCCAGCCGTAAACTCTGGATCATTGCTATTCAGGCGAGACCAAGGCAGATCTGCTTTAGGGTTTTGTAGGCGATATTGAAGTCTCCCCAAAGTGTCTGTTT
>Ga0208671_10000946_pt1 | contig 13193 bp, 10 predicted proteins | sample ColrivemetaGS759_FD_187606 | JGI IMG/M metagenome (GOLD analysis project Ga0208671, IMG submission 187606) | Estuarine microbial communities from the Columbia River estuary - Ebb tide ETM metaG S.759 (SPAdes) (version 2) | ecosystem: Environmental > Aquatic > Marine > Intertidal zone > Estuary ...
CAAGGGTCAGGTCGTACTCGAAATGCAACTCTGGAACCCTGCGCATGCGCATTTCCCGTCCCAATAACTGCCGAAGTTTGCCAGCCGATTCCGCCAGGCCCTCCGCCAACATTTCTTTGTCAGCATCCATCTTGAACGATGAATAGTAAATCTTGGCGTGGGACAGATCGCGACTGACCTTGACGTCTGTAACTGTGATCTTCTCCAGACGAGGATCTTTCAGTCGCAAACGGATGATCTCGCTTATCGAGCGCCGGATTTCCTCGGCTATTCGCTGACTACGATGAAATTCTCTCGGCATATCGTTCCCACCCGCACGTTAAATGGTACGAGCGACCTCGATGCGTTCGAAACACTCAATCTGGTCGCCGGCCTTCACGTCATTGTAGTTCTTCACGCCAATACCGCATTCGATACCGGACTTGACCTCGTTGACGTCATCCTTAAAGCGACGCAGCGATTCAAGTTCGCCCTCATAGATCACCACGTTGTTACGCAGCACACGAATCGGGAGGCTTCTGCGCACACCACCTTCGGTAACGATGCAGCCTGCGACGTCTCCAAACTTCGGTGAGCTGAAAACTTCACGCACCTCGGCGATGCCCACAATCTGCTCGCGAATCTCCGGTGCAAGCATCCCGTTGATGGCTGATTTCACGTCGTCAATCGCCTCGTAGATGATGCTGTAGTAACGCATATCCACGCCGGTTTCCTTGACCATGTTCCGGGCACCCGCATCGGCACGGACGTTAAATCCGATAATGAAGGCCTGGGAAGCGGCAGCTAAATTCACGTCGGATTCCGTAATACCACCCACCGAACTTGCAATGACATTAACCCTGACCTCGTCATTGGACAGCTTGGTCAACGAATCCTTCAATGCCTCGGCACTACCCTGCACGTCAGCCTTGATCAACAACTGAACGCTGTCGGCCTGGCTTTCCTTCAAGCGTTGGAACACATCCTCAAGCTTGGCACTTGCCTGGCTGGCCAGCTTAACCTCACGTTCCTTGGTCTGGCGCATTTCAGCCACTTCACGTGCCTTGCGCTCATCAGCCACTACCTGCAACTCGTCTCCGGCGTTAGGCGTACCTGACAGACCAATAAGTACTGCTGGCATGGACGGGCCAGCACTTTCGATCGGCTTGCCATCTTCATTAAACATTGCCCGCACACGGCCATAGGCATTACCAGCCAGGACCATATCACCGGCCTTCAAGGTACCCCGGTTAACCAGTACGGTAGCGACCGTGCCACGACCCTTTTCAAGGCTGGACTCGATAACCACACCAGATGCCGGGCCGGCAACTGGCGCCTTAAGCTCCAGCACTTCAGCCTGCAACAAGATAGCGTCCAGCAAGGCATCAATGCCCTCACCGGTCTTGGCGGAGACATTCACAAACATGTTCTCGCCACCCCAGTCTTCAGGGATAACTTCGTGCTGAGTCAATTCGTTGCGGACCCGATCAGGATCAGCATTCTCGCGATCAATCTTGTTTACCGCCACGACCACGGGAACACCCGCTGCCTTGGCGTGCTGAACTGCTTCCACGGTCTGGGGCATGACGCCATCATCGGCGGCCACCACCAGGATAACTATGTCAGTTACCTGGGCGCCACGGGCACGCATTGCGGTAAAAGCAGCATGACCAGGGGTATCGAGGAAGCTGATAACGCCCTTCTCGGTTTTAACGTGGTAAGCGCCGATATGCTGGGTAATTCCGCCAGCCTCACCCGCGGTGACGCGAGTGGCACGAATGTAATCGAGCAAAGAAGTCTTGCCGTGATCAACATGGCCCATGACCGTGACCACTGGCGGACGCGGGAGTTCTTCACCAGACTCGGCGATTGCGGCTTCCAGGATCGAATCCTCGACCTCCGTCTCGCTGACCGTCTTGACGGTGTGTCCCATCTCCTCGACTACCAGGGTGGCAGTGTCCTGATCAATCGTCTGATTGATCGTCACCATCACGCCCATCTTGAACAGGTGCTTGATGACTTCGTTGGCCTTGACGGCCATGCGCTGAGCTAATTCACCTACGGTGATCGACTCGGGGACAGTGACCTCGCGTACCACCGGAGCGGTAGGCCTTTCGAACCCGTGCTGGCCATCACCACCGGTCGACATACGACGTCGGCCAGGCTTCTTCTGCTTGCGACGACCCTTACTGTCGGTCGCAACATGTAATTCTTTCCGGCCGTAACGAGTCTGGCGCTCTTTCTCACGCTCTTTCTCACGGGCCTCGCGTTTTTCACGCAGGGCACGCTCGGAATCCTGACGTTTACGCTCTTCTTCCTCACGAGTACGGGTCTGCTGCTCCACGGCTTTGCGGGCAGCGTCCTCTGCGTCGTGCTTCTTTTGCTCGTCTTCCTCGATCTTGCGAGCAGCGGCCTTTTCAGCCTCTTCAGCTGCCTTGAGGCGATTTTCTTCCTCACGCACCACGGCCAGCTTCGCTTCTTCCTCTTCGCGCTTGACCTTATCCAGCTCTTCTTGCTCGGAACGGGCCTGCTCTTCGAGAACATCACGATTAACGTAGGTACGCTTTTTACGAACTTCCACATTCACCGTGTGGGTACGCCCCTGGGAGCCCGCCGTACGCAAGGTGGAAGTCGTCTTGCGCTTGAGGGTGATCTTGCGAGGCGCATTGGAAGCACCCTCGGCATGGCCGTGGCTCTTGCGAAGATGCGTAAGCAACGTCATCTTCGAGTCGTCACTAATGACGTCCGACGCACTGGTAGCCTTAATGCCCGCCTCTGCCAACTGGGTCAGCAAGCGATCAACCGGAACCTTTAGTACTTCTGCAAATTGTGCGACGGTAACGTCAGCCATATTGGATGCTCCTTAATCAGCTGCCGTATCGGCGGTCTCGGACTCATCAAACCAGTGCGCGCGGGCGCTCATAATCAGCCTGCCAGCTCGCTCTTCTTCCATGTCGTCCAGTTCCATCAGATCATCGATAGCCAGTTCAGCAAGATCTTCTCGAGTACAGGCACCCTTGGCGGCCAACTGCATGGCAGTCGCCTTGTCCATACCTTCGAGATCCAACAAATCCTGAGCGGGCTCTGCCGAGTCGATAACCTCTTCGGAGGCAATCGCCTGGGTCAGCAGCACGTCACGGGCCCGGTTACGCAATTCATTAACGATGTCTTCGTTAAACTCATCAATGGCAACCAATTCACCCACTGGGACATAAGCAATTTCTTCAACACTGGAGAAACCTTCCTGAACCAGGATCTGGGCGACTTCTTCGTCCACGTCCAACTGCTTCATGAAAGCCTCGACCAGGGCGCGGGCTTCCGCCTCGCCTTTCTCTTCTGCGTCATTTTCAGTCATGACGTTGAGCTCCCAACCACTGAGCTCACTGGCAAGACGAATGTTCTGACCGCCCCGACCAATAGCCTGGGACAGCTTATCTTCGTCTACCGCGATGTCCATGCTGTGGGCGTCCTCATCCATAACGATGGAGGTGACTTCCGCCGGGGACATGGCATTGATGACAAACTGTGCAGAATTCTCGTCATACATAATGATGTCGACACGCTCGCCAGCCAGTTCATTAGAAACTGCCTGTACCCTGGAGCCACGCATACCAACACAGGCACCAACCGGGTCGATGCGGGCATCGTGACTGCGAACGGCAATCTTGGCCCGTAGTCCGGCGTCACGGGCAGCGCCCATGATCTCAATCAGGCCCTGGCCTACTTCCGGCACTTCCAGTTTGAATAATTCAATCAGGAACTCGGGACAGGTACGGCTCAGGAACAACTGGGGACCGCGAGTTTCAGAGCGAACTTCTTTGAGCAACGCTTTGACACGATCCTGGGTTCGAATGGGCTCACGGGGAATCAGGTTTTCACGAGGAATGAAGCCTTCGGCATTTCCGCCCAGGTCAACAAACACGCCATTACGGTCAACCCGCTTGACCAAACCGCTCAGCAGTTCGCCAACCCGGCTCTCGTATTCATCAACAACCTGCATTCTTTCGGCTTCACGCACTTTCTGCACGATGACCTGCTTGGCAGTCTGGGCAGCAATACGTCCAAAAGGCATCGACTCCATGGGCTCTTCGACATAACCACCGGGCTCGGCGTTTTTGTCCAGGTCCAGGGCATCATCCATGCGCAATTCACAATCCGGAGTCTCCAGTTCGGTGGAGTCATCCGCGAAGACTTTCCAGCGACGGAAGGTGTCGTACTGTCCGGTCTTGCGATCAATCGCAACGCGGACGTCAACATCCTCGCCAAAACGCTTACGCGTGGCCGAGGCCAACGCAGCCTCAATGGCTTCGAATATGATTTCTTTATCAACGCCCTTCTCATTGGAAACAGCGTCAACGACCATTAAAATTTCTTTATTCATCAGTTTAGTTACCTGAAACCATGTTTCTACAGGTCCGGCACAAGCCGGGCGGAGTGCACGTTTTCAAGGTCAATCTTCACCTCGGAACCGTCTACTTCCAGCGCAATCACGTTATCTTCTATGCCCTGCAACGTTCCTTTGAAACGCTTGCGGCCTGACACCAGGGCTTTGGCCTGCAACTTGATGACAGACCCGGCGAACACACTAAAATGTGCCGCAGTTCTAAGAGGTCTATCAATGCCGGGCGAGGACACTTCCAACGTAAAATGCCCAGGCAAAGGATCTTCTACATCCAATACGCCGCTAACCTGGTTACTTACGATTTCACAGTCTTCCAAAGAAATGCCATCTTCCTTGCCGATGAAAATCCGGACAAGACTGTGGTTACCCAGGCGCAACTCCAAATCAACGAGTTCGTATCCCAGGCTCTGAACCACCGGTTCAAGCAATTCTATTAATGTATCGTTCGTAACCATTCGCAACTAAAAAAAAATGGGCCAGCGGCCCATTTCTCGTTAAATTCATTAGACACCGAGAGCATTCGATGCCTTGATACAAAAAGCCCCTTGCGGGGCCAATTGTTACCAAAACGATTTTGGTAGCGGGGGTAGGATTTGAACCTACGACCTTCGGGTTATGAGCCCGACGAGCTGCCAGACTGCTCCACCCCGCATCCGCAAAAAACGAATTCTACAGAACATAGCCGGGGGTTAGCAACACCCTTGGGCCATTTCATTTAAAGAAACGCCTGTCGCTACTGGAAAACCTTGATGCAAAGACTCATAAGCCCGTCTGGAAACAGGCCAAGAAGCAAGACTAGAGCCGCATTCGCGCTAAGTAGCACCCGAATGTCCAGCGCGGCCTCGGGCTTACCCTCCTCCTGGGGTTCGTCAAAATACATTAACTTGACGACTCGCAGGTAGTAAAACGCGCCCACTACCGAGAATACCAACGCCAGTACCGCCAACCAGGTCAGGCCGACTTCCACCAGGCCCATGAGCACAGTCAGTTTTGCATAGAAGCCGACAAAAGGCGGAATACCGGCCATGCTGAACACCAGCATCAGCATCATGCCGGCCAGCCAGGGACTGCGGGAATTAAGTCCCTTGAAATCCTCCAACTGCTCTGCCTCATAGCCCTTGCGACTCAGGATGATAATCAAGCCAAAGGCTCCAGTGGTCATCACGACGTAGGCAATGGCGTAATACATGGCCGCGGCATAGCCTTCCTGGGAACCGGTCAGGATGCCCAGCAAAATGAATCCCACGTGGGAGATTGTCGAATAGGCCAGCATGCGCTTGATATTGGTCTGGACGATTGCAACCAGGTTACCAATGACAATGGACAGTACCGACAGCGCAACCAGCATATCCTGCCAGCCGCCCTGCAAATCTCCCAGGCCGTCCACCAGCAAGCGCATCGCCAGGGCGAACGCGGCAATCTTCGGTGCCGAGGCGATAAACAGGGTCACCGGAGCAGGCGCACCCTGGTACACATCAGGCACCCAGGAGTGAAACGGCACAGCCCCGAACTTGAAGGCCACCCCGACAACCACGAAAGAAAGACCAAATAGCACCGGAATATTGAACTGGTCAGCACTGCTGAACGAGGCGGAAATCCCCGACAGGGAAATAGTTCCTGTCATGCCATAAAGCAGTGAAATGCCGTAGAGCAGGCAGCCCGAGGCAATCGCACCGAGCACAAAATACTTCATGGCTGCCTCGGCAGCCTGGGCGGAATCTCTCTGGAAAGCGACCAGGGCATACATGGACAGGGACAGCAGCTCCAGGCCCAGGTAGAGACTGAGCATGCTGCCCGCGGAGATCATCACCATGATGCCCAGCATTGCGAACAGGGCCAGCATGAAGAACTCACCTTTGAACAAGTCGTTCTGGCGCAGGTAGTCACGGGAATACAGGAACACCACGGCTGTTGTCGCGTAGACCACCAGCTTGAGCACATCGCCCATGGGGTCGGACACGAAATGACCGCTGAAGACCAACTCCTGGGCCACGACCCCCGAGGTGGCGGTAATTGCTGCTGCACCCAACAGGGTCAGCATGGACAAGACGTAGGTGATGCCGCGCTGGCTGTCCTTCAAAAATACGTCCACGACCAGCACAAGGCAGGTCATTCCGAGAACGAACATCTCGGCATATGCAGGACTTAAATCTGGTGAAACGAAATTCATTATCTACACTCCAGCCGTCAAGGCACCAGTTTGGAGCCAAGGGCCTGGTTCAACAGATTATCCAGGGAACTGCTCATCAGGTCAGTCAGCGGCGCCGGGTACAGGCCCAGGGCCAGCACCGACACAGCCAGCACACTCAAGATGAAGAATTCACGGCGATTAATGTCCTGCAATGCAGCCACGTTATCGTTGGCCACATCCCCGAATACCACCCTCTTGATCATCCAAAGGGTATAGGCGGCGCCAAGTATCAAGGTAGTGGCAGCCAGCATGGCGAACCAGAAATTCGCCTGGAAGCTCGCCAGGATGACAAAGAACTCACCCACGAAACCCGAGGTTCCCGGCAGGCCTGCGTTGGCCATGGCAAACAGGACCATAAACGTGGCGAACACCGGCATGGTGTTAACAACACCACCATAGTCGCCAATTTCCCGGCTGTGCATCCGGTCATAAAGTACACCGACACACAGGAACATGGCGCCTGAGATCAGCCCATGGGAAATCATTTGCACCATGCCGCCCTGCAATCCCATGGCGGCGCCATCCAGGCTCCCGGTGCGATCCACGATGGCATACATCAGGAAGAAACCCAGGGTGACAAACCCCATGTGCGCGATGGATGAATAGGCAATCAGCTTCTTCATGTCCCGCTGCACCAGGGCCACAAAACCGATGTAGACCACGGCGATCAGCGACAGTCCGATCAACAGCCAGTCCAGTTCGCGACTGGCATCAGGGGTGATCGGCAGGCTGAAACGCAGGAAACCGTAACCGCCCATCTTCAACATGATGGCCGCCAGGATCACCGAGCCTCCGGTGGGCGCTTCCACGTGGGCGTCCGGCAACCAGGTGTGTACCGGCCACATGGGCACTTTCACGGCAAAGGCCGCCAGGAATGACAGGAAGATCAGCACCTGGGCGCTCATGCCCAGTGGCAAGGCATACAGGGAGGTAATCTCGAAGGTGCCGGATTCCATGTACATATAGATCAGCGAGGCCAGCATGAACACTGAACCCAGGAAGGTATACAGGAAGAACTTAACCGTGGCGTATACCCGGCGAGGCCCACCCCAGACACCGATGATGATGAACATCGGCACCAGCATGGCTTCCCAGAACACGTAGAACAACATGGCGTCCATGGCCGAGAACACGCCGATCATCAGGCCTTCCATGATCAGGAAGGCGGCATAGTACTGGGCCACCTTGTTCTGAATCACTTCCCAGCCGGCAATCACCACCAGCACGGTGATGAAAGTGGTCAACAGGATCAACGGCAGGGCAATGCCATCCACGCCCAACTGGTAATAGATGTCAAAGCTCTCGATCCAGGGACGCATTTCCACGAACTGCATGTGGCTGGTACCCGAATCGAAACCGGCGACCAGGACCAGGCTGAGCACCAGGGTCGCAAGCGAGATACCCAGGGCGGCCCAACGGGCCAGGGAGGCGCGATTCTCACCGGCGGCAAGCACCAGCAAGCCTCCCAGTACGGGCACCCAGATCAAAAGGCTGAGCAATGGCATTCCAGTCATCATCAAGGTAAGTTCCCGTTTACTCAGTCCGCCAGCAATGTCCAACCGAGCAGCAGAGCCAGCCCGATGATCATTGCGAACGCATAGTGATACAGATAGCCACTCTGGACCCGGCGAACAACGCCGGCAGTCCAGCCCACGAGACGCGCGCTGCCATTGACCAGGGTGCCGTCGATCAGCACCTCGTCACCGGTTCGCCATAACAGCCGCCCAAGTCCCCGGCTGCCTGCAGCCAGGACCTTCTCGTTAAAGTCATCAAAGTAGTATTTATTGACCAGCAAGCGTTGCACGCCAGAGAACTTGCTGGCGATAATCTCCGGAATATCCGGCCGCTTCAGGTACAAGAACCAGGCGGTCACCACACCGGCCAGTGCCAGCCAGAAAGCCGGGCCCATCACGCCATGCTGTACAAAACTCGCCGGCCCATGGAAATGCTCGCCGATCTCGGCCAACACGTCATGCCCCGGGAATACCTGGACCGCAGAACCCAGGAATCCTTCAAACAGGAATGGCCCCACAGTGAACCAGCCAATCACCACAGAGGGAATCGCCAGCAGGATCAACGGAATCGTGACCACCAGGGGTGACTCGTGCAGGTGCTCACGGGTGTGCTCATCCATGCGCTCCTTTCCGTGGAAGGTCATAAAGAACAGCCGGAAGCTGTACAGGGCGGTGACAAACACTCCACCAAGTACTGCCGCATAGGCGTAGCCTGCGCCGGGCAAGGTGGACGCGTGTACTGCTTCGATAATCGCATCCTTGGAGAAGAACCCGGAGAAGCCCGGCGTACCAATCAAGGCCAGGGATCCCAGCAGGCTGGTCCAGTAGGTCACCGGCAGATACTTGCGCAGGCCACCCATCTTCCGCATGTCCTGTTCGTGATGCATGGCGATGATCACCGAACCGGCAGCAAGGAACAGCAAGGCCTTGAAAAAGGCGTGGGTCATCAGGTGGAAAATCGCCCCGGCATAGGCCGACGCACCCAGGGCAACGGTCATGTAGCCGAGCTGGGATAGTGTGGAGTAGGCAACCACTCGCTTGATGTCATTCTGAACCAGGCCAAGCAGGCCCATGAAAAATGCGGTGGTGGCGCCGATTACCAGGATGAATGACAAGGCCGTTTCACTGGCTTCAAACATGGGTGACATACGCGCCACCATGAAGATACCGGCGGTCACCATGGTCGCGGCATGGATAAGCGCGGAGATCGGCGTGGGGCCTTCCATGGAATCGGGCAACCAGACGTGCAGCGGTACCTGGGCCGACTTACCCATGGCGCCGATGAACAGCAGGATGCAGATGACGCTCATCACGCTCCAGGGTGAACCCTGGAAAATCTCCATGGTCTGGCCCGACAAGGCCGGTACATGGGTAAACGCTTCCTGGTAATCCAGGGTGCCTGTGTACATGACCACCCCGGCGATACCCAGCAGGAAACCAAAGTCCCCTACCCTGTTCACCAGGAATGCCTTCATGTTGGCGAAAATAGCCGACGGACGCTTGAACCAGAAACCAATCAACAGGTACGACACCACACCCACCGCTTCCCAGCCAAAGAACAACTGCAGGAAGTTGTTGGACATCACCAGCATGAGCATGGCGAAGGTAAACAGGGAAATGTAGCTGAAGAATCTCTGGTAGCCCGGGTCCTCACTCATGTAACCGATGGTGTAGATATGCACCATCCAGGAGACGAAGGTCACGGTGGCCATCATGGTCGCGGTGAGCTTGTCCACCAGGAAGCCGACTTCCATGTGCATCCCGCCAACCGTGGCCCAGCGATAGACACTTTCATTCGACGGCTCGATAGTGCCCTGGATTAATCCGATCAAGGTGTACAGGGACAAGCCAAACGACACACCAACGGCCAGGATGGTGCTCCAGTGGGCAGCCGTCCTTCCAATACGCTTGCCAAACACGCCGGCCGCAATGGCAGCCAGCAAGGGAGCGAGGACAATGGTTAAGTAAACCTGCTGCATCTATCAGCCCTTCATCGAATTCAGGTCATCCACATCGATACTGCGCTTGCTGCGAAACAGCACGACCAGGATCGCCAGGCCGATGGCCGCTTCTGCTGCGGCCACCGTGAGGATGAAAAACACGAAAATCTGGCCATCCAGATTATTCAGGAAGCGCGAGAACGCGACGAAATTAAAGTTCACTGCCAGCAGCATCAGCTCAATGCACATCAGCAGCAAAATAACGTTACGGCGGTTAATGAAAATACCGGCCACGGCTAGCAAGAACAGGATGGCTGACAAGGTCAGGTAATGTGGAAGTCCGATCATTGCCTTTCCTCCGAGTCCATTTTCACCAGCTTGACCCGATCTTCCCGGCGCACTGCGACTTGCTGGGCAATATTCTGCACCTTAAGTCCAGGACGACGGCGCATGGTCAGGGAGATCGCCGCAACAATGGCCACCAGCAAGATAACGGCAGCCAGCTCAAAGGCATAAAAATATTCTGTGTACAGCAACAAACCCAGCTCACGGGTGTTGTTGTAATCCGCTGGCAAGGGTGTCAATTCACCAATACCGCGCAACCCCATGTGACGCACCCAGATCACCTGGGCCAGTTCCACGGCAATGATCACCAGCACCACCACTCCCAGCGGGGCGTAGCGTGTGAAACCCGATTTTACCGATTCGACGTTGACGTCCAGCATCATGACTACGAACAGGAACAGCACCATCACCGCTCCCACGTAGACCAGCACCAGCACAATGGCCAGGAACTCCGCTTCCAGCAGCAGCCACAACACGGCGCTGTTAAAAAATGCCAGCACCAGGTACATCACCGCATGCACAGGGTTGCGAGCCGTTATCACGCCTATCGCGGCGCCGACCAGCACGGTTGCAAACACATAAAAAAGAATTTGAATAAACACAGCGTTCCCGTCAGCTCCAATTGGTGTCAGCGATACCGGGCATCGGCAGCTTTGTCGGCGGCAATCATGGCTTCGTACTTGTCACCCACTGCCAACAACTTGTCCTTGGTCATGATGTTCTCGCCCCGTCGCTCCATGTGGTACTCGTGAATTCGAGTCTCCACGATGGCATCAACCGGGCAAGCCTCTTCACAAAATCCGCAATAAATACATTTAAAAAGATCGATGTCGTAACGCGTGGTCCTGCGAGTGCCATCGTCCGCCACATCAGACTCGATAGTGATGGCCAGGGCGGGACATACGGCCTCACACAGCTTGCAGGCAATACAGCGCTCTTCGCCGTTGGCGTAGCGGCGCTGGGCATGCAAACCCCGAAAACGCGGTGACTGCGGGGTCTTCTCTTCCGGGTACTGAATCGTGAACTTGGGCTTAAACAAGTTGCGCAGGGTCAGCCGCAGACCCGCGAACAACTCCACCAGGAAAAACGTTTTTAATATGTTACGTACAGCTTGCATCAAGGCGACCTCAAGCGAACCAGGGCGGGACCTGGAAGGCAATCATTGCCCCAAGCACAAAGATCCAGACAATCGTGACCGGGATGAAAACCTTCCACCCCAGGCGCATGATCTGGTCGTACCTGTATCTTGGGAACGTCGCCCGGAACCACAGGAAACAGAACAGGAAAAAGCAGGTCTTCAGCGCAAACCAGAACAAGCCGGGGGCGCCAAGTAGCGAATCCTCACCAAGCAACCCCTGGAACGGCGACAGCCAGCCACCCAGGAAGAACACCGCGGTCAGCGCGGAGATCAAAATCATGTTGGCGTATTCAGCCAGGAAGAACACCGCGAAGGTGACACCGGCGTATTCCACGTGGAAGCCGGCGACAATTTCCGACTCGCCCTCGGCCACATCAAACGGCGCCCTGTTGGTCTCGGCCAAGCCTGAAATGAAGTACACGATGAACAGCGGGAACAGCGGCAGCCAGAACCAGTTCAACAGGCCTGCGCCACCGGCCTGGGCCTCAACGATTTCACCCAGATTCAGACTGCCCGCGGCCATGACCACCGCCACCAGCGCGAAGCCCATGGCAATTTCGTAGGCGACAATCTGTGCCGCCGAACGCATGGCGCCCAGCAATGCATACTTGGAGTTACTTGCCCAGCCGGCCAGGATCACGCCGTACACACCCAGGGAGGTCAGGGCCAACACATACAACAGCCCCGCATTGATGTTCGCCAGGGTAAAGCCCGGGAACAACGGCATCACCGCCCAGGCCGCCAGGGCCGGGGTGATAGAAAGTAGCGGTGCAATAATAAACAGGAAGCGATTGGCGCTGGAGGGCACCACGACTTCTTTCAAGAGCAGCTTGATGACATCCGCGAATGGCTGGAGCAGGCCTTTCGGACCCACTCGATTAGGGCCGATTCGATTCTGGATGTAGCCGATGACCTTGCGCTCGGCCAGGGTCAGGTAGGCCACACACAAGATGACGACTATCGTCACCGCCAGAACCTGGCCCAGGATAACGAGCACCGACTGAAATTGCGCTGGTATTGAGTCCCAAATAGCCATATCAGTTCCCGCCGGCCTCCGCAGTGACAACTTCAGCCGCTATGGTCGCCGTGTTCAGCGGCAATCCCGCACCGGTCTGCTGCAACGGGAGTGAACGCCTGACCAGGCCATCCACCGCATACATGGGAATATCCCGTGTCGTATCGGGAGCTGTGATGGCGGCCACATGGTCTCCCTGGTAAGTGCTGGCGGCTACGCCCTCACCTACCCGGGCCAGCAACTCATCGCGAATCTCTTCTGAGGAGTCGTAATCGAAGCCCTCGAGATCCAGCAAATTGCCAAGCACCCGCAACACCTTCCATGCCGGACGGCTTTCGCCCAGGGGACGAGCGGCGCCGGCGAATGACTGCCAGCGACCTTCCACATTCACAAAAGTGCCGGAGGTCTCCGCAACCGTGCCAACCGGTAACAATACGTCTGCGCAGGCCAGCAACTCTTCACTGACAAAACTGGCCATCACAATCACGGCATCAGCCGCCTTCAGGGCGTCTACCGCGCCGTCTGCGACCAGGTCAGCGCCAGGCTCAATGCTGGCCAGCAGGTACGCTGAACGCGGCTCTTGCATCATTTGCAGGGCGTTCAGACCCTCTACCTCCCGGACAGCACCACCGGCGCTGCGATGAGGCAATACTCCGGCAAGACTGGCAC
>Ga0208671_10000949_pt1 | contig 13184 bp, 12 predicted proteins | sample ColrivemetaGS759_FD_187606 | JGI IMG/M metagenome (GOLD analysis project Ga0208671, IMG submission 187606) | Estuarine microbial communities from the Columbia River estuary - Ebb tide ETM metaG S.759 (SPAdes) (version 2) | ecosystem: Environmental > Aquatic > Marine > Intertidal zone > Estuary ...
TGAGGAGGAAATCATGGAATCGAAAGTCGTCAGCGGCATCGCCTTCTCGCGGGATGAGGCAAAGATCACTCTGTTCACAATCGAGGACCGCCCCGGCGTTGCCTCGGCGATTTTCGGCCCCTTGGCCGATGCGGGCGTGAATGTGGACATGATCGTTCAGAATATTTCCGAGAAAAACTATGACGATGACCACCCCGGTGCTGTCACGGACATGACCTTTTCTTGCCCGATCAATCAGGTCGAGCGGGCCAAGAAAGCCATGGAAGACGCCAAGGCCGCAGGGCTGATCGGATATGATGAATTGATCGTCGATACCGATGTGGCCAAGGTTTCGGTGGTGGGCATCGGCATGCGGAGCCATGCAGGTGTGGCCGCCAAGATGTTTGACACGCTGGCCCGCGACAACGTCAATATCAAGGTGATCTCGACTTCGGAGATCAAGATCTCGGTGCTGATCGATCGAAAATACATGGAGCTGGCAGTGCAAGCGCTGCATGAAGCGTTTGATTTGGATCGCGCCTAAGGATTTCATCCAAGGGTTGCGCGGCTTTTGCCCATGCAGATTATGGAGGCGCGGCTCTCGATTGGGGGTCGCGTTTTTCTTTATGCTGCCAATAAAGCGAGCAAAGGCAGGATGGGGGGGATCGGAAGTCGGCTTTTGTTGTTCCCCTCCCCTGCGTTCCTCGCCTATAGGTTAGGCACGGGAATGAGAGGACCAAATGCCCGACCGGATCGAAAGCAACAGCCGCAAGCTTTTGCGGCGGCTCAGGGATACGATGGCCGAGGACCACGCCGGACAGGCGCGGCTTGACCTGATTACCCATTTGATTGCCGATTCCATGGGCACCGAAGTGTGCTCGATCTATCTGTTTCGTGACCCAGAGACGCTGGAACTATGCGCTACCGAAGGGTTGCGGAAAGAGGCTGTGCACCAGACGCGGATGAAACTGGGCGAAGGCTTGGTGGGTCGTGTTGGTCGCTCGGGACAGATCGTCAATACCGCCGACGCACCGTCCACCAAGGGGTTTCGCTATATGGCAGAGACCGGGGAAGAGATTTACTCGTCTTTCCTTGGGGTGCCTGTGCAGCGGTTGGGTGAGACCTTGGGCGTTTTGGTGGTGCAGTCGAAAGAAGCCCGCGAATATTCAGGCGACGAAATATACGCGCTGGAAGTCGTGGCGATGGTTTTGGCAGAGATGACCGAATTGGGCGCCTTTGTCGGAGACAATTCAGATGCGATGACCGCCCGCCACAAGCAACCCGTATTGATCCGGGGCACCTGCGCGCAAGAAGGGGCCGCAGAGGGCCGGGTGTGGCTCCATGAGCCACGTGTGGTGGTGACAAATCCGGTTGCAGATGACCCGGAGCGCGAGACAGAGCGGCTGGCAGAGGCCGTGGAGCAGTTGCGGGTGTCGGTGGACCGGATGCTGGAAGGCGCGGCCATGGGCGACGCCGAACAGTTGGAAGTTTTGGAAGCTTACCGGATGTTTGCCAATTCCAAGGGATGGATGCGGCGCATGGAGGAAGACATCCAGCGCGGTCTTTCTGCTGAGGCCGCCGTTGAGAAAGAGCAATCTGCGGCGCGTGCCCGGATGAGCCAAATCACCGATGCCTATTTGCGGGACAGGCTGCACGATCTGGACGACCTGTCGAACCGATTGCTGCGGATCTTGACTGGTCAAGGCCGCGATACCGGAGCGGAAATGCCTGCGGCGCCCATTTTGATCGCCCGCAACATTGGCCCGGCGGAATTGCTGGATTATGGGCGCAAGCTGAAGGGGATCGTGCTTGAGGAAGGCTCGGTCGGGAGTCATGCGGCGATCGTGGCGCGGGCTTTGGCCATTCCGCTGATTGTGCATGCCGAGCGGATCACCACAGAGGCGCTCAACGGCGATGCCATCATGCTAGATGGTGATCAGGGCATTGTGCATCTGCGCCCGGACGACACGGTGGCTGCGGCGTTTCGGGACAAGATCGCGATGCAGGCCGAAGCGCAAACGCGCTATGCCTCGATCCGCGATGTGCCCGCGACGACGCTTTGCGGCACCACGATCGGGCTGCATATGAATGCGGGCCTGATGGCGGATTTGCCATCGCTGGAAGGCTCTGGTGCCGAGGGGGTGGGGCTGTTCCGCACCGAGTTGCAATTCTTGGTGCGAAACCAGATGCCACGCCGCTCGGAATTGTCGGCGCTTTATAGCCGCGTGCTTGATGCCGCGCAGGGCAAGCGCGTGGTGTTTCGGACCCTCGATATCGGCTCGGACAAGGTGCTGCCCTATATGAAGCCCAATGATGAGCCAAACCCGGCTTTGGGCTGGCGCGCGATCCGCGTTGGGCTCGACAAGCCGGGGATTTTGCGGATGCAGTTGCAGGCGCTGTTGCGCGCGGCCAATGGGCGGCCATTGACCATCATGTTCCCTTTCGTGGCAGAATATTCGGAATATCGTGCTGCCCGGCTGGAGATGGATAAGGCGATAGAACGCGAGCGCATTCTTGGCCATGCGATCCCAACGCGGCTCGAAGTGGGGGCAATGCTGGAGACGCCGTCTTTGGCCTTTGCGCCGCGCGCGTTTTTTGAGGAGGTGGAGTTTCTCTCCATCGGTGGGAACGATCTCAAGCAATTCTTCTTTGCGGCTGACCGCGAGAATGAGCGGGTGCGGCGGCGTTATGACACCCTGAATTCGTCTTTCCTGAATTTTCTTGAAGGGATCGTGCGAATTTCGGATGCGACCAAAACTGCGCTGTCGTTTTGTGGCGAGGATGCTGGGCGGCCTGTGGAGGCGGTGTGTCTTGCGGCTATCGGGTTTCGGACGCTTTCTATGCGCCCGGCATCGGTGGGGCCGGTCAAACATATGCTGCGCCGCGTGGATCTGACTGCGTTGCGCGAGGTGATTGATGCAGCGCGCCGTGAGGGGCTGGAAACCGTGCGCCCGGCCGTCATGGGCTATCTCGCCACAGTCTCGTGACGCGCGCGCCCCTGCGGGGCATCCTAGCCCTTCAGAATGCGGCGCGCAGGAATGAGGCGGAGGAACTCGGCCCGCAAGGCCCGCTCATCGCGCTCGGCATCAATGGCCAAACGGCGAAGCCCGAACTGCACATGGGCAATTTCCTGATAATAGGAGGTGTAGGCGTAATTGGTGGCCGCGCCTGCAACGGCCCCAATCAGTGGCACCGCTTGCGCCGCCAACTTTTGGCCCAAGGCAGTGGCCAGCCGTGGGGCAACAGAGGCCAGCAAACGATTAAGCGCGGGACCTGTCAGCGTCATGCGTGCCGCCAAGAACGCCAGTTCGGAGCCGTCATCGGACTCAAGCGGACCAGCCGCGGCCAAAACCTGTAGGCAATCGAATTGAACGCTGTCTTCTGCCGGATCGAATCCGTGCTCGGCGGCGACCGCTTGCACGCCGCGCAACAAGACGGTGACGGTCACGGGCAATTCGGCCAGCGCTATGGGCAGCCCCCCTGCCCCGCCAACGGCCCCCATGGCCGTGGAGACTGCGGTGGTAAGCCAACCCGGCTGATCGCCTATGACGCCGCGGCTCGCCTGCGCGGCGCGCAAGGCGGATTTGAGGGCGGTCTCGGTGCCGCTGGTAAGACCCGCGCGCACAGGTGCAGGCAGGCGCTCCAGAAGGTTTTCGGCACGGCTGCCCAGCAAGTTGAGCACCGCCATCCCCAGACCGCCCGCGCGCGCATAGCGCTCCGCCAACGCCAAGAGCCGCGCTTGCGTTTCGGCCTCGGAGAGGCGCGCGTTTGGATGTTCGATGATCTCCATGGCCATGACTGCCCTCCGCTTTCAAGAAAGGATGGGGGCGCGCAGGGCGCGCTTCAAGAGAGAGCCCTTGATTGAGGGAGCGGAGCCGTCACAGGATCGACCCAACGGGTCACGGCACCCGTTACGCCCTGCCAGCCACCATCCGCCATTTCATAACCCAAGATACGGTCGGGGTTGGTGGGAGGAGGCATCTCGACATCTGTGAGTTTTTCAAAACCAAAGCGGCCATAATAAGACGCGTCGCCCACGAGGAGCACCCGTTGCCAGCCCAAGCGCGCCGCTCGTTCGAGCGCCTCTTGGATCAGCAACGCGCCCAAGCCCTCTCCTTGGCGTGTCGGGTGGACCGCGACAGGGCCCAACAAAAGCACTGGGGCTGCGCCGACCAATATTGGCCAAAAGCGGATTGCACCTGCGAGAATGCCATATGTGTCGCGCGCGACGAGGCACAAGGCGGCCACAGGCGGCACGCCATCGCGGAGGCGATAGGAGGACAGCGCTGTACGCCCGGGCGCAAAGCACAGATCCAGCAGCCCTTCGACCTCCCACCAGTCGCCGGGTTGTTCTTCACTCAGATCGTAGTGATCATGCACCCTGCGGCCTCTTTTCATCTCTTGGAGGTGGAAACCCGATTAACACGGCGCTAGGTCAGGAGCAAATCATGCGCGAAGGAAAACTTGATGTTCTATAAACCAAGCGACGGCCACGGGCTGCCACATAATCCCTTCAACGCCATCGTTACGCCGCGCCCGATTGGCTGGATTTCCACGCGGGGCCGCGATGGGGTGGATAACCTTGCGCCCTATTCGTTTTTCAACGCCGTGGCCTATACGCCGCCACAAGTCATGTTTGCATCAACGGGCACCAAAGCGGATCGAGATGGCACCAAGGATTCAGTGGCAAATATTCGCGAAACCGGGGTGTTTTGCGTAAATATCGTTGAATATGCCATGCGTGACGCGATGAATGCCTCGTCGAAGACTTTGCCCGCCGCTGCGGATGAATTTGCCCACGCGGGGTTGCAGCGCGAACCGTGCCGCGAGATCGATTGTGCCCGGGTTGCAAACGGGCCTGCTGCGTTGGAGTGCCGTTTGACGCAGATCATCACCTTGGAGGGCGAGACCAATTTTCTAGTCTTGGGAGAAGTCGTGGGCATTCACATGCGCGATGACTGCATGGTGGAGGGTATGTTCGACGTGACCAAGTTCTTCCCGCTGGCCCGGCTTGGCTATAAGGATTACGCCAAGATTGACGCGCCGTTTTCTTTGCTGCGGCCCGACGAAATCGCGTGACAAGAGGTTGGGCGGCTAGTCGGCTGTCCAACCGCCATCGACCAATAGGCTGGTGCCCGTAACCATGGCGGACGCCTCTGAGGCGAGGAACACGATGGGGCCCATGACGTCGGCAATCTCACCGACGCGGCCGAGTTTGATTTTGGACAAGATCCACGCCTTGCGTTCGGGGATTGCGAGGGTCTGCTCGCCCAAGGGCGTGCGAATGAAGGTGGGGCAGAGCGTATTGACCCGAATGTTGTGAGGCGCAAACTCTAGGGCCATGGCTTTCGTCATCCCCTCGAGGGCATGTTTGGACGCGCAATAGACCGCGCGGTCTGGTCCACCGACATGGCCCATTTGAGAGGAGACATTGATCAAGCTGCCAGATTTACCCGCCGCGATCAGGCCGCGTGCCACCTCACGGGTCAGGAAATAGGCCGCCTTGAGATTGACCTGCATGACGGCGTCATAATCCGTCTCATGCGTCTGCAGTGCCGGGCTGTGACGGGCAAGGCCTGCCGAATTCACCAAGATATCGAAGGGACCTTGGGAAGCAATCGCCGCAGCCGTCGCGGAAATATCGGTGATGTCGAGTGCCAAGGCATCCGCTTCGCCACCCGCCGCTCGAATGGCGTCGCGTGTTGCATCCAACTCGGGCCGTTTGCGCGCGACGAGGGTGACCGCCGCCCCAGCCTCCGCCAAGGCAACGGCGGCGCCAAGGCCAATGCCGGATGAGGCACCAGTCACGAGCGCGCGGCGGCCTTCTAGGCGGAAGGAGGGGGTTTTAGGGAGGAACATCGGGGCTGGCTCCAAATTTCTTGCAAGAAATTTGCCCGGAATTTCCTTAAATTCCGGGCGGGATGGCAGCGCTACTCTGCAGCCGCGCCGTAGGGCACATTCTTGCCGCCGTAGCGGCGGACGCGAATGTTGCATTGCTCGGCATGGCCCACGAACCCTTCGAGCATGCAGAGCCGCGACCCATAGGCCCCGATACTTGCAGCGGCCTCATCTGTGGTGATCCGCTGATAGCTGTGCGTTTTCAGAAACTTGCCGACCCAAAGCCCGCCTGTATAGCGCCCGGCCTTTTTGGTGGGCAGCGTGTGATTGGTGCCGATGACTTTGTCACCATTGGCGACGTTGGTGCGCGCACCAAGGAAGAGCGCACCGTAGCTATGCATCTGGCTTAAGAACCAATCATCGCGGTCGGTCATGACCTGCACATGCTCATAGGCCATGTCATTCGCGACCTGGAGCATTTCCTCGTAACTGTCGCACAAGATCACATCGCCATAATCACGCCAGCTCACCGAGGCTGTCTCGGCGGTGGGGAGGATTTTCAGCAAACGGTCAATTTCGGCCAAGGTCGCATCGGCGAGTTTGCGGCTGTTGGTGATCAAACAGGCGGGCGAGTTGTAGCCATGTTCGGCTTGGCCCAAGAGATCGGTCGCGCATAGCTCGGCATCCACCGTATCATCGGCGATTACCATCGTCTCGGTTGGGCCTGCAAAGAGGTCTATGCCGACGCGGCCGTAAAGCTGGCGTTTGGCTTCGGCCACGAAAGCATTGCCGGGACCGACCAGCATATGCACGGGCTCGATGGTTTCAGTGCCCAGAGCCATGGCGCCAACCGCTTGGATGCCCCCAAGCACGTAGATTTCATGCGCCCCGCCCTTTTGCATGGCAGCAACGATTGCCGGATGCGGCGCGCCTTTTACCGGAGGGGCAGAGGCGATGATCCGTGGGACGCCCGCGACGGAGGCTGTGAGCACGGACATATGCGCGGAGGCGACCATGGGAAATTTGCCGCCGGGCACATAGCAACCCACGGATTGAACGGGGATATTCTTGTGGCCCAGAAAAACGCCCGGCAAGGTTTCGACTTCGATATCGGTCATCGAGGCGCGTTGGGCCTGTGCGAAGCTGCGGATTTGCGTTTGAGCGAAGGCGATATCTTCCATGTCGCGGGTGGAGACTTTTTGCATCGCGGCTTCGATTTCGGAGGCTGTGAGGCGGAAGGAGGGCGGCGTGTAGCCGTCAAATTTTTGGGCCAGATCACGAACTGCCGCGTCGCCACGTGTTTCAATATCCGCCAGAATACTCTCGACGCTGGCGCGCACTTTGGCGTCATCCTCTGCGCGCTCGGATTGTGGTTTGCCTTGCTTGAGATGAAGAATTGCCATTGGTCCCTCCGACTTTGCCGCGCCATAGGTGGCGCGACCCCTGCCCGTATCAAGGGTTTGCCGATCTTTTGCGGCACTGCAAGGGGGCGCTAGGAAATCGTGGCGGCCAAATCCCGCAGCGCGGTCACACTGTCGGACCAGACTTTGGGTAACTCGTCGAGGTGGGGCTGAAGATTTTGCCGATTTTGGCTTTGTTTCCACTCGCCTTCGGCGCGGTTGAGGGCTTCACGCAGGTGCACGGCACCAAAGACCGCGGCGCTGCCGGCAAGACGATGTAAATCGGCAACGAGGGTCGCGGGATCGGAAGAATGGTCTGCGCTGCCGATGACCAACTCACCTTCTGAGAAAAAGCGCTCTAGAAAGTTGTCCATCGTGCTGCGCCCAAGGTCTTCGGCCAATCGCGTGATTTGTTCAGGATCAATCATCGGGCTTGGCTCCTTTTTGTGGTGTGGCATTGGCGTGACCGGGGCGGCGGCGGTTGATGTCGTGGCAATCTCCCCCATGGGTTGCGCCGCGAGAGTGATATGTGCGTGGCGGGAGAGGGGATCGGAAACCACCACGGTTTCCGCCATCAATTGACGCAGCTCGCGGCGGTTGATCGGCTTGGAAAGATATCCATCCATGCCGTGGGCGCGGAAATCCTCGATTTCCCGCGGCAATGCGTGGGCCGTCACAGCTATGATGCGGGCGTCTTGGCTTTTGCCGCCCCCAACCCGAATGGCGCGGGTTGCATTGCGCCCGTCGAGGCGCGGCATGGAAATATCCATCAATATGACATCGAAAAGCTCTGCCTCGGCGAGGCGGACCCCTTCGTAGCCATCGGCCGCCTGGTGGACGCTATGGCCGTCTGTGTCGAGCATATCGTAGAGAACTCTACGATTAATCTCGTTGTCTTCGACGATCAGCACCCGGCGTGGGATGATGTTTTCCGGCGTCTCGCTCGCGGCCTGCGCGCCCATGTCGTCGACTTTGGGCGTCACCGGCAGGGACATTGCGGGGCCGGGGAGCCTGAGCCAGAAACAACTGCCCACACCAGGAGTGCTTTCGGCGCCGATTTGCCCGCCCAAGACCTCGGCCAGACGGCGCACGATTCCAAGGCCCAGCCCAGTGCCGCCAGTCGCGCGCCCATAAGACGCATCGCCGGTTTCGAAGTCGCGGAAGAGGCGGTCGATTTGCTCGGATTCAATGCCAACCCCCGTGTCGATCACACGGATTTCCAGCTCTGGGGGCTTGTTGACGTCTTCTAGCCATTCCAAGTCTACCCAAATTCGCCCGTTGTCGGTGAATTTCACCGCGTTGCCGACCAAGTTGATCAGAATTTGCCGAAGGCGGCGGGCATCGGTCGCGATGGCTGGGATCGGGGCACCGACGACTTGCCATTCGAGAAGGTTACCACCAGAGGCGGCCAAATCGCGCAACGTGTCGACGACACCTGCGACCACCATACTCGGATCGGTGGGGGACATGTCGGCGTGAAGTTTGCCAGCTTCGTATTTCGTGATGTCGAGAACGTCATTGACGTGATTGAGCAAGAGACCGCCGGAGGTTTCCATTGTGTCGAGATAGGAGCGCTGGCGGGGAGATAGCTCGGTTTCTTTCAGTAGCGCGAGTGTGCCCAGCATGCCGTTCAAGGGCGTGCGGATTTCGTGGCTCATTACAGCCAGAAACTCGCTTTTTGTGCGCTCGCCTGCGACGGCTTGGTCGCGGGCAGAGACCAATTCGCGCTCGGCTTGAACCATGTGGGAAATATCGCGCAAGAACGAGATGAAGATTTCGCCCTCGGTCCCCAGAGCGGATTGAATCGAGAATTCCACAGGGAAGATCTCGCCATTGGCGCGCTGCGCTTCGAGCCGCACGCGGCCGGCGCCGACGACCTTGCGCTGGCCTGTCCGCAGATAGCGCGACATGCCGGCCTTATGTGCGCCGCGCAGATGTTCGGGAATGACCATATCCGCGATGTTATGCCCAACCACATCGGCGCGCTTGTGACCAAAAATGCTTTCCGCAGCGCCGTTAAACTCAAGAATATGCCCCAAGCGATTGGTCACGATCACGGCGTCAAGCGAGGTGGCAATGATGGTTTCAAGGCGCGCGGAAGTCGCTTGCAGCACATTCGCACGACGAAACCCCTGTCGGGCCATCCGTGCGAGAAGCAGCGCGGACAGCAGCAGCACCGACAAGAGAGCCAAGGCAACGAATGCCAAGCGCACCAGCGTTTGCGCCACATTTTCGCGACGCGCGTCCGCATTTCTGGCAAAAACCTCAAGCCCGGCAACGGAGAGCGAGCGCACCGCAGAGCGCAGGCTTTCCATTTGCTCGCGCATTTGGGGCAAGTTGGCCTCTAGGACCGGGCCGCCTTCATCGATGATCGGAACGGTTTCAGAAAGAAATCCCAAAACGCGGATCATAGCGACGTTGTAGCGCGGCTCGTCGCGGAGAGACACGTACAGCTGACCATCGGCAAGCACGCGCACGCGGCTGTAGAAGATATCGTATTCCCGGCGCACGGTGGAGAGATTTGGTGTCTCGGCTTGCTGAGCGAGGATGATAGAGCGCTCGAGATCGACGAAATCGACCTCGACCTGGGTCAGGGTCCATTGGACGTTGTCGGAGCTTGCGGTGTCGAGCAGCGTCATATTCGAGACGACAGCCTGCGCGAGATGCACCAATACACCGATGGCCACAATGGCAACCGTGATTACGGATGCCATCCGTAATGGGGCAGAGGTCAGAAAACTAAACATCCCAGTAACGAAGCCCAAGTCCGACTTAAATTCTTGCACGCTCGCCTTAAGGCACAACCTCAATGCTCACGAGCTGCCAAATGCTCCGCGAATATACTTTTTCGCTGCGATAACGTTCATCCAAATCATAGGGGTAGACAAGCCAAAACGGCCCTTTGTCCCGCAAAGGCATCGCGGCGCCGTTCGCTTCGAACGCGATCATCGGCCCGCCCTCTTCAATTTCTGAAACCGGGATTTCCACCGTGTAATCATTCACCGCACGGGCCAACAATGTGCCGGAGGTGATATTGAAATGCTTCAAGAGACCCGCCAGTGACGAACCTTTGAATGCTTGCGGCCCATTGGTCCAGATCGTGGTTGTTGTGAAGGAAACCGGAGCGATTTCCGCGAGTGCTGCCGCATTAAGGGTAATTTCGGTAGGGGAGGCTCCTTGCGAGAGTGCCCCTTTGAGGTGAAGCAGAGGGCCAGAAGGATCGTCGCTCGCGTGGGCCATACGGACAGGGCCTTGTCCGAAAATAACCGTAGCTGCGAAGAGCATCGCAACCAAACCACGCGCCGCACCTTTGGAACCAAAGCTTACCGACTTGGAAAGCCAACCAACTACACGCATAACCACATGACCTTTCAGGTTTAAAAATATGCCTTTCGGATATCTATTATCACCATTATTTCGGATCATAAGTTGCCCTTTCATATATTCAGCTATCCCATCGTATTAAAATCGATGAGTTCCTAAGAGGTTCAACGGTCAAAATTCTGTGATGTTTACCTTGAGGCGTCTGCGCGCTTGCCCGAATCTAGGCTCAACCCGGAAATCACCGACGCAAACGGGTAGCACGGCTTGCCAAATGTTTGTTCGGCGCCTGAGCGTTGAGGGGGGCCGAAATTGCGCGCTGGAGTTTATTGTTCCAAAACAGACGCAAAGGAAAGATATCTGAACGATATTGAGAAAACGCGCCATGCGACTCAACCTAGATTTGACAGAGGCCCCCCGTTTGCTCCATCCTAAGTGACAGCGGTGTAGAAACGGTAACGGTTGACGATTTTCGAGCCCTTTCGCGAATTTCCATCCTTTAGGATGTATAAACCCTCCACAATTGACACGCTTGAGGGATTTTCGCGCAAAGTTATTCGCCTTATGAGTGATCCTGAGAACGAGAGAAAAATACCTACGCCACAGGATTGCCGTAATTGGCAAATATCCTTCCAGACACCCCGTATGAGACGGAATGAGCTCTAAAATGAAAATTCTTGTCGCTGACGACCATGATCTGCTCCGCGAAACCCTTGTGATGTTTCTTGAATCTGCTGGAGGCTTCAAAGCTGACAGCACGGCAGATTTCAACGGCGTGGCCGATCTGATCAAATCGGGTAACCGTTATGATGTGATCTTGCTGGACCTCAATATGCCGGGCATGGCCGGGCTAGATGGATTGACGCGGGCGGCTGAATTGGCCCCCTCAAGCCGGATCGCGCTGATTTCAGGCATGGCCAACCGCGAAACAGCCGAGAAGGCACTGGAAATGGGCGCGGCAGGCTTCTTGCCGAAAACGCTGTCGGCGAAATCCTTGGTGAATGCGATCAAATTCATGGCCATGGGCGAGCAATATGCGCCAATCGATTTCATGACCGCAGAGGAAGACCACGCACAAAACCCAATCGCGGAAAAGCTCACCGAGCGGGAATTGCAGGTGCTCAAAGGGTTGACGCAAGGCAAGTCCAACAAGGAAATCGCCCGCGACCTAGACCTGCAAGAGCCGACCGTGAAGCTGCATATGAAGACGCTCTACCGGAAATTGGGGGCATCGAACCGCACACAGGCGGCCCTGATCGCCAAGGAAAGCGGAATTTTCTAAGTCCGGGTTCCGACAGACCTATCCATGAGTTTGAAAAGCGCGCTCTTTGCAGGACGCGCTTTTTTCACGTCTTGGCGCCGATCCAAACGTTATGCGCGCTCTGCCGCGAGGCGCACGGCCTCAACCATGGCGCGGCGCGGATGGCGCACCGCATCTGTTGAGACGGCTTGAGCGGAAATTTCCGCCAAAAGCGACGCACGCGCCGCCCGTTTGTGCCGCGAGAAGAATGCGGGAGCGAGCGGGGTGAGTTTGCGGATCATCCGCTCCCAACTGACGAAAGGATGTTCCATCGGCTCGCCGACCTGCGTGATCTGACGGCAGCGCGCCGACAGCGTGGCCAAGCCCTCGATTTCCCAGTCTGTCGACAGGCGCAAGCGCAACCAGCATTCGAGCGCCGCATGTTGGTCAAAGTTGGGATCGAAAACGCAGGGGCTATTTTGCGAATCGCGAGGGCTAACGGCGATGTCCTGCGCTGCGTCCCGCCGGATGACCACCGAGGACAGCACCCCAATCGGGTTGGCCCGAAAAAGCGTAGCGGCGGAAATATCTTGCACCTTCGGTCGGTAGGTTTCGCCCAAGGAGAGGCCCGTGCGATCCAGCCAGACATAGCCCGAATAGCTCAAGCCAAGTTGCGGCTCTTGAGTGAAATGAGCGAGATGAGACGCAAATTTCTCGGGCTCCCAGATATCACCCGCCCAACAAAAGCCGATGAAGGCGCCACGCGACGCAGCAATGCCTGCGTTCAAAGCATTGGCGAGGTGAAATTTCGCCAGTTTCAGCCGCTTGATCTGTGGATTGGTTTCCCTGAAGCGATCGACGACTGCTTCGACAGGATCTCCCCCCCGGCGTTGACAACGATGATTTCCACGTCGCGCACCGTTTGCGCCAAAGCCGCGTCCAAGCTGCGGGCCAAGCCGGAGCGATGCGACGGGGCAAGGATGATCAATGAGGCGCGCAGCATAACACAGGTCCTTTTGTTGGTAATGACCCCTCAAAACGCCCGAGTTTCACGCTTGCGATGGCGCGACGGCAGATCGCTCATGCGAAGCGCACGTGAAAACCAGACACCCCCGACCCCACGTGTAGCGGGAGGCAGCATGACTGCGTGCAGCGGGGACGGTTGGGCGTGCACCCCTTACGGATGGGGTCTGCATTTTCTCGGATTGCGACCCACCCACTTAGATTTACGGGCAACGGCTTGGCGCAATGGTCAAACAAAGAGGCGCTTCGGCTTTGCAGCGCGGGGGAACTGCACTAAGGTCCGGCACGAATACGGAGCTTCGCCGCAGAGAATGGACCAGAATGCACAGTTTACCGACACTCATGGTGGCCCCGAATGGCGCGCGTCTGACAAAGGCCGACCA
>Ga0208671_10000953_pt1 | contig 13135 bp, 13 predicted proteins | sample ColrivemetaGS759_FD_187606 | JGI IMG/M metagenome (GOLD analysis project Ga0208671, IMG submission 187606) | Estuarine microbial communities from the Columbia River estuary - Ebb tide ETM metaG S.759 (SPAdes) (version 2) | ecosystem: Environmental > Aquatic > Marine > Intertidal zone > Estuary ...
ACCAGTATATAAGCTGTTTTTTAGTGCTGACCATATATGCTGGTCAATTTCATTACTGGTATTTATTGCTGTTATGTTACTCATTTTCTTCCATTTCCTCCTCTTCTATTTTTTTACTAAAGTTTCTATACAAAACTGCTATCCATATACTAGTAGCTAATATTAATACTGCGTACGCTATAATGGGGTTCAAAGCACAAATCCCCGCCGATAAACCGTAATACTCTGTAAGACTTTTATAATAAAGGTTTTGGACCATTTTCATGGTATTAATTAAGCCCTTGCAAAACTCACGTTTTTTATCCGTTTAAACCTCATCTTTTAAATTTCTTTTATTCACATAAGTATTGAGTGAAATATGGTTCTTGTAACCTAAGAATTTTGCTATTTTTCTTATAGAGAGTCCAAGGTCTAAGAGTTCAATAATTTTGCTAGCATCCTTATCAAACTTACTTTTTTGTATAGTACCAACTGGCTTACCTAATACTTGTCCTTGAGACTTCTTGAGTGCAAGAGCATCTTTGGTGCGCTGGCTTATTAGATCACGTTCAAGATCTGAAAACAATGCAAACAAGGTAATTGTAACTTTGGAATTCATATCATGCTTGCTGATATCAAGGTTCTGTTTAAGAATTACTACCCTGATACTTCTTGCAACTAGTTCATTAACCAGTTCTATGACTTCAGGTGTACTTCTACCAAGCCTACTGAGCTCTGTTACAATCAACATGTCGGTACTAGAGAGTTTTTCTAAAACTTCTTCTATTCTTCTCTGTTTTGGAGTTTTTTTAGAAGATATTTGAATCTCAACGAACTCGTTTATCTTGAGATTATTTTTTTGTGCATATTCTAGTATTGCAAGTTTTTGATTATTTAGCTCCTGTTTATCTGTTGAGGTACGAATATAAGCTATAATTTTAGTCATTTTAGAGCCTGTTAAGTTTTAACTCTAGTTTTGTATGAAAACTATACATATTATATATACTATGTAACATATAAGATACCTACAAAATAGCAATATTTTAACGGCCGTTATGTTTTATACAAAAATTATGATTTTATGGGTACAGGCTACAAACGCATTAAGATTTTAAGTGAAGCTGAAATAAGCGATCTTTATTCTTTACCACAATTTACGTTGGAAGAAAGGATTGTTTATTTTTCTTTAAACAAGCAAGAAAAACTGCTCATTCAAAAAATACCTGATCTTCCTTCTAAAGTTCATGCAATATTGCAGCTGGGCTATTTTAAAGCAAAAGGACGGTTATTTTCTTTTAAATACCATGATGTTTTACCGGACATAGATTACATACTGACTCAATATTTTGTCATACAGGATAAATATGAAAGTATTTTACTTAAGGCAAAAAAAGAAGAAACCAACAAGAGAATTCTTGCTTTACTGAACTATAGAACTTTTGACGCCAAAGCACGCAAAGAACTTGTTGAACAGGCTTTACTGTTAGTGCGTATCCATTCAAATCATATAGATATTTTTAGGGAATTACTATCCCAGATTCAAATAAAACAGATTGTCCTACCCGGTTACACCATACTACAGGATATCATCAGCTTATCCATCAGCATAGAGTTTAAACGTATAGAAAATATTCTCCGGGAGAATATACCAAAGGAATTTGACACCTTTTTATCCGGCATGACTAAGTCAGAGTCTGCAATAAATTTGCCGACACTCAGGGTAGAACCGAAAAACTTTAAACATACAGAGCTCAAAGCAGAATGTGCCAAGTCCCTTACATATTTAGAATATTATAAACTATCTAAACAGCTAATAGATAAATTTGAAATATCACCTAAATGTATCAGATATTACGCTAGTATCGCAGATGAGTATAATATTTACAGATTAGAGCAACTTAGCAAACCACTTAGAAAGCTTTACCTGTTATGTTACATTAATCAAAGATACAAAGAAGTCATCAACAATTTGGTTACCGGTTTTATCTATTATAATAACAACTTTATTCAGGAGGCAAACGAATATGCTAATAAGCAATTCATGCTCCATACAATTTATTATAACAATATTTTACCCAAAGTCAGCACCTTATTAAAATTTATGGGATGCGATGCAGAACAAATGGAATATAAAAGTTTCTGGCAAACTGCGTATGATATTCTTCCTAAAAATCAATATCTACCAACAGCAGAATATATTGTAGGGCAAACATTTGATTTTCAGTCTGCTAAATGGGAATTCTATGTTAATAAGGCTAAGCGTATCAAGGCTAATCTTCGTATGCTATTCAGATCGATAGAGTTTTGTAGTATTAAAAAGGACGATGATTTAATGCAAGCAATATTATTCTTGAAGGATGTGTTTGATAAAGACTTGCCATTGAACAAGGTAACTACAGATAAATTTCCTGATAAATTTATCCCCAAAAATATCAGAAAGTATCTACGCATTTCAAAAAATGATAGTACTGCTAAATCTGAAAGTACAAAACAAACAAGAATAAACTCAGGCAAAGCTACTACGATCAATGCTTATCATCCTGATAAATATGAGTTTTATCTATACCAATCTATTGTAAAAGAAATTGATAAAGGAAATATTTTTTGCAACGAAAGTACCAAATACAAAAGCTTAAGTGCAGATCTTGTCTCTGATAAGGTATGGCAAAATAAAGACGAACTTATACAAAAACTGAACTACCCTAATATCGCAGTCAATATAGAACAAAGACTTGATGAGTTAGAGGTAAAACTTCATACAAAAATCCTAGAAGTGAATAGAAAAATTGCCAGTAAAGAAAACAGTTACATTAAAATAAAAGAAAGCAAGACTAAAGATGATAAGAATAGTAAAACACATCACAAATGGCATTTAATCAATCCTACTATAGAGGAGAAAGATGACAATTTCTTTGCTGGGGTACCAAATGTCAATATTAGCGAATTACTATATTTTATCAATGAACAAACCAACTTCTGTGAAGCTTTTGATCATATCAAACCACGTTATTCTAAGCAAAAAGCTGATGACGAAGGAATCATTGCTTGCATTGTAGCCAACGGGTTTAGCTTTGGTACTTATCGCATGTCGCGAAGTTGTGATATAAGCTATAGTACTCTGAGTAATATAGAAAAAAACTTTTTGAGCCTAGAGAATTTACGAGAAGCTAACGATATTATCAGTAACAAAATAGCAAGTCTGAAAGTTTTTAATTCGTGGAACATTTTGCCAGATAAATTACTGGCTGCAGTAGATGGTCAAAAGTTTGAAACAAGGCTAGATACTATGCAATCTAGATACTCTCCAAAATATTTTGGCTTAAAAAAAGGTATTGTCCCTTTTAGTATGGTGCTCAATCATGTACCGATCAATTGCAAGATTATTGGCGCCAATGAACATGAGAGCCATTATACCTATGATATTATATATAATAATACTTCTGAAGTTGAGCCAGACGCGGTATCAGGAGACATGCATTCAATTAACAGAGTCAATTTTGCTGTGCTTGATTCCATAAGTAAATTATTTATGCCAAATTTTTCTGATCCAGAAGAACAAGTTAAAAGTCTCAAGAGCATGAAACATTTGGTCTTTTATAAAGACTGCTTTATCAAACCTACTAAACTCGCCAATAGAAAACTTATAATAGAGGAATGGGAAAATATTCAAAGGATTTTTGTATCACTTGCTATCCAAGAGTCAACACAAGCTACAATCATAAGTAAGTTGTCATCTCATAAAAGATATAGCAGAATTAAAATAGCCCTTTGGGAATATGATTCAATACTGAAAAGCATCTATTTACTGGATTTTATAGATGACGAAATAATGCGGAGTCAAATCCGTAAAGCTTTAAACAGGGTTGAGTCTTACCACCAGCTACGTAAAGCTATAGCAAAAGTGCATAGTGGAAAGTTCAGAGGACAGACTATTTTAGAGAATGAGGTATGGAATCAATGCTCTAGATTACTAGCAAACTCTATAATATTATACAATGCAATTATACTAGATAAACTACTTGCAGAGTGCATTGCACAAGGAAATATAGAAGGAATAAACTATTTAAACAGCATCTCACCAGTAAGGTGGGAACACATAAACTTTATCGGCAAATATGTATTCCTACAAGCAAAAAGTACAATAAATATTGAGGATATAATTGCACAGTTACAAAAGAACCTAAAAACAACCTTATACACTTAGAGATATAAAGTATACAGGGCATTTTGGTTTATCGGCGGGGATTTGTGCTTTGAACCCCATAATAATACATGAAAGATGCGTCCATACTATAAGGGAATTCTCGCTTTATTCTTACAAGGTAGATGAAAGAAGCGGAGATATTACTAATAATATTATAGATGCTGAAAATCATTGTTTGGATTCTCTAAGGTATGCCTGTGAGCGTTTAATGAAGAGGAATGATTGCGATTACAGTAAGTGGAAATATAAAGAGTTGTTTTATTAAAATTTAGTTAATAGGATAATTAACTATTAACCTTAGATATTAAACAATAAAAAACCTCCGAGAGCTTAATACTCATACTCTGGAGGTTTTTTGTAATTGTAGATTAAAAAATAATTTAATTAAAATTTTCTTCTTGAATGAGAGAAAAAGACTCTTCTCCACTTATACTCACTAAGACTGAATGGGTAGTATGAACATTATTAATATCAAAATTACCATTGTTAATAACTGCTAAAGGATTTTGTACAAGGTTATTTTCAACATCAACATGACCAATAGGACTTTCGTTTAACGCTAGTAGTTTTGAAATTTCTATGGATTCGGCATTTTCTCTTGCTGATCCTAGTAATTCACTGATATACCTTGAGAGGTCTTGTATAGCATTAAAATCATTATTTGCTATATTATTCTCGGCTTGGAATTGTATTGCACTAAACTCCTCGGCAAACGAAACTTCATGTCCGTATAAAGCTTTCAAATCCAACAATTTTCCCTGTAACTCATTAATAGCACGAGCATCAGCTAGTTCTTTTTCTTTTAATTCATTAACAATTTCTTTTTGTTTAGCTATTTCATAAGCGTCTTCTAGAGCTTTATCTTTTAACTCTGATTCTTTTGTTTTCAATGCCATTTCTTTATCTTTAAATTCTAATTGTTTCATTAAAGATTCAATTTTTGAGTTTAAAGCATCTTTCTCTTTTAAACCAAGCTCTCCTTGTAATTCACCAATAAACTGATTTTTAGCAAGACTTTTATTGTGTACTTCCTCTTCTTTCTGAATTAACAATTTTTGATTTTCTAATTCTTTAGCTAAAAGTAATTCTTCTTTTTCTCTCTCTTTTTGTATTAATAACTCTTGTTTTTCCAATTCCTTACGAGTAATTTCAACTTCTTTAAGAGCATAAAGTTCTTTAAATTTACTTATTTCTTGTTCTTTCTCCCTTTCTTTTAGTTTTTGCCTATGAATAGATAAGGATTCTTTCATAGCCTCATAATCTTCTTTCTCTAATATCTCTTTACCCGAACTATTATTAGACCAATCTTTAAAGTGAGCAGGGTAAACCTTTGGATTTACTTGGTGCATGATATCAATAAACTCTTTTTTCAAAAGATTCTTTTTATAAATAGCTAAATTACCTTTGATAGTTTCAAACTCATCTCTATCTACAACTCCTTTTCCCCATTGATTAGTCCAGTTTTCAAATCCCACAGGGTAATCAGGATATAGTTTCGGCAATATTTCAATAAATTCTTTTATTGTAAGTTGTTTTCTATAAATAGGTAATGATTCCTTAAGAATTTCAGTGTAATCACAGTGAAGATCACACTTATCTAATAATTGTTTACCTGGTTGATCAGTCCATTCTTCATAGTTTATAGGATACAATTCAGGATGTAATTTTGGTAAAATATCAATCAATTCTTTTTTACTTACTAACCATTGTTTGTAAACAGGTAAACTACGTTCAATAACTTCGTAATTTTTTGGCTCTATAACGTTCTTCTTACCCCAAACATCGGCAGGCCAGTCCTCATATTTTAGAGGATACCATTTAGGAAATAATTCATGCATAATCTCGATAAATTCTTTTTCTGCAAGTTGTTTTCTATAAGTAGGTAAACTAGCTTTAATATTTTCGTAATCTCCTTTATCTATAATTTTTTTGCCATGTGAATCAGAAGGCCAATCCTCAAGTCTTTCAGGATACCATTTAGGGTACAATTTATGTAAAACATCGACATATTCTTTTTGCTCACCAACAGTTCCAGTTTCCTTTAACTTTTCTAGGTTCTTATCTTTCTGTACTAATAACTGTTCTTTTTGAGCCAAAAGGTTCTCTTTGCTTTGAAGCTCAACTGTTTTAGTTGTAATAATCTGTTGAAATTGATTTAATTGGTTATCTTTCTGACCTAATAATTGTTCCTTTTGTACTAAAAGATTATTTTTGCTTTGAACTTCAGCAGTTTTTTGGTTTATAACGTTATCTTTTTGAACTAAAAGATTATCTGTAACTTCTACCCCATCAAGAACACGGGTTATTTTGTCTAACATATCAGGACGGATAACACCATCATACATTAAAGCCCGACTTAATTCTGTGGCAGCAGGATTATATCTTGATTCATACTCATGTCTTCTCATAATATTACCTATATTATTTTTTATAAAAACTATTAGTACTTCAATTACTTTAAGTGTATATGAAAGCAAAAGTTACCAAAAAGGTAAATTATTAAACTTTTACATAAAAACTAGTTACGAGTAGCTAAAAAACCACATATCAACTATTTCATAATTTATAATTCAAACCAGCACTAATTGAAGAAGACCTTAAACTTAAATTAATTAATTTTATAGTCTCAACTCTTTCCCTACCAATAGCACGGGAATTTAAAAACATTTTATTTGTGCCTTCTTTTTTCATTTTAAATCTTTTATTCTCTAGGTTGAGCGTAAAGTCTAAATTATCACTATATTTATAAATAAAATCTAGATCAAAACCTATTCCCCTTCCTCTAGCAGTGTTTTTTAAACTAGGATTCTGTTTAAAATCAGGTCTATGTATCCAATAACCTTTACCGATATGTTTAAAAGAATATAATTTTATTTTTGGAATAATCTGGAATCTATCAGTTATAGGAGCGTTAACCGATAAACCAATCCATGGAGATCGGGTTTTAAAATTATATTTTTGAAATAATCCTCCAGAGGAAAATGATCTTCTTTTATAAACTAATTGATCATCACCATAATTTTTATTTCTATAATCCGAATAATCGTAACCAACATAAAAAGTTAGTAAGCTTTCTTTTAATAAAGATAGCGAATACCCAACAGCTCCCGATAAATCAAGAATATTACCGGTAGCTTGGGATTTACTAGTTGAAACCAGTTTTGATGTAACATTACCTGTTCTATCTCTTGTATGATCCCAATCATGATCCCAAGATTTACTCTGATTTTTTAATATATGTCCATATTTGACTTGACCTAAAAAAGTAAATTGGTTTGCTTTAGGTTCAATTTCTATTTTAATACTAGGTTGCAGGATACGATTTTTCCAGATAAGTTCAGATGCTTTTTTTCCTGGAAAATAAGTATCTTCTATAACCCATTTAAAAACATCATATCTGTAAGCTATAGAAGGAGTAACAATAAAATTAGTAGTTTTTTCCTCGTTCGGATAAGTATCTGCCAAAGCTGTATTAACCATAAGAAAAACTGTTAGAAGCAGGGCTACTTTTTTTATTAACATATTATTAAACCAGTAAATTATACCAAATGTTAAATAACGTATCGGTAATCATTTGCAGTTGGAATAAAATTTTTCTAAATTAGAAATTAAAAATTCTCTAAGTTTGCTTTTTTAACACTTTTTATCCCAATCGGTGCAAAGAATACTAGCTGTTTATTAGTTTTTTGTATTGTTCTTCTGATATTACGAACACAGTGTTTTCCCTATACTGAATAGCCTGTGCCTTCAGTAACGCATTATGTACAATGATATCTAGGAATAATCTTGCATCATTACTTGGTAATTGTTGAAGAGTGTGTAAGTCAAAGTCGTATCTGTAATTAATCATAATCAACCTCTTAGCTTGTTAAAATAGGTGCTAGGGGCTTCAGAAAATTATTACAAGTAACAATCCGTGTTAAACTTTACGCCAGAGGCGTTTATGGAATAACACACCCCCAGCATAAAGCTTAAAAGGTCTTAATATGATGTTTTGATTGCTAAATGATATTCTGAAGTATCACTAACATTAATAATTCTATTAAATAAATTGATAGGAATAAAGAATATTCAACAACAATTAAATTAATTTGAAATTATATGCGTGAATGCGGTTACTTTTATCTTCAAATACAAAAAGCCGAGCGTCTAAAAACTATAGCTATGGTTTGTTTAAACAAGGCTAGAAGAGTAGAGATGTCAAAAGTACCTTATATATATGATTTTAAAAGTTCGCACTTAAAATTAAGAAATAGTGGTACAAGTGGACAAGTAATAAACATAAGGGGTTAGAGGGTATTTTAGGTAAAAATAGAACTACCCCTTACACTTTTCTTCTGTCGGTTGTTCTTTCTCTCTATGCTATAAGAATTAAGGCGTTAAGGGCGGTTTTATCTTTTAAAATTCTAGGAGTTTAAAATGTTTTAATTTACTTCATAGATTTTACGCACTAAATCAATTTTATTGATTAAATTATAAACTTAGTCTAAACTAGTTTAGTAACTAGTTTTTAAATAGTATGAATAGTATGAAAAAGATTGTTGGTTGTTTTGAAGCTAAAACTAATTTTAATAGGATTATAAATAATGTAATTAATGGTGAAGAAATTCTTGTAACTAAGAGAGGTAAACCTGTTGCTAAAATTATTCCTATTGATAAATCTATTAATTTTGAAAGGGTAAACAATGCTTTTTTAAGGTTAGATAATTTAGCTAAAGAAATGAATTTAGGAAAATTTAATTGGGAAGAATTTAAAAGTTATAGAGATGAGGGAAAGAAATAATTATGTCTCCTATTATTCTTGATTGTTCTGTTACAGCTTCTTGGTTTATACCTGACGAGTTCTCTAAGAGTTCTTTTAATATACGTGATAAGATAAGAGAAAGAGGGGCTATTGTACCTACAATATGGTCTTTAGAAGTAGGAAATGTTTTATTAATAAGTGAGAGACGCAAAAGAATTACTAAAGAGCAGAGACAAAAAGCTTTATATATTTTGAAAGATTTACCAATAAAAACAGATGAATTAACTTTTAAAAATGCTTGGTTTGAAACAATAGAATTAGCTGAAAAGTATAACTTAACTTTATATGACGCTTGTTATTTAGAATTAGTTTTGCGTTATAATTCAATTTTAGCTACTTTTGATAATAATTTAAAACAAGCAGCTAAATTAGCAGGTATTGTTTTATTAGATTAATATTATAAAAAATAATGTTAGAAGAATGATTAATAATATTACGATTGTCTTTATATTTTCAATATTACTCACTGGTTGTGAAAAAATTAAAGATATTTTAAAAAAAGAAACAGAACAAAAATGTTTTGAACAATCGAAAATAGGAAGATATCAAATTGTTTTAGGAACAATAGGAATGAAACAAACTTATATGATTGATACAAAAAAAGGAAGAATTTGGACACGAGTTGTAGATAATAGTAGGTATAGCGATCCAGAGCTTTGGTCTGAAGATTATGTTGAAAATAATAAAAATTCTTATTTTGATTACAATTTATTTAATAGAGCTTTCCCGTTTAAAGAATCAATTGATATAAAAGTTAAAAAATAGCGATGGATATTTTATATTGATTTTAATTTAATAGCTTGTTGCTCTGTTACTACTCCAGTAACTTCGCCTTTTAAATTAATTCTTTCAGTATTAAGTATTAAATTAGCTCTATAGTCTTTACTTCTGCAATAAAAGCTAAAGAAATTTCTTAATTCATTTTTAGAAACCCCAAGTTCTTCTGTCAGGGCAAAGAGTTCATGACTGATACCAATTGCTAGAGGCTTTGGTTTGTAACCGAAAGTTTTAGGATACTTAGCAATTAAAACATTTAAAACTTTAAGGGCAATATCTCTTTTTTTAACCTGTTCTGCTTTTTTTCTTGAAATTCCTAGAATTAGAATATTACAAGCTTGTACTTTGTTATTCTCTTCTTTTATTTCAAAACTAACTCTTGTCTCGCTTTCAATAGTATCTAGATTGATTTTTTTTAGTTCTTTAAAGTGCAAAAATACTTCTTTTGAGTTATCATCAAGCTTAATAAACCCATAACCCTTATCTTTTTTGTACCAAGAAATAGTACCCGTTTTTATCAGTGATTTTTCTTTTGATTGTTCCTTAGCTTCTGGAGTAGTTAATTTTAGCGTTGGTTGATTGACTAATTCCATAATATTTTCCTTAATTTAAGTTAATTAATATCGCAGAGCAAAACGCATTTTACATTTTCCTCTAATCTTTCGTAAAAAGAATTTACGCTACCGCTGTAAGAACGGATTTTTATACACTCCTCTCTTATCTCAATTATTACATCTGTTGATTTTAATAAAAGTACTAAGCCTTTAACATTAAAGGAAGTAACAGGAGCATCAGGATTACAACCATAGACATCATAAAGCGACCAATTATGAGCTATAATTGTTTTTAGTAGAGCAAAGTTGTTGTCATAAAGCATAGAACAAGCGGTTTCTATTTCCTCCCAAGAAGAAGCAGTAATATTTTGTGGTCTCGGTACTCTGCGAAGCTTAACAATGGTTTCTGCCCACTCATAAGGTAAACCGATATCGCTAGCTAATATACATATTCTTTCTTCCGTAACTTCTTCAGGTTCTAGAGGCTCAATAATAACTCTTTGAACCTCCTTTACTCTGTTTGGATAGTTTAAAATAACAGCTTGTTGCTTAGGTTTTTGCGGAATTAACTTCTTATCGGTGTTAACCTTTTCCTGCCAATACTGATTAAAGTTTTTTAAGATAATAGCCATTACTCATTCTCACCAGTAAATACAGAAGCAGAAACAACTATAAACTTTTGCCTATCCTCTTTTTGTGGTTGCCTTTTACATAGATACCTATCATTTTCTTCTTTCTTTATATAGCCATTCTCAATTAACAGAGGATAAAACACTTTTCCGTCTCTTCCCTTTAATACTTCCCTTTTAAAAACCGCTGGGTCTATCCAAAATTCATATAAAGCTCCATCCTTCATTTTCCAGTAACCAGCTTTGTTATGAGGCAGGTTTATTTTTTCTTCTGTGGTCGGGTCAGCGTTTAAGAACCTTGAATATTGCTGTTCTACACATAGTTTACGCAGGTCGGCTATTATCATTCTAAATTCATGAGAACAATCACCGCCGAACCTCTCTAACCAATTTGTAAATATCTCATCAATGCACCTATCTATTTCAGCAATAGAATGCGGAATAATATCAAGTTCAATAGCTATAATTCCAGTTGCGAAGACGCTTGAAAACCTTTTAGCCATCCTTGCTACTTCTACTCCCTCATCGCCTGTAAATTTATCTTTTAACCACGAAGCTTTTGTCTCTTTTAACGCTGTTATATAACCATCAATATCCGTAGTTATCTTTCGCATAAATTCATCAATAACTATTCCATGATTTTCCTCTGTATTGCTTTTTAGATATTCAGCTTGCTCTTTACCTGTTTTAAATGTGGTGTTTGTATCAGGGTTTATATTAAGAACATCAAAAGTATTTAAGCCTTTACCTCTATCAGCGTCAATTTCCGCCATCCTAATTAATTGCCCGCCTTTGACCTGTAGTTTTTTCTCAGCTAACTTAGCCTCAAGCCCTATTTCTCCAGTACTTTGAGCGAGTACTGTAAAATGCGTAGTTTCTTTAGCGTTGCCGTTTCTATCTGCCCTACCTTTTGTTACGCCGTTAGCCATCATATATATTATTTTAAACAAGTCGTCGGCATCAACTTGACTTAGTTCATCAAGAAACATCGCTCCGTCGTTTGAGTTCTTACATACGCTTTCAAGTGAATTGTCGGTAGACCTAAAAGAACCTAAATTCTTAAAACCCCATACTGACTTTGCTACATTCAAGATAGTGCTTTTGCCGATTGATGTGCTACCGACATAATGAAAGAAACCGCCTTCTTCATTTAGTAATTTTAAAGCGGGAGCAGTTAAAGAAACTAGAATAGCAAAAGTATGTAAATGGTTACCTCTACACACTGCCCCGATTGTTCTCTTCCATTCTTTTAAAGTACCTTTCTTTTTTAAAATCCTAGAAGTAGCACTTTTTTGTTGCAAGATATAATGGGTAGGCTTTTTTTCTGCTTGGTTTGTGTTGTAACAATTACGAGGTTCGCCAGTAAAAGGTAACATATAAGCCGTATTGTCTCCTTGCCAACCGACCATATCAACGCCGACCGCTCTAAATTCAGGCTCATAGTTGTTTAAATAATAATTTATAGCATAGCAAAGCCCATCTCTTAAATGTGGTATAGATAACCCCTTGTCTAATAATAATTTTATAGTGTCTTTTTCCGTTGCAATTTCTCTTCTCGCAAAAAAACACTCAACAAGTTTGTTTCTCCTAGTAACTATTTTAACGAGTAACCCGTGGTCTCCATTTGCGTCTTCCGTGCAATGAGTAGGTTTTAGGTATCCGCAAAGTTCTTTCCAAGTCTTTATAATGTCTCCGCTTTCGTTTTTTTCTTCTTTTTCATAATCCCTTATTATGTATAAATCTTTCACTCCTTCATCTTAAAAGTTTTTATGAACGTTAAAATTAAAAAAACGGAAAATTAAAGAAAAATACAAAAAAAGTGGGCTCTATAAAAAAACAGGAAAATTTTAAAACTAAAACCCACTATCCATTATTATGAAAAATTCAAATGCACTATAGTCATTGCATTGCATTTTAACTAAAATCTTTTGCTAATCAAGACTAATCTAATTAATTTATAGAATCTCCTTCCTGAATGATAGAAAAAGACTCTCCTCCACTCAATAAAACTGAGTGAGTAATATGTTGGTTATCAATGTCAAAATTAACATTGTTAATAACTGTAAATTGTAACTAACTATTGACCCACCTAGAGCAAAAATTGTAATTAAAATTGACCCACCTAAATAAGTAACCATACCTTTAAGAAGTTAATATTTTAAATAATTTTTAAAGGAGTAATAAAGGA
>Ga0208671_10000963_pt1 | contig 13055 bp, 11 predicted proteins | sample ColrivemetaGS759_FD_187606 | JGI IMG/M metagenome (GOLD analysis project Ga0208671, IMG submission 187606) | Estuarine microbial communities from the Columbia River estuary - Ebb tide ETM metaG S.759 (SPAdes) (version 2) | ecosystem: Environmental > Aquatic > Marine > Intertidal zone > Estuary ...
GAGTTGGGGGGCTGCAGCCAGAATTTGCGTATGTGGAATGCGGATCGCGCCGGGAATGAGATGCGGATCTGTTGCGATATCCTCGGGGATACAGACGTCAATCAGCACGGGGCTGTCGGGCAGGCCAATGCGGCGGAAAAGCTGTGTGACAGAGATTTCAGTGAAGGCGGGCATGATACATCCTTCCGGTCAACGGAGTGGTGGATGCGGGTTTGGGCCAAGGCCTCACGGGGCACCCGCGTTGCGCCCCTTGCGGATCAGCATCGCGGTTTGTGATGGGTTGTCAAGTGGGGGTGGGATCGCAGAGGCTCCGCCTATGATGATCCGTTTTGCGGACAAAGCGGATCATGACGGGTCAGGCATGCGCGGCAGCACCGATGACGTCAAGCAAGATGCGGGTAGCATGTCTGCGCGGAGTTAGAGGATACCGCATGACTTGCCTCAAATGCTGAAACGTGAAATCGTCTGCGTATGAATGTCCTTGCTCCAGTTCTTTCACCCGCGCTTCGAGAATATCGTGGATCAGCCACCGTTCCGGAGCGTTGGGCGACGTGGGCTCCGCGAAAAGGCGACATTCTTGTGTGCACGCCGCCCAAATGTGGTACGACTTGGACACAAACCATGCTCGCTATGCTTGTTAATGGCAGTTCGCATCTGCCGGAAAAGGTACCGATATTGTCTCCTTGGGTTGACGCGGACCTTGGAGTTCCCGCCAATGAGGTCGCCACGAAGTTGGCCAGCCAAAAGGGGCGGCGGGTGGTGAAAACGCATACGCCGGCAGATGGGTTCCCGATCTGGGATGGCGTAATAGTGATAGCTGTCTATCGACACCCGCTGGACGTCTTCTTTTCGCTTCGTAAACACGAAGCTAACAAGAAAGTAGTCACGCCGGATCATCCGATGAGCTTACCTGTGCCGGACTCCATCCGTCGATTTATCAGCGAACCAATTGACCCGGAAGATTTTGACAAAGACACCTTGGCGTCCCTGACCAACCATTATTCCAAAACTGTCCTTTCGGGACGCTATCCACACCTCAACGCCTTTCACTATTCTGACATGCTGCGCGACGGCCGCCGCACCGTACGACTTTTAGCCCAGGCGGCTGCCATCGACGCCAGCGAAGAGCTGATTGATCTGGTCGCAGAGGCCACAGCCTTTAGCGTCATGAAAGCCAAAGCAGTCGACTTCGCTCCCGTGGGAGGCACCGGATATTGGAAATCGGATGCCGGTTTTTTCGATTCTGGCAGTTCTGGCAAGTGGGAGGGTCAACTCTCGCAAGCCGAAATCGACCTGTTCAACAGCCGCCTTGCTGATCTTGTGCCAAACGAAAAGGCACGAACTTGGCTGGTAGCGGGCGACGGTTAATAGGAATCAGTCGACGAGCCCATTCTGAATTTTATCCGGTCGATGACGAGGTCGAGGGTTGGCAATCGCACTTTACGGGTACCAGCAATCATATGCCGGATAATATGTCGGTGCTAGGCTCAGAGCCGTCATTCGGCGCTGAACTTCTTCACTCCGCTCTTACCCCCCCGCCCATAACCCGCTGGCCGTGGGGTGAGGGGTATCCTGCATTTGCAGATGCAGCCGATCGCCGGTGTAGGGATGGGCACGGGCGACGTCTTCGTTCAGCTCCACACCAAGGCCGGGGGCCGTTGGCACCTTTACATAGCCGTCTTCCCAGATGATTGGGGTCGTCAGGAGTTGCTGGTGGAACGGGTTGCCGGTGCCGATTTGCTCGAGCATCAACAGGTTGGGAATGCTGGCGCCAAGCTGGATGTTGGCAGCCCATTCCAGCGGGCCAGCATAAAGATGTGGGGCCATTTGGGCGTTGAACGCCTCGGCCATCGCGGCGATTTTCTTGGCCTCCCAAATGCCACCAACGCGCCCAAGTGCGGGCTGCAAAATGGTGGCGCCTGCTTGCAGGGCGGGTAGGAATTCGGCCTTGGTGGTTAGGCGTTCACCCGTGGCCACAGAAAGCTGGGTGCCAGCCGCAACGCGGGCGAGCGAGGCCATATTGTCGGGCGGCACCGGTTCTTCATACCACAGCGGCATATAGGGCGCGATGGCTTGGGCCATGCGCAGCGCACCGCCCGTGGTGAACTGGCCATGCGTGCCAAACAGCAGATCGGCGCGGTTGCCAACGGCATTGCGCAGGGCGGCGCAGATCTCGACTGAGCGTGAGATGTCCACCATCGTAGGCTGATGCCCGCCCATGATTGTATAAGGGCCGGCCGGGTCAAACTTGATGGCGGTAAAGCCGAGGTCAACCATCCGCGCGGCGCATTCGGCGGATTGTTCGGCGTTATTGTAAAACTCGAGCGCGTCTTGCTGGTCAGTTGGGTAAAGATAGGTGTAGCTACGCAGCCGGTCATTCACCTGCCCACCCAGCAGCGCATGCACAGGCCGGTCCAGTGCCTTGCCGACAATATCCCAACATGCCATCTCAAGCCCTGAAAATGCGCCCATGACCGTTGGGTCGGGGCGTTGGGTGAAGCCTGCGGAATAGACGCGGCGGAACATCAGTTCGATGCGATCGGGCGATTGGCCCTGCATATGGCGAGCAAACACATCTTCAATGACGGCCTTCATGGCGATGGGGCCAACCGCGGCGGCATAAACTTCGCCATAGCCGACGATACCGGTATCGGTGGTCAGCTTCACAAAGATGAAATAGCGCCCGCCAAAGCCCGGCGGTGGATTGCCGACGATAAAGACTTCGAGATCATTCAGTTTCATGGCGCTGCCCCTAAATATTTGGCTGCAGCCTGCCAAGCCCGCCTGGCTTGCGCAATGATTCGCAGAAAGGTCTCACGTTTCATTACGAGATAGTTTCAGGCGAGTTTGAGGAATTGATTTCCCGCTGCTCAAAAGGCATGTTGCCGGAAAATGAGGGCAGGTATGAGACTTTTAACACTTGGCTTATTGGCTGCGGCCAGTATTGCACAGGCACAAAGCCAAGAAGAAATGGCCTTTGCCCATAGTGTATTGAATGCATTACAGCCGCGGTCTATTGCTGAGGGTCGTGAATATTGCGGCTTTATTGGGCTTGATCATCAGGGGCGATTTGTGGCCACCCCGGCCACGGCTGGCGATGAATCTAGCTGCGATATTCCAGATGCACCCGAAAGTATTGATGTGATTGCGTCCTATCATACGCATGGGCGTTATTCTGAGGATTACGAAAACGAAGTTCCGTCTGAAACTGATGTTGTTAGCGACTATGAAGCCGGAACGAATGGGTATATTTCGACGCCGGGTGGGCGATTGTGGTATGTCGACGGGAAACGTCGTATGGCCAGCCAAATTTGCCCTGATACCTGCGTATTTGCAGACCCAAATGGCGTAGATGAGGGCAATATTCCGCGACGGCTGACATTGCATCAGATTCGTACGCTATACTGAAGATTATCGGCGCCAAGCGCCCAAAAGCAGAGCAGGACAGCCAATGTGCGGTATTATTGGAATTTTGGGTGCACAGCCCGCAGCGCCACTTATTATGAATGGCCTTAAGCGGCTGGAATATCGTGGATATGACAGCGCGGGAATAGCAACACTTGCGGATGGGCAGATTGATACACGTCGCGCGGTTGGCAAGCTGGGTGCTTTGGCTGAAGTATTGGAAAGCCAGCCCCTTGTGGGCACGGCTGGCATTGGCCACACCCGTTGGGCCACGCATGGGGCGGCGACAACGCTAAACGCGCACCCGCATCAGGTTGGCGCGGTTGCCGTGGTGCATAACGGAATTATTGAAAATTTTGCCGCGCTGCGTGATGAGCTGCGCGCTGGCGGAGCTGTGTTTGCCAGCGAAACCGATACTGAAGTGATCGCCCAGCTTTGCGCGCATTATATGAACCACGGCCACAGCCCGGCCGATGCCGTTGCTGCCACATTAGCGCGTTTGCGCGGGGCGTTCGCGCTGGCCTTTTTGTTTGCCGGGCATGAGGATTTGATGATTGGCGCGAGGCGCGGATCGCCTTTGGCGATCGGGCATGGGCAGGGCGAAATGTTCCTTGGGTCGGATGCGATGGCGCTGGCCCCGCTAACCAACCGCATTACCTATCTGGAAGAAGGCGACTGGGCCGTTTTGACCCGCGATGGTGCCACGATTTACGATGCGCAAGGCAAGCTGGCCAATCGTGAGGCGCGGATTGTGAATGTAGATCAGGTGCTGGTCGACAAGGGCAATTACCGGCATTTCATGGCCAAGGAAATTCATGAACAACCCTCGGTTCTGAGCTATGCGCTGGCGCATTATCAGACGGCAGGGCGTGAAGCGGTTGAGGTGCTGGAAGGCGCGCCCGATTTCTCCAAGGTGGATCGGCTGGTCATGGTGGCCTGCGGCACGGCCTATTACGCCTGCCATGTCGCCAAATACTGGTTTGAAGCGATTGCCCGCATTCCCGTGGAAATTGATGTGGCCAGCGAGTTTCGCTATCGGGAACCGCCAATTTCGGTGCGTGACGGGGCGATTTTTGTTAGCCAGTCGGGTGAAACTGCCGACACTTTGGCAGCACTTCGTTATGTGAAGGGTAAGGCTGGGCAGGTCATGGCGCTGGTTAATGTGGCCGAAAGCACAATTGCGCGGGAAGCGGATTTGGCGCTGCCAATTAAGGCGGGGGTCGAGATTTCGGTCGCCTCGTCAAAGGCATTTACCTGCCAATTGGCGGTGTTTGCGAACCTTGCTATTTTGGCCGGGCGGCAGCGCGGGCATATTACTGCCGAGCAGGAGGAAAACCTTCTGGCCGCATTGGCAACGGCACCGCGACTGGTGGCCGAGGCGCTGGCAGTTGAACCGGCCATGGCAGCTGCAGCGCGTGACCTTAGCCGGGCGCGTGATGTGCTGTTTTTAGGGCGGGGCGCAATGTTTCCACTGGCGCTGGAAGGGGCGCTAAAGCTGAAAGAGCTCAGCTATATCCACGCCGAGGGCTATGCCAGCGGCGAGTTGAAACACGGCCCGATTGCGCTGATAGACGAACATGTGCCTGTGATTTGCTTTGCGCCCTTTGATGATGTGTTTGAGAAAACGATTTCCAACATGCATGAGGTGATGGCCCGCGGTGGCCGTGTGCTGTTGGTGACCGATGAGCAAGGCGCGGCCGAGGCAGGCGAGGGGGTTTGGAAAACCATTATCCTGCCAAAGGCGCATCCGCTGGTCGCCCCGATTGTATATGCCGTTCCGGCGCAATTGTTGGCCTATCACACCGCTATTGAAAAAGGCACCGATGTGGACCAGCCGCGCAACTTGGCCAAATCGGTAACTGTGGAATGACCCCACCCAAGGCAGTTTTGTTTGATTGTGACGGCGTTTTGGTCGATAGCGAGGGCATCACTGCCGCGCTTTTGGCCGATAATCTGACCAGCTATGGCTTTGCCGTCCATTCCGCCGATGTGCACCGGTTGTTTGTTGGCGGAACCATGGCGGGGGTGAAAACGCTGGTGGAATCGCGTGGTGTGCAACTGCCTGACACTTGGCTGGCCGATACGAATGCCCATATCGCCAAGGTTTTGGCCGAGCAGGTGGAGGTTATGCCGGGCGTGCCCGCACTGCTGGACCTGTTGGATGCGCAACAGATTGCATATGCCGTTGTGTCCAACGGACCGATGGCAAAAATGCGGGCAACTTTGGGCCGTACCGGTTTGTGGGACCGGCTGGAGGGGCGGATTTTCTCGGCCCATGATCTTGGCGTCGCAAAACCAAGCCCTGGCCCCTATTTGCATGCCGCCTCAGCCTTGGGCATGGCAACGAAAAGTTGTGTTGTTATCGAGGATAGCGCGAATGGGTTGCGTGCTGGCGTGGCAGCGGGGATTGTTTCTTATGGGCTCACCACCGATTTGAGCGGTAATGCGATCCGCGAAATTGGCGCTATCCCCTTCAATTCTATGACGGAACTGCCCGGGCTTTTGGGGTTGGTCTAGTTTCGGCTTGCCGATAAGATAAAAATTATCTTGCCAGACGCTTCGCATTCCGGCATTTTTTACCAAGTGGTCAAAGGTAGCACTGGCAAAGACTGGGCGCCGTGACCGGGAGAGAGTTATGGAACCATTGCTGCGCATACGCGGGCTATCCAAGGCCTATCCGGGCGTTCAAGCCAATGATTCAGTGTCATTTGACATTGGTAGCGGTGAAATTCACGCATTATTGGGCGAAAACGGCGCGGGTAAATCGACGCTGGTTAAGATGATTTACGGGCTTGTGCGGCCTGACACCGGCACGATGGAACTGCTGGGCGCCCCGTATGCACCCCCGAAACCGGGCGAGGCGCGGCGGTCTGGCGTGGCGATGGTGTTTCAGCATTTTAGCCTGTTTGAGGCGCTGAATGTAGCCGAAAACATTGCCTTGGGCATGGAGGATGCGCCGGATCGACGGGCCTTGGCTTCGAAAATTCGTGAGGTTTCCAAAGCCTATGGTCTGCCGCTGGACCCGGATCGGCTGATTGGTGATTTGTCGGTGGGTGAACGCCAACGCGTTGAAATTATTCGCTGTTTGCTGCAAAATCCGAAGTTGCTCATTATGGATGAGCCGACCTCGGTGCTGACCCCGCAAGAGGTGGGTATTCTGTTTACCACGTTGCGCAAGCTGAAAAGCGAAGGCGTGTCGATCCTTTATATCAGTCACAAGCTCGAAGAAATTAAGGCCCTGTGCGACCATGCTACGATTTTGCGCTTGGGCAAGGTGGTGGCGACCTGCACCCCCGCCAATGAAACGGCACGCAGTATGGCCGAAATGATGATTGGTGCGGAATTGGCCATGCCAAGCGCGCGCGATTATCAACCGGGCGAAGTTGCGCTGGAACTGTCGCACCTTAGCCTGCCAAGCCTCGATCCCTTCGGTACCAACCTGCGCGATGTATCATTGTCACTGCGCAAAGGCGAAGTGATGGGCGTTGGTGGAGTTGCGGGCAATGGGCAGGATGAATTTTTGTTGGCCCTATCGGGTGAACGCGCTGTGCCAGCCGAGATGATAAAGCTGAAGGGCGCCGCGATTGGCAATGTGCCCCCAGAAAAGCGCCGCGCAATGGGGTTGCTTACGGCACCAGAGGAACGTTTGGGCCATGCGGCAGCGCCCGATATGTCGTTGGTTGATAATGCTGTTCTAACTGGGCAGACCCGGCGCAATTTGGCCAAGAATGGCTGGCTGAACATGCGCAAAGCCGCCAGTTTTGCTGATGAAATAATTGCACGTTTCGATGTTCGTACGCCGGGTAATCATGTGCCTGCAAGGGCTCTGTCGGGCGGAAACTTGCAGAAATACGTCATTGGGCGCGAAGTGCTGCAAAGCCCGGATGTGCTGGTGGTGAACCAGCCAACCTGGGGTGTAGACGCGGCGGCGGCGGCCGCAATTCGTCAGGCTTTACGTGATTTGGCGGCCGCGGGTGCGGCGGTTTTGGTGGTGAGTCAGGATTTGGACGAGTTGATGGAAATGTCGGACACATTTGCCGTTTTGGCCGAAGGCCGCCTTTCCAAACCGCAACCCGCTGAAGGGCTGAGTATTGAAGAAATTGGCCTGATGATGGGCGGAACACATGGGATGGAGGCGCCAAATGCTTCGGCTTGAACGGCGCAAAGCGCCCTCGACACAAATGCTGTGGCTAACCCCGATTCTGGCTGTTGTGCTGACCATGCTGTTTGGCGGCATTCTGTTTGCACTGCTGGGCAAAGACCCGGTGGCGGCCATTCAGATGATATTCATCGAGCCTTTCACCGATAGTTATTCGCAACGCCAATTGCTGATTAAAGGCGGGCCACTGATTTTGATCGCCATCGGGCTAAGCCTTGGGTTTCGGGCCGGGGTTTGGAACATTGGGGCCGAGGGCCAGTTTATTATGGGCGCAATCGGCGGCGGAGCAGTTGGTTTAGCACTTTACGGAACACCGGGCATTTGGGTGCTGCCACTAATGGCGACGGCAGGCGCGCTCTGCGGTTTTGCTTGGGCGATGATCCCGGCATTTCTGAAGGTAAAGTTCAACGCCAATGAGATTTTGGTAAGCTTGATGTTGGTCTATGTCGCCGAAAACTTCCTGCGGGCCATGGTGACTGGCGCGCTGAAAAGCCCCGATGGGCGCGGATTCCCTGAAAGCCGCAGTTTGGCCGATTATGCCAGTGCCGAAATGCCAATGCTAATTAAGGCGGCTGGCCTGAATGTTGGCGGGCTGGTGGCGCTGGGCGCGGTTGTGGCTGCCTATGCTTTGTTGGCGCGGCATCGGCTGGGTTATCAGATCAAACTAACGGGGCAGGCGCCACGGGCCGCACGGTTTTCGGGTGTAAAGCCGGGGTTTATTGTGGCGGCGACCTTGGGCATTTCGGGCGCGCTGGCCGGTATGGCGGGGCTGTTTGAACTGGTTGGGCCTGCGGGCAAGCTGACCACGAACTTCCCGCTTGGATACGGGTTTACAGCAATTATCGTGGCATTTTTGGGCCGCTTGCATCCAGTGGGCATTCTGTTGGCCGGGATATTGATGGCTGCAACATATGTTGGCGGTGAAACGGTGCAGTTCCAATTACAGGTGCCTGCGGCAGCGATTCGGGTGTTTCAGGGAATGCTGTTATTCTTCCTGCTGGCGGTGGATGTGTTAGTCGCCTACCGAATTGTGCGCAAAAAGGAGGCGGTGTAATGGATTTTTCGTCAATTGATCCGATTTCGCTGATTGTAAGCCTGATGATCGCCGCGACCCCGATTTTGCTGGCCGGATTGGGCGAGTTGGTTGTTGAAAAATCTGGTGTGCTGAACCTTGGTGTTGAGGGCATGATGATCATCGGGGCCATTGCCGGATTTGCGATGGCCGTTGAAACCGAAAACCCCTATCTGGGCATGCTGGCGGCCATGGCGGCGGGTGCGGTTTTGGCGCTGCTTTTTGGTATTCTGACGCAGTTCTTGCTGTCCAACCAAGTGGCGACGGGCCTTGCGCTGACCCTGTTTGGGCTGGGGCTGGCGGCACTGCTTGGCCATTCCTATACAGGGTTAAAACCGCCTGCGACAGCCAAGCTCGACATCGCATTTCTGAGCGATATTCCGGTGTTAGGGCGAATTTTGTTCAACCATGATGCGGTGGTATATTTCTCAATTATCATGGTGTTTGCCATCTGGTGGTTCCTGAACCGCTCGCGTGCCGGGCTGGTGTTGCGCGCGGTTGGCGAAAACCATGATGCGGCGCATTCGCTTGGTTATAATGTCGTGCTGATCCGCATGTTGGCGATTATGTTTGGCGGGGCGATGGCTGGGCTGGGCGGCGCCTATTTCAGCCTGATTCGCGTGCCACAATGGACAGAAGGGATGACCGCGGGGGCTGGCTGGATTGCGCTGGCGCTGGTGGTGTTCGCCAGTTGGAAGCCCGGACGGTTGCTGATTGGTGCCTATCTGTTTGGCGGCATCTCGGTGCTTGAAATAAACCTGCAAATTGCTGGCGCAGGCATTTCGCCAGCATATTTGAAGATGACTCCCTATCTCGTCACGATTATCGTGCTGGTTATCATGTCCTCCGATCGTCGGCGGGCAAGTCTAAACGCTCCGGCCTCGCTTGGCCGGTCATTCCACGCTTCGCATTGAAGCAAAATCGTATCGGAGGATTTTATGCGATTGATTAAGACCGTGGCGGCTGGTGCATTGGCACTTGGCCTTGCCAGCACCGCACAGGCACAAGACCCATACAAGGTTGGGTTCATCTATGTAGGTCCGGTTGGCGACCTTGGCTGGAGCTATCAGCATGATCTGGGCCGTCAGGCCGTGCAGGACCATTTTGGCGATGCTGTTGAAACATCCTATGTTGAATCAGTGCCTGAAGGGGCTGATGCGGAGCGCGTGATCACCCAGATGGCACGTTCGGGCGTGGATATGATTTTCACAACCTCGTTTGGTTATATGGACGCCACAATCAACGTGGCCGAAGAATTCCCCGAAGTGTTGTTTGAGCATGCAACCGGCTATCGCCGCGCAGACAACGTTTCCACCTATTCCGCTCGTTTTTATGAAGGCCGTCATGTGATTGGCCTGATGGCGGGCCGGATGACTGAAACCAACGTGGTTGGCTATATTGCCTCCTTCCCGATCCCCGAAGTTATTCGCGGCATCAACTCGGCCTATCTGGCAGCAAAATCGGTGAACCCTGATGTTGAGTTCAAGGTTGTGTGGGCGTTTACATGGTTTGACCCAGGTAAAGAAGCCGAAGCCGCCAATGCGCTGATCGACCAAGGTGCCGACATCATTATGCAGCACACCGACAGCCCTGCTGCGATGACCATTGCAGAAGAACGTGGCGTTTTGGCCTTTGGTCAGGCCTCAAACATGGCGAATTTTGGGCCAAACGCGCAGATGACCTCGATCATGGATGATTGGGATCCTTACTACATCGCCCGCGTTCAGGCTGGTATTGATGGTAGCTGGGTAAGCACCGACACCTGGGATGGTATCGCACCGGGCATGGTGGCCTTTGCCCCATTCAACGAAAACCTGCCCGCCGAAGTGGTTGCAGAAGCCCAAGCCGCGATTGATGCAATTGCCGCTGGCACGCTGCATCCGTTCACCGGCCCGATCAACCGCCAAGACGGCAGCGCATGGTTGGCTGCTGGCGAAGTGGCTGACGATGGCACCTTGGCGACGATGGATTTCTACGTCGAAGGCGTAACGGGCGACATTCCGCAATAAGCGGGCTGAGATGATAAGAAAACGGCCCGCATTTGCGGGCCGTTTTTGTTTTGGGCACTGAGGTTATTGACATAAGCTGGCCTTGGCTGCGTGAATTGCGCGGTGATTGTCGCGTAGCAAGGAATTACCGATGCCCGCATCTGAGGCGCAGTTTCACCCCGTCACCCAGCCCGCCGAAATTGATCGGGTCATCAACCTCGCGCAGGTGATTTGGCCGCAGCATTATGCGCCGATTATCGGCGCCGCGCAGGTGCGCTATATGCTGGACACTTATCATTCGCGGGCAGCGATAAATGAGGAGCTTGCCACAAAGGGGTATTCGTATTTTCTGGTGCAGCTGGGCGGGCGGGATGTTGGTTATCTCGCGGTGCAGCCCCAAGCGGACAATCTGTATCTGAGCAAGGTTTACATCCTATCATCAGAGCGCGGCAAGGGGCTGGGCCGGCAAAGCCTTGCCTTTGCCAAGGCCGAGGCGCTGCGCCAAGGGTTAAGGCGGATGACCTTGATTGTGAACAAAGGCAACACCGGCACGATTGCCGCCTATCAGCGCATTGGATTTGTGAAAACGCGGGAGGTTAGGGCAGATATTGGGCAAGGGTTTGTGATGGATGATATTGCGATGGAATGGCAGTTTTGAGGGTGAATTAGCGAGCAGTTTTGGCAGCAAAAAGGATGGAAATATGGATGAGATTTTTGGCCATCGGGTTGACGAGCATATTCAATCCACAACGGCGTTGCGCAAACATGTGAATCCGCCGTCGCATTATGTGAACAACAAGGTCATTGACCATGTCGACGCGCTAGCTCAGCGGTTCATTGCGGCATCATCTCTGGCGCTTATATCCTCGGTTCGCCCTGACGGCCGGTTGGATATTACTCCACGCGGTGACCCTGCCGGGTTTGTGCATGTCCTTACTAAAAACTTAATCGCCATACCCGACCGCCCCGGCAATAATCGGATGGATACGTTCGAAAATATTATTGAAAATCAGAATATTGGCATCATTTTCATAATTCCGGGGCATCGCGATACTTTGCGCGTCAGCGGTCAGGCGGCGCTTGTGAAAGATAGCAGTCTGGCTGAAGCAACTGCAGTCAATGGGCGCCCCGCCGGGTTTACTTTGCTGGTGAAGGTTGAACGCGTTTTGTGCCATTGCCCAAAAGCGTTTATCCGCGGCAAGGTTTGGCAGCCCGAGGATTGGCCGGATACAAGCGATGTGCCAACTCTTGGAGAGATGATGGTCGCGCATGGCAAGATGAGCGAGAGCATTGCCGAGGTTGAAGCCGTCGTGCAAAACGATGGGAAAGTGCGCCTATATTAGCTGAACTGTGCCGCTTTGATCTCAAAACGAGTGCTACTTATTTTCAAGGGCCACGCCACCAAGCCGCCTGCGCCCCAAAAACACCACCAGCGCGAAGGCGAGAAGGATTGCTGACAACGCAAACGGTGCGCCCGGCAGGTTGAAGGGGGCGTTTGGACCGGTGAAATAGGTGAAAGCTTGGGTAAGCACTAGCGGCGCAATGGTCATCGACACGGCTGCGATTGAGGCGTTGACGCCCTGCAACTCACCCTGCTGATCATCCCCAACTGAGCGTGACATGATCCCCGCAAGTGCTGGGCCTGCCACACCACCAAGGGCGGCGAGCGGCAGCAGCAGGTAAATCATCCAGCCATAGGGAATGAAAACATAGCCAACAAAAGTGGCGACTTGCAGGCTCATCCCGTAAATGACGGTCCAATGTTCGCCCAAACGTGGGATGATAAAGCGGATCAACCCGCCCTGCACGATGGCAGAAGAAATGCCAAAGGCGCCAAGCGTGACACCGGTTTCCCAAGTTGAAAAGTCAAACTGCGCCTCGGTGTAATAGGCCCAAACTGATGGGTAGACCGCGAAAGCAAGGTTGAAGACAAAGAGCACAATCAGCAGGCGCACCAACTGGGGCATTTCGGCCATTTTACGAAAAGCTCCGAACGGATTGGCGCGACGCCACTGAAACGGGCGCCGGTTTTCAGGTTTAAGGGATTCGCGCATTACAACCAACCCAAACACAAAGTTCAGGGCTGCAACACTTGCCGCGGCGAAAAATGGTGCGCGCGGGCCAAGTTCGCCCAACAGCCCGCCGATGACAGGCCCAAACACAAAGCCAACGCCAAAGGCTGCGCCGATCATCCCAAAGTTCACGGCGCGTTTTTCCGGGGCGGAAATATCGGCAATATAGGCACTGGCGGTGGAGTGGGTGGCGGCGGCAATACCGGCAATAAACCGGCCGATGAGGAGAAGGATGAAGCTATGGGCAAGGCCCATGATAATGTAATCCACCGCCATAACGCCAAGCGAGATGAGCAGCACTGGGCGGCGGCCAAACCGATCTGACAGGTTGCCCATGATCGGGCCGAACCCAAATTGCA
>Ga0208671_10000971_pt1 | contig 12990 bp, 14 predicted proteins | sample ColrivemetaGS759_FD_187606 | JGI IMG/M metagenome (GOLD analysis project Ga0208671, IMG submission 187606) | Estuarine microbial communities from the Columbia River estuary - Ebb tide ETM metaG S.759 (SPAdes) (version 2) | ecosystem: Environmental > Aquatic > Marine > Intertidal zone > Estuary ...
TGGTCAAACAGTGCTTCAATCTCTGCTACAAACTCAGAAGAGAATATATCCATATTATCCTTAAGGTAGTCTAAAAAGCCAGCTTCCTCCATCAGGAAGAGCTTTGCTGAAGCGGAGGCATAAGTACACTGCATACCTCTCCGTGAGCTGTCAGCCATCGCAGAGACGTTGTAAAGGTGACTCCTGGAAGAGGTCTTAGCTATCTCTACTATTCTGTGCAATTTCTTAGATGCGTTGTAAAAGTCTTCAAAGTTCATTTCTAATATCCTTGCAAATCTTTTCTATACGTTTGTAAACGGGGGTTTGTCTCTCTCTACGTCTATCTTCCGCGATTTTTCTAGATTCTTCATTTATATAGTTGTATCTCTTGCACTTATACCCAAGAGATTCTAGCTTATCAAATATGATGTTGTAATCTCTCGTAAGCTCAGCCCAAGTTATAGTCGTAGCATTTAGTGGGTAGATATACTCTCTACGTATCTTCATTAGAGAGTAGCATAGCAGAACTAGTGTGGCTTCATTCTTAGAACTAGTGTGCCTGAGACCTAAGATATCTATAGGGTAGGTCCAGCCCTTTTTCCACATAAAGTAAGCTACGTCTTCTACTCTTCTGTCCATTACAAGAATATTATAGTTTTGTGGCGCGGTTTTTAGGTAGGTAAAAACAGAACCAGTCTGTACTACGTCTTTGATGACATACCCCTCTCTGTACTTGTCTAGGAGGTTGTAGACTGGTACTTGATTGGGAAAATATCTTTTACATTTAGCGAGAGAAGGAGAGTAATCTTCATTAAGGACTTCTCCTGCAAAAATGTGATGACCTGGAGTTTCAGGGTCTTTTAAGGCGGGGATTGCTTTGCGAGCAATTCTGAAGCACTCAGAAGACATAGATCTGGGTTGAGATAAGATCAAGAGTGATTTCACAAAAATTGCCTTATAGGGTTGTAAATTTGGTTAATTAAAATTTTACAGAAACGGTTTTAAAAAAGCGAGATTTTTAGGCCGAAAGTTTTAAGGAATAAGTTGGCGCGAGAAAAGCCAAAGTTGCTAATGCCAATAGAGAAAATCGAAATATATATTGTGGTAGGGGTAGGTTATATTATTGAAATTATTTGCTCCCCCTCCTAACGAGCCCACCCCCCGTGTGTGGTAGTTCTCTTTTTTAATGGTTCACCCTGGTGCATGACGTGTAGTTGTGTTACTGGGATACACTCTATAGAAGGAGAAAGAACCATGAAGAACGTTGCTAAGTACGCTACCGCTGTCTGCTTCGTCGCTACCCTTTGGTACGCCATCGTTGGTGTGCGGGTTGGCACGGAGCCCATTCAGGGCGGTTGGGTGATTAAGGCGATGATCGCCTACGCCAGCTGACCGGACAGGGATTCCCCTACAGGACTTAATTGTTCTGTAGGGGTTTTTCTTGTTCTTCTTTTTAATGGCCATAGAAGAGCACATATGTTCGTGTGTTCAGGCTAACTGGAGCAACATGTTCATCACCCTGATTGAAGCATTTACCTTCTTCGGCAACTGGCTGGTGTCGATGGCAAATCGCCATCGGCTGCGGGCCAGCGTGTCGGCCTTGCTCGCTTACGCGAGCGGGGCAAACACCCCCTTCAGCCTCTCCTTCATGGGAGAGTGCCTTGTCGTCGCGTGGGAGCGCGATGGCGAGGTGGAGTTCGCTGAGAGGTTCCAAATCAGCAACTGAGAGTTTCCCCTACAGGATTACATATCCTGTAGGGGTTTCTCTTGTTCTTCTTTTTAATGGACTTCATTGATAAAGGAGAAATCATGAAGAAGCAGAGCAAGATTCTGGCTTTTGAGAAATCCACTTTCACCTCCCGTGCAGACGGGCAGGTGGTGGTGGGGCTGAAGGCCCTGTTGTCTTACGCAACGAAGCACCTCCAACAGGGAGGGTCGGTTAAGCTTTCCCTCCACGAGGGGCACCTCGTAGTGGCATGGTACTGCTACCACGAGGTAGAGTTTGCCGAGAGGTTCCGAATCAGCTGAAAACAGAGACCCCCGATCATACGATCGGGGGTTCTCTTTGTTCTTCTTTTTAGTTTCTTTTATTTTAACGACCATATGTGTTCATGGAAACATAGAGACATATGGTAACGGGCAAGCCATTCATCTTGTATGAGATGTGTGGGGCGGCCCTCCCCCTGTAGTAGTTAGAATAGCTATTATAGGGGAAGATTTCATGGGTAGTTGGTTCTATCTGCTAGGCATACACCTGCAGATCAACTGCTCATGACCAGTCGTTGATTGTACACTCAAGTTGTCTTTCAAGTAATGGGTGCCTGCTTGGTTTGTAGGACTCTGACCTTGAAGGGCTAAAACCTCTCAGTGTGCATGTGGTAAAGCGACTAATGGTTTGTCACAGCCCTAGATAAAGAAGTGACATGACTTATGCTACTTGAACAGGAAGTAGCTCGGAGGTATCCGTAAGGACCTCTGCACGAGCGAAGATATCCGTAAGGACTTTGCGAAAGTTCCGCCCATGGAACAAGTGCGCTAAACTTGGCGAGTAAATAAGTAAGGTTAGCCCTCGACCTGAATGCCACTTCGGTGGACTAATGCTGCTCTTCAGAGCAGTACTGTAGGGGTTTCAGATGAACCTGATGTAAGTACTCGACTAATTGCCTAGGTAAATAGCCGCCGTTAGATGAAAAAACGGTATGGGCGGCGATTGGTGCCAAGAGACTTACAAGCTTTTGCAAGTTGTGCTAGTGAAACAACTTGCCGGTGAGCTACTTTCACCGTTAGGAGCCATACAGAATTCCCTGTATGGAGCATCTCCAAATAGTCCCTGTCCTTCAGGGTGTTCACAACGGAAAACATCAACATTGCTGCGCTTAGTAGCTGAGATTTAGTACAAGTAAGAACAAGGAGCATCTAGCAGATGTGCAACTGATGCAATGCCAAAAGCATCAACGAGAATCTGCAATACTTATAGTGTGAGGCACGGCCCTGTAGTAAGGGTGGTCGGCTTAATAACTGTTCCTGCAAGAGCAGTTGTTAAGGTTTATCTTCGGATAAATGAGCAACACTGCACTATAAGAAAACTCGATAACGCAGTCTTTGTAAGACCTGCCACTTGGGGTGAGATGCCCAAGAAACTTTCGCTCTTCGGAGCAACAGCCTGCTGAGAGCTGTTCAATCTCAGTAAAACGCAAACTTATCTGGAGATAACATGTTTGCAATCCTCGCGGGCCTCATGGCCCTTCTGGTGGTCCTTGGGGCCACCATCAACTCCCGCTTTGACGGCGGGTCCTTCGAGAAGGCTCTTGTGGGCCTTCTCACTCTCCCAATGCAGGCCCTTGGGAACGTTCAGTTCTCCAAGGGCTGGCTGATGGGAGTGGCTTCGGCTGCTCTCATCGGTGCCGTCCTTGTCGCAGGGGGTCTTCCCCTGCTCCTCTCCCTCCTGTTCCTGGGGGTAGCTTTGGCTGCCTTCTGGGATCGGGAAGCAGCGGCCGTCGAGGTCGTCGAGGTCGTCGTTGAGGAGTACCTTGACGACAGCGACTTTAGCCGGCTCATCGAGCTGGGTCAGCGGGGCTTTGCTCTGCAGCTGGCCGACTGGCTGGCCCTCGGTGAGCTGGGTCTCGCCATTCGGGCGGAAGACGAGCTTGCAGCTTTGACGGCTGCACAACTACTTGAAAACAACGAGGAGTTGCAGGAGATCTTCGGATCTTTTCCGCTCCTCCCGCAGGACATCCCGCACCCTCAGTGGGTTCGCGAGGCTGCCTGTGCCTAGAACAGTGAGGGCACACTGCCCTCACTGTTTCAGTGAGGTGTGGTGTGCTTGGCGTGGAAACGCCCTGTACTGTGCGAAGGATCACTTCGTGCGGCATAGGGCAGATCGGAAGCCGAAGCAGGTAAAGGTGGAAACGCCTAAGCCTGTGGAAGTCAAGAAGCAGCCGAAGCAGAAGTCCCTTCGGGGAGTTCAGCAGAAGTTGTTCTGAGTTAAAGGGTGGGGGGCTTCACGGCCCCTCACCCTTGTGGTGTTCTCTTTTTTAATGGCATACATGGCCCATGGACATGTCGTCCAGCCTATAAGGCATATGGGTCTTGCCATTCACAGGTGTAATGAGCCTAATTCCATGCAGGAGAAAATCATGTCTGAAGTAACCCCGCTCGCAAACCTCGTCAAGAACCGGGAAGCTCGGGAGGACGCTCTCGTGGCGTTCTTCCAAGAAAACCCTCAGCTGCTGGAGAGTGACCTCCAACAGCTGTCGTCGCGCAAGTTAAAGAAGGGGGACTTGGCGTCCCTCTTCTTCGAGCTACTGGAGGCGGTCAAGAAGGGCCGCCCCGCACCCAAGCCCGCTCCCGAGGCTAAGCCCAAGCCCAAGCCGGCAACCGAGAGGGTGGTGAAGGCCGCCTTCCCGGGCATTAGGGCTAAACTGCTAATGAAGATCGTCAGCATGGCGACCATGAGCCGGGAGGGGCTCGTGGTGAAGTTCGCAGAAGAGAGCCACCGTGAGTGGTTCGACAAGCGCCCGGGACGGAACCCTAACCTGACATACGTCAGCGAGGGGGTGACCATCACGGTCACCAAGAAAAAGAAGTAGGATAACACCTACTTCCAATAAGAGAGCGGGTAGTCATCAGTGAAAACTGGTGGCTGCTCGCTCTCGCTCGCGTTTGTCTGTTTTCTTTTTTAACGGGACTTAAACACGAGTTCCTTAACCGGTATATGTATTGCAGTACACATACCACCTTATCAACAAACAGTCTATAAGCAGGAGAATGCACATGACTGGTAAGTTGAACCAGCCTCAGCTCGTTGAAGGTCGTAAGGCCAAGCCGACTGCTGAGCGGAAGAAAGCCGTTCGAAACCAAGCGATGGGGAGACTCATCGGGCGGTTGGAACGAGCCAACGAGAAGCAGCGTAAAGCTGCAGCTCGGCGGCTCGAAACCGTCACAGACCTCGGAGGTAAGGCTGAGCGCAAGCCCAGCGCGACCTCCAAGCTGCTCAAGAAGGCAGTTGGTAAGGCTTCAAGCCTCGCCAGTCGCCTTCAGACGGCAGTAGAGGTCTACCGCCACCACTTCCAGTTGCGGTTCTATCGCACTGGGAGTGGTCTCTTCAGGCTCCAGCTGGGCACCAAAGTCGACCAAGTCGGCTTGGCTACGCTCAGCTGTGAAGAGTCGGGAAGCGAGCTGCCTTCGCGGCTCATTCTTGACTCTGACTACGGGATGCTTCCAAGCGCTGTAGTCCGGGTCCTCATTGCTGTGACGGGGATGCTTCCTCTGCGCGGCAAAAGCCTTGTGCCTTGGCAGGGTACGTGGCTTGAAGCCATGTTCCCCACGTTCAAGGACGCGGTGGGTTACTTGGCCTCGATGTACAGTGCTATTCAGGCTTCGTCGTTCTATAAGGACGTAGAGGTCTGGACTGGTGTGCTCACCGGTCGGGACCTCGAAGTCCTTGGCTGTGACGGAGCAGGCTTTCGGATCGTCTATGACGGTCCAACTTCTTGGCCGTGGCAGGTGCGGGCATTGCTGAAGGGCAATGTGCTTGCGATGGCGAAGGGGGAGCTGTTCCCTGTTCGCTGGCAGCATTTGCCTGAGGTCTACCGGGAAGAGATCGAGCGCCGCATGGTACTCGGTCTCCCTCTGCCGTTCGCGATCATTGATCGTGAGCAGTGGAAGGCTGGTGGAAAGGTTACCACGCTACCTGAGAAGCGTGGCGAACTGAAAGCAGAGTATGCTTCTGGTTCGGCTTACATTCAGGATGCTATTGACAAGCTCGATGGCATCTTGAGTCTCCGTTGTAACGTGGGCGTCATGAACGTCCATGATACAAAGCGCACAATGAAGCTCGGTCCTCAGATCGTGCTTCGGTGTGGCTGGGCTCCTGACTTCATCCAGAAGGCTATCAGTATCACTGAGGCTAACTGGAAGAAGTTCTTCGGAGAGGATGGCGAAGGGATCGATAAGATCTACAACGCTGTCATCTCTGGAGATGAGTCAGGCGAGATGGCTCGGGTAGCAGCTGTCAGTAAGGCTTTGGGTCTTGACCCGAAGCTGAACGAGTTGCTGGCTGTGCAGGCGGCTGGTAGGCTTCACAAGAAGTTCTACCGGGCGGTTGTAGGCATGGGTATGGAAGCCCAGCGTGGTGCTCTGTGGATTCACGACCACATCCTCATCCCCCACAACGTGATCATTGCGCCAGTGTCACTCTTCAAGAGTGGTAAGCTGGTTCACGGTCAGGAAGTTGTCTTCGGACGCTACCCGATCGTGAGCCCGCAAAGTGGTGCTTCGGTCTACATCGTGTGGGACCCTCGGGAGTTGCCTGAAGACCTTGTTGACGCTTGCCCTTGGCTGGCTTACAATGAGGCTATCGTTGGTCGCAAGTCTGGTATTATGCTGGATGTAGCGGGTGACGATGACGGCGACATCGGCTTCATCGTGACAGACCCACAGTTTGTTGAGATGATGCGGAAGCCCCCTCACCTGATCGGAGCTGATGCCCTTTGGGATAAGTTCCGTGAAGAATACCCGGAGGACTGGAACAACCTCATGAGGGAGTTCCTCAACCACGGCCAGAAGGTCGGATACATGCCCAAAGAGCGTATGTTTGTTGAAGGCTATACCGTCAACAAGAAGCGCGCTAAGGCACCGGCCAAGGATCATCTCGCTGATCTTGCAAAAGATCACACAGGACCGATTGGGATCTTTACCAAAGCTCAGGATGCTTTCCTGCGGCTGATGGCAAAGCCCGGTCTTGATCCTCGCTCCCGCACCAAGCTCATGCTTGCTGCAATGGCGATGGCGTTCATGGCTCAGTGCGCTGTGGATAGCAAGAAGAACACTATTCCGGTTTACCGGTGGTGGCTCTTGCTTGACATTCGATACTGGACTATCGGGGTTAAGGACGGCGTTCCTGCTCTTTGTCCTGCTGAAGCCTTCACTGGTAACGGCAAGGACATCCTCGGAGAAATCGTTGACGTAGATGAAGTTGATGGCTTCGGCTTCAATATGCGTCTTAGCAAGAATGGTAAGCCCTACAAGGCGTACCGGAATGCTGGCGATGCTCCTTGGGATGAGGGTCATATCCTCGACATCGAGGGTAAGATGCGGCCTTCTGCTGCGTTTGGCTGGGTAGCTCAGCTCTGCAAAGAGATTGGGTTCCCACTGGACGAACGGAAGGAAGCTCCCCCTGTGCTTGAGCAACTGCTGCCTTGGGATGTTCAGAAGAGCATGCCTTCCGCACACCTCAAGGGTACTGAGTCTATGCTCTCTACAGAGCAGCTCTGGCACCCTATCGACCATGTGTTCAACCATGTGGTTGGGACTCTGATCCCTAGTGAAAACTTTCCGAAGTTCTTGCTAGGCGAGAAGGGTCCGGAGTGCGAAGATCTCATTGCTCGCTTTGCTAAGCTGGGTATCGAGGTTGATGGCAAGAAGTTCAGTAAGCAGATGGCAGTGTCGTCGCTCGCTAAGCTCCTTCCGGAGTACAACGAGAGTGCTAAGAAGAAGCTTGATGCTATTCCAGCTGAAATGCTTCTGAACGGTACGCTTCCTAACAGCTTGGGTAGCTGGCTTCTGCGTAGAACTAAGTTCGATGCAGTCGTCTCGGCTATCTCGGCTAAGGTTAAGTGGCTCAAGGACAACGAAGTCAACGAGGGAACTCGGGACTTTGTGAAGATGCTCGACGGAGCCATTTCGGCTTCTAAGAGGGTCTCAGCTCCTGAGATTGCAAAGCTTGAGTTCGGTCAGCTGATGGCACTGGTTCGACTGGTGTCTGTTCGCTTCGGACCTAAAGCTGCGTGGTCGATGGTCTCCCTTGGGCACAATGCCTTCTTGGAAGCTCTGAGCATTCCAGCAGAGCCGGTGTGTAACCACCTCAGCTCTAACTGGGAGGCTTTCGAAGCCAAGGTTGAGCAGACTGCAGCCCACCTCGACAATCCATTCCAGGCCATTGCTATGGTTCTGGCTGGTAACGAGATTGGGGAGGATGGCTTGGTTGCGAAGGCTAACACCTTTGCGGCTACTCACCCCGACACTGTCATTCTGGCAGAAGAGGATGGTGAGAAGGTCATCACAAAGCTTCACAAGTGCGAACACTGCTGTTCGTATGCGCGAAGCCGAGTGACCTCCAAGCGTACTCGACTGCCTGATTGGGCAGTCGAGAGTGCCAAGGGCATCTTGTCCGAAGCCAACGCTGCGCTGAAGTCCCCAAGCGTTCAGGAAGCCATTCGTGGCGAATTGGATGTTTTGGGACTCCTGCCTAAGGAAGAAGAGTACTAGCTGAAGACATAGGCTAGTTATGCGGTAAGTGGGCTGGCGGCTCTCCCCTTCGGGGGAGGGTCGCTGGCCCCGTTCTCTTTTTTAACGGACAGTGGACTCATACAGTTAGTAGAGTTGTTTGTCTTTGTTTCAGCTAGGAGAAATTATGTTGAAAAAGTTGTTGCGAGCCATTCAGTTGGTTATTTTCGGAGCAGACGAAGCAGTCTGCTCCTGCTGTGGGGAAGACCTGCAGAACGCAACCCTTGGGTATGCCGAGTGGCACGCTCAGGGCTACTGCTGGCGTGACGAGCCGGTAGTTTTGGCTGAAAAGCCTTTCTGAGTTAGTCGGTGGCGTGCCCTCGTGGCACGTCGCCGGCTCCTGCCGTTTTCTTTTTTAATGGCACAGAAAAACACATGTAAGTTCACATGTGTAGTGCTTTGGAGAGTAAGATGAAATTCAAGTCAGTTGCAGAAGTTTTGGCCGCAAAGAAGAGTAAGGAAGAGGAGCTTGCCGCAACAGAGAAGAGCGCTGTCGAAGCATTGTATTATATTTTCCAAGAGCAGTACAGCGAGCGGAGGGCTCGTGAAATCGTTATTTGGCAGGATGCTTTCAACTTTAAGCCTGATCCCGAAGACGAGATGGCGTGCAAGTACCCTGAGCACCAAGGGCTGCTGGAACGAGTAGACTTTTACCCAGATAGGGTTGAAGTCCAAGTGTGCGTGAACGAGCGCTGGTACGATGAGCAGCACGACCACGTAGACCGAACCTACGAGAGCGTGACGCTTTTTACGGGAGAAAAAGCTGCCACCTACTTCAATGAGGTGGCAGAGCAGTTCATCAACCAAGCAAAGAAGGGTCCGGCAACGATGCTCTTCACGGAGCATGGCTTCCCCGATCTCGGGGACTACTTGTTTAAGAAAAAGGAAGAGGAAGCCTTCCACCAGGAGTGGAACGCAAAAATGACTCGGAAGAAGGAGGCATGCGGCTGCGACCAGCCTGCAGTCTGCGACTGCACCATTCCATTCTAGAGAAGCAAAGAGAGAAAGGGTCGGGGGCTTCGTGCCCCCGGCCTCCTGCCGTTTTTATTTTAATCTCTTTTATTTTTCCTTTTACATGTGTGTGTGACATGTGACTCCGCTAGTGGAGCAGGGAGGGGAGACAAGGACTCCGCTACTACAGACGAAGTAGGTTGGTGGTACTCCGCTAGTGGCATATGGTGGGTGGGAAAAGGGTAGGGGTGGTTGGCCCGGAAGTTCTTGGCACTCCGCTTGGAAGTCTGAGAGACCCCGACGGCTTTGTGCCTCGGGGTTCTGTCCCTTACTCGCTTACGCTCGTGTTTGGAAGAGTTGGTAGCCTTTCCCTAGAGGTTGCTGACTGGGAGTAAGGTCCCATACGTAACGCCGTCAGGAAGTTGCATTAGGGTTGCGGGTGGTCTCGGCCCCGAAGCAAGCAGCGAGTTTTAACAGGAACCCCTAGTCGAGAGCCCCCACGAGTTGCAACTCGTGGGGGTTTTTACCTCTGCGAGCTTGCGCTCGCATTTAAGTGGACCTGCAGTCTTACCCCAGCTGCAATCATTAGGTCTATCTTGGGGTTTCTCTGTAGGAGAGAATCATGGCTATTCGTGTTATCTTTGCTCCCACCGCTGACCTCGCACGCTCTGCTTCGGCAGACATCACCATCGAAGCCGAGTACGGTGCCTACGTCTGGGAGGGCACGCAGTTTACTGCTGCCCACCACCAGTCGGAAGGTCCCTACGCAGGTCGTCATCAGGGCGGGTCCCAGCCCGCCCCCTGCAACAACTCCGAGATCCCGGTCCTGGATGAGGGCACCATTGGCGTCTCTCACATGGACTTGGACACCCTGGGTGGGGTGGCTCGGGCCATGGGGTGTAACTACCTCTTTGAGGGCAACGAGGGTTTCTGGAACTTGGCTGAGTTCGTGGACGTTTCCGGGCCTCACAAGCTCAAGAACTCCGGTGCCACCGCCACCGACCTGGACCGGCTTTACGCCTTCTGGGCTTGGAGTCAGGCAAACCGGTTGCCCCGAGCAAGCGAGCTGACGGACATCACTGAGTACGTCATCAACGCCATCCACGCGCTGCAGCGTGTAATGAACCTCAATGCTGAGATGATTGAAGCTGGTCGGGCCTTCAAGGCCAACGAGGAGGCTCTCAACAAGGAGTCTCTGGTCGCCGTAGTCAACAACGTTGCACTGCGCAAGGCAGGCAGCTTTGTGAACCACCTCTACACTACTTCCCAGGGTGTCGAGTGTGAAATGGTGCTGACTCTGAACACCAAGTTCAAGAGCATCACCCTTAGCAGCGCTGAAGACGGGATTGATTGCTGTTCAATCATGCAGAAGGTCTTCGGACCTGACGCTGGTGGTCACAAAGGCATTGCGGGGTCTCCCCGTGGAGTCGAGATGACCATGGAGGACTGCGGCAAGGTCTTTGCTGAACTGCAAGCCTGAGACCCGTTCCACACCCCCGACCATCGCTTCGTGCGGTGCGTCGGGGGCCTGCTTCTGGTGGTTCTTTTATTTGGGAGGTTTTTATTTTCCCCTTGCGCATATGGCATGTGTTTAGCGACTCCGCCCTCCTTTCGGAGGGCTTTTAATGGCTACTAACTTTTGCAGGAGCAAAAAGTGAAGAAAACTCTTAAGTTCAGCTTCCGGCTACACCGCTACCTCGTTCAGCAGGTCGGCGTGTTCTGCACGTCCAACTCCGCCGAACTCAAGTCGGTGGTCCGCGAGGTCACCGGCTTTGTAAAACTAATCGAAAAAGAGAACGCCCTCACCAAGGCTACCAGTCAAGAAACAGCGACCCAAATCGCCGCGCTTCTCAAAGAGTAACTTTCTCGTTACTCGCTTCACCTCCCTTACGGGAGGTTTTTAATGGAGTAGTAATCGCTATCTCCAAAACCTGATTACTCTTGGAGAGTATCATGGCCGTTCCTTCCCTTTCTGAAGCCCAAGAAATCCTCGGCAACTCTTTCAACGTTCGGGTGGTGGGTGAAAACCTCGCCATCGAACCCAAGCTCACCCGGGGGCAGACCGACGCCCAGCGCATGGAAGCTGTCGAAGCAGCCAAGGCCAAGTTCGAGACCGCTGAAGGCGTTCGCTTGAACGTCACAACCAAGACCATCCACACGTTGTGGGTGAATGAGGCCAGCAGCACCGGAGTTGCCCAGCAGCTCCGTGACGAAAACGCTGAGCTGAAGGCCCGTCTCGACCGGATGGAAGCTTTCATGGCTTCCCAGAACACCACCTCGCTCAACGAAGCTGTCGAAGCTTCCGAAGCAGCTCCGTTCTGAGTCTTTGCTGAGTTTTTGCTCCCCGTCACTTAGTGGCGGGGAGCTTGCTTCAGCCCTCCTTACGGAGGGCATTTTCTTGATCTTTCAAAGACCTCCTCTGTACAAAGGAAAAGCTATGGACTCAAACATCGTTCCGTCTTGGGTGAAGGTTGTCATCGGCGCTGCCGTTGCGGGCCTTATTCTCTACACGCTCCCAATCGTTGATATGTTGGTGGCGTTCATGTACTTCTGTGTGCTGCCGATGGTGTTCTTGGGCTGCTGTGCTATGGCAGTCTTCGGGCTGCACGAGTGGTTCTACTCTTCTTTCGAAAACACCTGGAACAAGGGTGTGGATGGTATTCGAGACAGCATCATCCAGAAGGCTGCAGAAATGAAGGCAGCTCAGTAACCCCCTTGCTCCCCGTCACTTCGGTGGCGGGGAGTTCGTTCTCGCCCTGCGTTCGCAGGGCATTTTGGTGAGCAGTGTTAGCATTGCTCTATCCCGATGAGTATTTTCGGGGCGCTACAGACCTTTAGTGGTTGAAGACTGTAGCAGTAGAAACCACAGTTCCGTGAGATTCAGAACACCTCATGTTGGGTCCTTTTACGCTCTCCGCTAAGAGTATTGAGGAAGTGATAGAGAGTAATGGCGGTCACTTTTAAGACAGACCGGTGCCTGCGCCAAGCAAATGACTGCTTGGTAACTTGAGGGTTCGACTCCCTCACCCAACACCCTCTTCTGCTCGTTCTATACTGGGACGGAACGAGCTGAACTAAGTCCCAGTACTCTCCTGCAAAAATGGTTTCCTCTCTGTACGTTCTCCAGCGTACAGGGAGGAGCTTTTTGACAACTAAACATGTATGTGTCCTACCCCCGACAGGGGGTTAGTCTTCCAAGACTGGAAGATGGCAGATGGTTGAATAGAGAGGCACCTCTCTAACACCTAAAAGGCGCAGCCCAAACCAACACTCAACACCTAAAGGACTAAACACAATGCTACATGTACAGTTTGATTGTGGAGTAATAGAGAAACACCCAATCTGTCATGACCTATGGACAGACATGGGAAGTATGGTTCTCTGGCTAATATATGACCCGCAAGAACTGGATTACGTTTCCAGATTCCTATATGTGGTAGACCCCCCGACAGGGGGATAGCAGTTTACGCGGCCCCCGACAGGGGGCGCACACGTAAACACTGCACTCTCAAAGAGCTGCAGAAAGAAACATAGACTCTCCCTCGGGGAAAAACAGTCTCACTTGGCGAAAAGGTAGTGTTCATCACCGCGCAAAAAGTGCAATAAGTACGCGATAATAAGAGCAGAACTGCACAAAACCTGAGACAATCAGGAACTAATGAGAAGAACTGCACTTCCCCTGTTGTAAAAGGGCATATTTGGTGAGAAAGTAGTGCACGACACTAACGTAAGTTATCTGGAAGTTATCTGGAAGTTATCTGGAAGCTAACGTAA
>Ga0208671_10000986_pt1 | contig 12883 bp, 14 predicted proteins | sample ColrivemetaGS759_FD_187606 | JGI IMG/M metagenome (GOLD analysis project Ga0208671, IMG submission 187606) | Estuarine microbial communities from the Columbia River estuary - Ebb tide ETM metaG S.759 (SPAdes) (version 2) | ecosystem: Environmental > Aquatic > Marine > Intertidal zone > Estuary ...
GAACCTCTCCTGATTTAACAATAGAATTAAAAGTTTTCTTTAATTCGTTGGGAAGGATACAATCATCAATAGTGGTTGGGCGATACTTTTCGCACCAAAGTGTTTCAGTCATAATATAAATTTAAGTCAATTTAGTTTAGCCTTTTGCTGGCTCGAGGATATCGGATTCTGCTACTTCAGATGTTTCCGAGGCTTCTTCTGAATCACTCTCAGGAGTGGCTTCAGTTTCTTCTGGTGCTGGAAGGAATGCTCGCATATAGTCAAATACTTGACCAACGGTTGACATTTCTTCTGCTTTAATAGCACCACGCTCTGTGCATGCTGCGATTACTCGACATACCATTGCTACTGCTCCGATATTTACTTCTACAGTTTCCTGCGTTACTTTTTCTTCGTTTTCCATAATTATGTTTGGTTTGTTTTTTTTTACTTTACTAGTTTAGTTGTAAGTTGATGTTTTTTCAAGTGCAATGTAATACTTTACTTGCACCGATGTATTTATCCACTCACTGATTAGTTTCGAACTAACTTTTACGTTATAATCTCCACTAAGAACTTTTAAATTCGAGATGAGAAATTGTAAATCAAACGATGATTTACATTCGTTATCTTCATCAAGAATGATTGAAAATGTATTTGCTGATGGATTCTTTGGATCCACAACGGCTAGAGTAATTACTCCGTTATCTCCTTTAAGAGAAACGATGTTATGATTCATAACACGAGCAGCGTTCCTAACCTGAGTTAAAGTATCACCGCTAATTGATACACTAACTTCAGATGATGGCATTGAGATTTCGTTTTTAGGCGAAGTAAGAATACTTTCATCAGCAAAGCGATAAGAGGCTTTAGCTTTTCCGTTTTTAAGAGTTACGGATTCTCCATTAAAATCTAGTTCTGGTTCATCAACCAAATTAACTACATTGATAAATTCGTTGAGATCATAGATTCCAAATTGAGATTCAAAGGTTTCTGTAATTTCAGCTACTGCAAAAATATTCTTTGCTTCGGCGATTGTGCTTAGAGAATTCCCAGGCTTAACAACCAAGTTAGGATTGATATCTGAAAAATTCTTTAGGATGTTTAAGGTGTCGTTTGATAACGTTGTCATAATGATATTATATTCTAATTGCGGTGATTTGTAAATAAAAAAAGTAACCGTGTCAGGACCACCACAACCCTGACACGGCACTATTATTACCGTCTATTAACGTTTCACCTTAGGACTAACTAGGCTATAGCGTTTAACGGTATCACCGCCACGAAGCTGGTGAGAATCTGAGTAAATCTTTACGCCGCGCTCAGCACGAAGGCGATTTACAACTCGGCGAGGATCTGCAATCCCTGCAAACTTAGCATCTGCAATTGAGAATTCATTACCACGTTGGAGGCATTCGTAAACGGCATCTTGTTGATTGTTACGTTTAACGAGTGTTCGGAATTTAGCAATTTCTTGTTTGTTCATATTATATTTGTTTTGTTTTGTTTTGTTTTCTCAACTATGTTGAAATTTTATAAAGGGTATGTTGTTTAGAATGGTTGGCTTTCTTCGCTCTTGTTTGAATCTTCTTCAGTTACAAAATTGAGATCCTTATCAATTTGATTTGTATCAATCTTGGTATAGAGATCAAGGAAAGCTTCCTTAGTTTCATCTTCGAATCGAGTGATACACATCTTAATTGCTTCAAGGCGATTCCCAAAGATTGATAATGATTTAACAATGTGGCATAGTCTACGCGTTGAAATTAATTCATCTACGCCTTCGCTTTCGTATGTCTTACGAATCACTGCGCCCCAACTGACTAGCTTATCTGCAAAATCATCGTGGCCTTTAACATCGCATGAGATCATATGCTTCTTAATAATCTTCAGTTCAGTATTATAATTGGGGAAGGGCTGATCAATATTCGCTACGAATCTTTCTACGAAAGCATCATCGATAATTTGAGCCGCCGAGTATCGTCCGTCGTCTGCACCCCGCCCCTTAGTATTCGCTGTTGCAATAACATTGAACCCAGAGGCAGGGTGCACCACGCCACCCGTCTTTTTCACTAACACCGGCTTACCTTCCAATACGCCTTGGAGGCACATGATCTTATTTGAACCTCGGTCCAATTCGTCGATCAATAATACACACCCAGCTTCCATTGCTTTCAGCACCGGCCCTTTTTGGAATACAGTCTCACCATTGATGAGACGAAAACCACCAATTAGATCGTCTTCATCAGTTTCAGGTGAGATTTGTACTCGAACATATTCGCGCTTAGATTTAGCGCAGGCTTGTTCAACCATCATTGTTTTTCCATTGCCCGACATTCCACTAATGTACAATGGGAAAAATTGTTTAGAATCGATGATCTTCTTAATCTTAGAAAAATCGCCCCATGAAACAAAGTTTGGATCCACATCTGGAACATACACTTCATTATTTGATACGCTTTGAACCGACGTAGCAAATTTAAAATTTTCATCAGCGGTGGCCGCTGGAGATTCATGTCGCTGAATGATCTTATTCGCAATTTCATTTGCGGGTTTAGTCAAGCAGACATTGCGCATGTCCCATTCTCCTCGCTTAGGACCGGAGTGCATAAAGGTTTCTTTGGCACTTACGTAGGTATACCCATTGGCTCTAGCGTGAGTGTAAACGTCCTTCGTCTTTACGATCGGATAGGACTTAACGGTTTCCAAACTGGACATAACTTTGTCGAAGTTTGATTCGGGCGGATGCGGCATAGGCGTGGTGTTTGTTTTCATAATGTAATTTGATGGTGTTGTGGGAGGTACTTAGTGAATCCGTTCCCTTCCTTGTAGATATATTATATACTAAATCTTGGCAAATGTAAATATAATAATGATAGAATATTCACTTTTTTTTCATTAAATCACCGTATCGATGAATTTATTGAGGAAAATACGGCTCTGGCGTTTAGTAGTATTGAATTTCTTAAAGGAAGTCGCCAGTTTATTTCTGTTCGAAGCTTTGTTAAGATCTTCAGTATCTACTGATTCTGGAATCTCATATTCATCTTCGTCATTTAATCTTAGGTTCTTTAAATTGTCAATGATGAAATACGTATCAAATTTAAACCCATCATCCAGTGAATAACAGCCGCTCTTTTGTTTAGTGGCCTCAGCTTTACATTTATCAATATAAACATGCTTATTGAGTTTCTTATCATGAGCTAGAGCTTCAAATGCATGGCGTTTACCGGCCTTTTGATTTGACGTTAAGAAGAATCCGATCATCTTAGAGCCAGTATCTTTCTTAATAATTTCAACAAGATCCGAATACGCATTAGGGTTTTTACGGCTAATATCAACTGTCGTTTTACCAACTTTAATATACCGGTGATTTCCCCAAGGATCATTACCATTACCATATCTAAACTCTGCAGACATCGCTTCATCAGATTCATCATCTGACGCCGGTTTAGATTCGAATGAGCCTGGAGTTTGGCCTTCACCATCGGTTAGAAATACGGTTATCATTTTTTCAACGTTATGCTTCTTTCTAAACTTCTTAATTAGTGAGTGCGATATGATTAACGTTTCGATAAGAGGAGTACCTCCCATTTCTTCAAGGTCGGAACCCATACAATTGTGATCTAAGTGAAGGTTAACTTTATATTTCTGACCAGCATATTTAGCATCAACCTCAATGGAAATACTATCTTCTCTGTTCCACCGATTACCAGTACGACCACCACAACACCCGCCTTGGATGAATAACTCCTTTAAAGCAGTTTCATATGTCCTCTTATTTAAAGATGAATTCATTAATTCTACAACCTCAGTATTAAACACTTCTAAGTTCTTTCCTAGATTGAAATTATTTCTATAAAATTCTCTCTTATTATTATAAGTTCTAGTAATAACGCCATCTTTAGGGGATAATCTACCGCATTTGCTTGTGAAGCTATATACAGAGAATGGAATTCCTACCGTTTTGCAAAACATAATGAGTTGAATCGTTTGTTTAATAACATCAGATATGCACCCGCCCATACTTCCTGAATTATCAATATAGATATTCATTCCGTGGTTTTTAGCGTCTGCCAAGTTTGTTATTGATTTAAAAATACGGTCATCATACTTATAACTATGAAGTTTATTAACATTGATCGTCCCAGTCTGAGATTGAGTAGCTCGTGAATATGAATGAGCCGCTTTTCGTCGTTCAAATTCTTTACAAAGAATCATAACATTTTTCTTTGTAGAATTCTTAAACCCAATCCATGCTGAATTAACTTTATCATCATTCATGATTAAATCATAGTGCGTAGAACTCTTTCGAACTTCGCGAACTTGATCAATTGGAAATATTAGGTTTTCAATATTCTTCTCGGGAATGGAATTTAAAATTGTTTCATCATCAGAGATCTCACCAAGTTCCTCAAGATGTTTGTCAAGGGAATCTTGAGTTTCTGATTTAAACGCATCAGATGAATTTTCTTCAGTATTTTCTCCACCGGCATCACCGCCCATTGAGGTATCAGTCTCTGGAGAAGAAGTTGGATCATTAGATTCTGATGCGTTAGAATCGCCATCTTCAAAATCATCGCCGTCATCCTCTTCTAATAAAGTATCAGCGTCAAAGCTCTTACTAGGATTTTCTTCAGATTCTGCATTTTCACTTGAAGGGTTTTTCTTTTCTTCTTCTTCGATAAAATCACATAGCTCTTTAATAACATCTAAAACATCGTCGTAAGTTTTACATAAGTTAACCTTATTAAACAATACGGTTTCTTCATCAGAGAATTTGATATCAATGAGATTTCTTAACTTACCTTTAAGATTTATACGGTCGATGAAACCTAAAGAATCTACATCCTTATCTTTAATTTCAAAGAGATCGTTTTCTTTAAAATACGCATAACCATCATTGAATGATTTAACAAGGCCGGGGTATTTAAATTGAATCATTTTCTCAATTCTAATATCTTCAACGATGTTGGCAATATCAAATGGGATATTAGGATAGCGCTCTTTAAATTTCTCAATGCCATCCTCTGGAGTAAATAGAGCATGACCAACTTCATGGCCAACCAACAGATCGGAAACTTCTTTAGTATCAGTATTCCAAGCAGGCAATCCAAGTACTCGATTTTTAACGTCGAAGTAGGCTGTCTTAAAATTACCGACAGTCACTTGGATATCTTCAGTGGCTAATAATTTGGCAAGCTGTTTCTGAGCGTCTATATTAATAATAGTCCGATCTGGCTTTGCCATTATTTTTTTCTTGAGTGGTGGTTCAGTTATCATAATTTGTGGTGGTTGGCTATTCTCGTGCCGTCCTTGTAGATATATTATACTCTAAAAAACGCACTTTGTAAATAAAATAATTCACAAATATGCATTTTTCTCTACAACCCTTATAAAATATAGGAAAAAGCCCATTTAAACTTATTTTTATTGGATTTTGGCGTATATATTATATGAAATATGAAAATAAAGCATTTAATGCACATTTTTAAGAATTACCTAGTTTTGTGCGTTTTAATCCATTAACCATTAATGAGTTACGTGATGGATTTTATGCTTGTAAAGTTTTGGCGTCTTTGAAACTCAATCTTACGATCGAATTTTCCTTCAAGGAGGTCTTGCTTATGGCTAATAACAAAAACACGAGTTTCATCGTCAAGCGAATGCATTATCTTTAATAGGTTATCAATTCCGTCAAAATCGAGACTAGCATCAAACACTTCGTCTAATATAAGAAGATTTGTATTTGCTGAGTTTTTCATTTTTGCAATTTGTCTCCATGCGAATAAAAGACTTAAGTCAATTCGTTGTTTCTCACCTTCACTGAATGATGCATAACTAAAGTCATCACGATGACGACTTCTAATAGTTTCATTAAAGTTTTCATCTAATTCAAAACTAACGAAAAAGTCTAGCAACTGCAGATAGTTATTAATCAACTTATTCATAGGAGGAAGGTATTGGCGAATGATCTTCGTTTTAATACCAGTATCTTTTAGTAATTCGCCAATAACATCGTTATAATGTTTTTCTTCAATTTGATTTGATTTTAAATCGCTGAGGTTATCTCTGGTGATTTGCATATCAAGTAATTCATTTTGAGATTTTTTCAAATCATCATCATCTGCAGTTTCATTCTTTTGATCGCTTAACTCAGATATGCGCTTAGAAAAGTTTTTAATCAAAACATTATTACTAGTCATTTCATTATTAAGTTTAAACAACTCTTGCATCTCTTCATTAGTAGCTTGAAGTTGATCACTTGTAGATTTAATATTAATTTGTAATTTTCCAAAACCTTCCGATAACTCATCTTGTTTACATTCACATGATTTTAATTTACTATCACGTATAACTGTATCAATAGTTTGACTGCATGTTGGGCATGATGAATTACTTTTGTAAAATTCTGCTTCTTTTTCAATAGTATTCATTTTACTTTTAATCTGAGATTCAAATGATTTCATTTTATTCAAACTTCGATTTAAAGAATTTAATTTCTTTTCAGTATTACCATGCTCTGCTTTATATCGAACTAAGATTTCTTCATTACTTTCAATTAGAACATTCTGCTCGGATTGAATATCTTTAATTTCAGATTCGTATTTAGCGCGATTAGATTCACTAATATCCGATAGCTTATCAATATGTTTACGCTGTAAAATAATCTTTTCTTTAATCAACTTCCATTGATATTCATTATCTTTAATTTGATCTTTAAGCTTAGCGTTATTTTCTTTAAGAATTGTATTCATCTTAGAAAAAATACTAATATCTAAAAGATCTTCAATAACATTGCGTCTTTCATATTGACGCATTTGCATAAATGGAACAAAGTTGCCATTACCCAATACAACAACTTGGTGGAAACTCTTATGATTTAATTTAAGAATATTTGTTTCAAGCAACTTTTGAAAATCACGTGAATGAGATTCTTGGTTAATCATTTCATCATTAACCCATATCTCAAAGATATTTGGTTTAAGACCACGAATGATTTTATAATTCTTATTACCAACAGAAAAGGTTATTTCTACTAAACATTTTTTACCATTAATACTATTAACCAATTGTGGTTTATTAATAGCTCGGTGTGGTTTACCAAACAAAGCAAAGCTAAGAGCATCAAGCATTAAACTCTTACCGGATCCATTATGGCCAACAATTAAAGTGGATTTGGTTGCTTCAAAATCAATGGTGATTGGTGTATCTCCAACTGAGAGAAAATTTGAATATGTTAATTTATGGAAGTTAATCATGATAATTTATAGTGCGTCTGAAGATTGTGCTTCAACAAAGAGTTCTTGTAGTTTTAATTTTATTCGGTCAGAGTCTAATTCGGTTTCAACAGAATCGACATATGTATTCAATAAGCTGACAGTATCAGTTATTTCAATCTTTTCATCTTCAACATTTTCTGAGAGATACTCATCAAAGTTTTCGACAATCTTTAAATCAAAGGGTTCTCTATTAATTATCTCATCGATATATTTGTCAAACAAGAATGGATTCTTTTTATTAATAACAATTACTTTTACATATGAATCCTTTACACAACTAAAGTCACATGATTTTATTTCTGTAATAATATCATTAGAAGCTTTACTATCATCATACACTAACTTATTATAAATTGTAAGAGGGTTTCTTACTGGCATTAATTCACGAGTATCAGTATCAATTACATGAAAGAATTTAGGATCATTACAATCTGCCCATGTCAATTCAAAAGGAGTACCAAGATAATGGATATTATTTTTATTACTTTTAGTATGAAAGTGGCCACTCATTACAATTTCAAATCGAGAAAAGATATCTGACTTCATTCCACCGGAACTAGATTGAACGCCTTTCATCATATCAAACCCTTGGAGTTCTAAATGACCACCTAAGAATGAAGCTTTAACATCTTTAACAAAATTAGTCACTTCATCATAATTCTCAGAATTTATCCAAGGGATTAAAGCAATATCTAAACTATCATAACTAACAACCGTTGGATCCATATGCAGATTGACAACATCTTTATAATGTTGAAGAATCTCTTCACAGCTAGATAATGAGTTTGTATTTTTATAAAAAACATCATGGTTGCCAGGGATTAAATCCATAGTCATTCCATGCTCTCTTAACTTATCAAGAAACATTTTCTTATTCCTACTAAGAACTTTAAAATTAACAACACGACGATGATCAAAGTAATCGCCGAGATGGAGTATCTTAGTTATATTATTTTCTAAACAATAAGGAAAGAAAACCTTTTCATAAAACCTTTCAGAATAATCAAGGAATATATCACTACCATTTTTAACACCCGCATGGGTGTCTGTTATCACAACTACTTTCATAAATTAATTAACTAAAGAAATCTGTTAAAGGGCCGTTCTTTGCTTTCTTTGCAGGACGTCTTCCTCTACGTTTTGGTGGTAACTCAACTTCTTCTGGAGTTGGTCCTTTCTCTTCTTTAAAGAATGGGTTTGTGTTTCTCATTCTTTGAATTACACTCTCACCAATTTGAGCAGAGTCTCCACTAAAGTCAGCGAAAACATCAATAGCAGATGTACTGATTATCTTTTGTTTAATCTCAGTTTGTTTCTTTTCTTTAGCAATTCGTCTCAAGAAAGCGAACCAACTAATTTGTGTGAAGTAACTAAATGCGTTTGGCTTACCGGTTCTTGTAGGTTTATCAATATCAAAGTTATTAATATACTTAATGCAATTCTCAACAGCATCCATAACCATATCTTCTCGATATGTATAATTAATAAAGTTACCGCTATGAGAAAGGCCTTCAGCAATATTTAAAAAGCATTTACCAATATAATCAGTAATACCTCTTGGTTCTATTTCATTAGAGATATCTTCTTTTACTCCTTTAACATGAGCTGATACTGATTCTGCAAATAAAGCGTTATCAACATAGTGAACTCCACGTTTCTTTGCCTTCTTCTTCTTAGCAGTTTTCTTTTTTGCAGTCTTCTTCTTAATAGCTTTCTTATCAACCACTTCATCTGATGTAGGTTTATCTTTATCCTTCATATGTATATATTATACCATAGATTTAGTCTAATGTATATAACAAAATGCTATCAATCTTTTTTTATTATTATGCATTTTATTATTTACATACTATTGATCTTATAGTATAATATTCTATAGAATAACAAAAACCAAATCAATTAAATTTATTCCTCCAATTAAATAAGGTATCACCATTAATTGTTTCCTTATTTTTTTTATTAATTTTTTTTGGAAAGTTAGATTCAATATCCTTTAAAACGTTACCTAAACAATGTTGGATATAATTACTCTCTGTTGATTTACTAACAGTTGTTTCTGTTTCAATAATCTTATCATATAAAGTAATTATGGTTTCATTCATTACAGAATCTTGATGTATGGGTACCATCCCTTCGGGATAAGAAGGGTCTATTAAAAATACATTTAATAATTCGACTCCAATATCCGATACATTAATTAATTCGCCAATTAAGACTCTTCCAGAAATAGTAGTAAAGATTCTAACATCTATCTTATTTAATGTTTCTTTATTATATTTCATCTAGACTTAATGGTATTTCGAATATCTTATATTTAAACCCCTCAGTATTATATATACGGATTCTTTCCTGTGCATGTTTAAGCGTATAGTTTTTCTTTTTACGCCAACTAAGATTATCAGAAATATCAAATACAGTTGTTTTTCTACCATCATCTGACTTACGTAATCCTCGGCCAATACTTTGAAGAACTTTTATTTGAGATTTTGTTGGGCTTGCAAAAACAATTTGGTGAAGATTTTTAATATTAATTCCAGTAGAAAATACACCGGTACTAGCAACTATAATAGCTCCAGAAGAATTCGTTACTTTATTAGGTTTCATTTTTAATTTTTATTATTCTTTTTTTATATTCGGAATATGTTATATCTTCTAAATCATTAAGCCCTTCATTATTAAATTCTACTTTGTCTGGATCATAGCCTTCCCAAACACACCAAAACATCCAAGTCTTTTTATGATTATATTCCTCTTTCACGTCAACAATTTTTTAATATCCAATCATTTGAAATATCATCATCTGTTGTTAATTCACATGCCATCTTTTTACTTCCATCTGTTAATGGAACCATAAACCCTTGACTAACTTTAACTTCTTTATCTTCAAATTGTAAAGTTGTTGTTAACGGATTTGAATCAACAATGCTTCGAATATTTTCTCGATCATCTGCTTTAATTTCACCACTAACATAAAATATTTTATCTGAATCATCAGAGCCATCTTGTATCATTTTAAATAATGGCTTACCATGTTTTTTAACAAGATTAAACAGAACAAGAGTATTACCCTTTTGATCTAGCGCCAACTTTGTAATAAACTTATTTCGGTTAGGATGTTCAACGATTGTAGCAATCTCACTTTGATAATCCATTTTAACAACGGCTTTCTTTAAAGTATCATCGTGATTACATACAATACATTTAATTTCTAGATCGGCTAAAGTCTTATCATCTATTAATTTTTTTGTAGAAGTTACATTAAACGTTGGTCCAAAATTACCTATTAAAACCAATTCATTACAAAGACTTCCATCAAGAGTTCCTGTAGTACCAATTCTATATGAAGCATTTACCAACATACCCATAATCTTATTAAGACTTTTAGCTTTAAACAAATGAGCTTCATCACCAATAATCATTCCATATTGTTGGAACCATCCAGGCCTAAGATTAATAGCGCTTTGCCAAGTTGATATTACAATACGAGCATCAAAGTTTTCTTTTTCTTTACCAGAATATATTTTATGTATTTCCGTATCAGCATCAAAAGAACCATCGTGTGAACTATAATCAGCAAAGTCTTTACTCATCTGCTCAACCAAAGAAGTTGTTGGAACAATAATTAAAACATTATCATCGTGATTTTCAATATACCATTTAACATATAAGTAGATTATTAAACTTTTACCAGATCCTGTTGGAGATATAATTAAAGATCTTCCTTCAGAAATACCATGGATAAAAGCGTCATATTGATAATCACGAAGTTCAATCTCTTTTCCTCCTGCTCTTAATTTTTGAGAAGTTGCAAACTCATTCAACTCATCTTTATCTATAACCTCTTTATTTTTAATAGTTGAACAAAGATTAATTCCATAACCTACATCCTTTGCGAAATTTAAAGTCTTTGGTAATAAACCATATGGCAAAGTATTATTTCGCATATTAAGCAATCGAATTTTTCCATCCCACATCTTATTTCTATATGCAGGCATAAATTTATACCCGTCAACATAAAACGTATAATGTTCACTAAGATCCATTATTGCACCAGAATCATCCGACTTAATATGAATTAAGGTTTCATCTACGTGTGATATGTCAAAGGTACTCATTAGTTTCCAGATACAAATTGGCGATGAGCAATAATATTTTTAATTGTCAAATGTCTAAATCGAACATTATCTAATATATCTTTACAAGTATCGCAAAACGTTTTTAAATATTCTACTCGCATTTCCATTTCAACTTTATTCGGATCTGCATCATAAAATTTATTCATGTCACCTTTAAGGGGTTTAGCCATTCCATTAAAAGGATCATAGTTCCATCCAAGTTTATCCAATTCCTCTTGCGTCATTTTACCATTGTAATATAACCAAAGATCTTTATTTAAAATTGCCAATTCTAATTCTTTTTTCTTTAGTCGCAGTTTAACATGAGAAAATAATTCAAGATATTTACTATGCAGCTTTGCACTGTTAATACTGGTGTCATCTAAATTAACATCGTCAATTTTAGAATCCGTTTCCCACATCTTTAATAGCGATTCTATGTCCATCATATAATTTATATATAACGCTTATTTCCTAAACTCAAAGGTATCATATCTAAATGATACTTGGAATATTGCATACACAGGATCGCCTTCTGCTTGTATATTAAAATCAACAGAACTAAGCGATGTTGGAAAAGCTTCTTTAAAATGTAATTGCTTATTTAAATTATTATGACTAGATTTAATATTAATAATAATATCTTTAAAATCAAGAAGCGCTGCATTTTGATTATTAGAATCTTTGTTTGGATTATTATTATCATTCATCCAATTATAAACTTCTTCGTAAGCTGACATATCTTCGTCACATATAAAAGAAATTTGTAGAGGTTCTTTACTTGTTGTTTCAGAGATTGAAAAACCTGGGCTGTTTAAATAAGGAGTATTAATCTCATTATTGGTTATAGCAGGTAAAGAAAAAGAAACTATACTTCTATTTAAAACAGATTTACTTCCACGATCTCCTATATGGACAGTAAAGTTATCAGTTGTTGGTAAAAAGTTATTCTCAATCATATTATTATTTATAACAAAAAATGAGGGACCGCCATTTCTGACAGCCCCTCATCGGGTTTGTGTCGTCCTAAGGTAGTGGACGAAAATTAGTTTTTACTAATTATGGTGCAACAACCTCTGGAGCTGTACCATTGATATTGGTAACAAGGAACTTACGGAAGTAAGGGTTGTTAGCAGTACCTGTGTGATCACCACCAGCAACAGCGAGTGGGTTAGCAGTAAGACCATAACGAGTCTTAAAGCCGATCTTAGGTTGGAAGCTGTTCTCGTCAACGGCGCGAACCATTGTAAGAGGAACGTATGGACAGTAGTAAATACCAGCGTCATACGAGTTAGCACCTTTGTAACCAACGGTAGCGTAATCAGAAGCTGCATATGGATCAACGTAAACCTTAATGCGGCCGTTAATAAGACCAGCGAATGTGTTACCAGTTGTGTCAACGTTTAAGTTGGACGCGATAGCTGGAGCATAGTCGAGAACGCCAGCTGCTGCAAGAGCAGAAGCAACGTTTGAAGAGCAGATAACATAGTTACCTTTTCCACGACG
>Ga0208671_10000995_pt1 | contig 12782 bp, 9 predicted proteins | sample ColrivemetaGS759_FD_187606 | JGI IMG/M metagenome (GOLD analysis project Ga0208671, IMG submission 187606) | Estuarine microbial communities from the Columbia River estuary - Ebb tide ETM metaG S.759 (SPAdes) (version 2) | ecosystem: Environmental > Aquatic > Marine > Intertidal zone > Estuary ...
TATACATCAATACTTTAGAATAAAAAAAATATCCTGGTTTTGATTTTTTACCAAAAAAAAGCAGTCCCATAAATGTACACCTTTCCAAAACTTAGTCTGCAAAACATTGGGGAGGGGGGCGTCGCAACAGGGGAGGGGTCTTTTAAAATAGCGTGCTTTGCACGCAGCTATATTTAAGTCTCCCTCCATGAATGGAGGGTTGGGGTGGTTGACACAAAAAAAAGAAAATTTAAAAAAAAACCTAAGTAAGCGAAGCGCCTTTAAGTTTTATTTTAAATATTTAATCTTTATTAATTTAGAGAGCACATAAGTAACTAACAATCAAATTATAGTGAAAAAGCATGTGTACATTTATGGGACTGCATGTGTACATTTATGGGACTGCATGTGTACATTTATGGGACTGCATGTGTACATTTATGGGACTCGTAGGTGTACATTTATGGGACTCTATTTAACATAATATTTTTCATTGTGGAAAAGCTGTGGATAACTCAGTTTTTTATAGTTATAATCAAGAGTATAAGTTAAATTAAGCCTTTAGTAGGTGTACATTTGTGGGACTCTATTTTGAGTTACTCCTTAGTATACATAAAAGTATGTTGATAAGTAACTATAACTCTTTTATATAAATTGTTTCAGCCTTTATATATGTAGTTATTAATAATGTCACATTTTAGCTATTTTTAGTTGTTATTTTAAAAAGTGAGCTAAATCACTATTCACAAACACAAATTGCTGTATCTTGCGGCAAATAAATTGACTTATGACCATTATTAAGCTTGATCCCTTAAATAAGGAATTAAATATAACCAAAAATGATCAACTTACTTTTTCTTATAGAGAACATGTATCAGTTGGCTATACAGCTGATTTTGAAATTGAGAATAATCTAGTTTTAGAACATACAGAGACTGAGACTGAATATAAGCACCCTGAGAGAATGAAAGAAGGTATGACTGGTGGCGATTCAGCTAGAACTACTTTCAAATTTAAAGCTTTGATGAAAGGAACAACATTATTAATTATCCGCAAATATTTCCGCTTTGAATTAGAAGCAGAATATACATTTCGTATCAATATTAGCTAAATTTTAAACAATGAAAAACTCTTATACTGGCCGTGAACAATATTACGGTGATTACTTAGCCTTAAATAAGATTCTAGATGCTCAACATCCTGAAAGTGAGGCACAGGGAGTCGATGCTCATGATGAGATGTTATTTATCATTATTCATCAAGCATATGAATTATGGTTTAAACAAATTATGCATGATTTAGTATCAGTTATGGATATTTTTGAAGATGAAAATATCAATGATAATTCTGAATCTATGCAAATAGCTTCACATCGATTAGAAAGAATAGTAGAGATTTGGAAATTATTGGTGGCTCAAGTCAATGTATTAGATACTATGACTCCTATGGATTTTTTGGATTTCCGAGATTTACTAACTCCTGCATCAGGTTTTCAAAGCTTTCAATTTAGATTGTTAGAGACAAAGTTGGGCTTGAAAATGGAACAACGTTTTGCTCAAAAATATTATCAAAAACAACTTCGAGAAGAACATATAAAAGCAATTGAAGAGGCTGAGTCAACTCCTTCAATGTTTGAGTTAGTTGATCGTTGGTTAGCACGTATGCCTTTTTGGGCAGTAGATAAGTATTGGTCAGATTTTGAAGTTCCAGAAGGTGCTAAAGAAGGAATACATCCGTTTTGGGCTAGCTTTAGAAATACTTATGAGAGTGGGTTAGTTGGAAGTGAAGTACAAGAAATTAGCATGAAAGCATTTGATGATTTGTTTTTTGCAGTAGAGGATAGACCTATTCGATTGAGTGGAGCTGCTAGTAGAGCTGCCCTTTTTATCAATATGTATAGAGAGTATCCATTACTACAACAACCTTATCGTTTGCTTAATTTGATTTTAGAGATAGATGAGTTAATGGCTACCTTCCGTTATAAACATATTATTATGGTCCGCCGTATGATTGGTATTCGTTCAGGAACTGGAGGATCTTCAGGGTCAAAATACTTACAAGGGGCTATGGAAAAGCATCAAATATTTGCAGAGATAGCAGGATTAGCAACTTACTTAATACCTCGAAAAAAATTACCAAAATTAACGACATCTTTAGCAAAGGACTTATCCTTTCATGTTTAAACAATTGACTAGTCCTAAAAAAGGCTGAAACATATGTTTCAGCCTTTTTTATTTATCGTGACAATAAGTAGTCTGGAACTTCAATGTTAGAAACAATTTGTACCACATTCCCATCAGGGTCTAATACTACTAAATCTACACGACGATTGTATTTTCTACCTTCTGGACAATCTGAACCATCCTTATTATTGTTTATAGCAATAGGATGATCTTCTCCTTTGGCTGTTATTTTAATGCTATTTTTGGCAACCCCTCTATTGACAAGATATTGTTGAATTACAGCAGCTCTACGCAAAGATAAAGCTCTATTATTACTAGCGTTTCCTACAGCATCAGCATGTCCAGTTAGTTCAATCTGAAGGTTTTTATTCTTGACCAAAGCTGTTGCTACCTTATCTAATTTAGGTATTGTAGTGGTGGTTAAGGTAACCCCCCCAAATTCAAACATTACAAAACTCACTGTTTGTACTTTTGGAGCAGCATCAGTAGTGCTTAGTATATTTGTATTATTAGTGATACTATATTCTTCAGGATGTGCTTTAAAGTAAGCCCAAATAGCTTGACTAATTTTAATGTTTCCATGTTTAGCAAACAAGGCGCGTAATTCTGCGTCAGTAGCACCTAGATCAGCATTATTTTCTAAAAAGCCTAACCATTCTGCATCAACATCACCTCTCTCTTTTTTGAAATCGACCCATGTACCAATATCAATTTTTATATTTCCATTTTTGATATAGAGTTCCATCAATTCAAGGTTGTTAGCAGCTAAATCTTCATTTTTCTTCTTAAATTCGAACCAAGGAGCATGTTCTATTCTTATATTTCCATGCTTTTTATACACTTCCAACAGTTCAGCTTCAGTTAATCCTATATCTTTATTTCGATCCAAAAAATTCAACCAATCTGCATCATCATATTCTTTAGGTAAGGTTACTACATTGTCACCCAAAAGACTTGAAGCATTAATTGATATACTTTTTTTCTTTGTATTATTGGCTGTGCTGTTGTTTATAGGAGGTTTTGCACCAAGCATTTTTTTACCTGTAGGAGTTGGTGGAATATAGCCACATTGAGCTTCACAGACTGATCTTATATACACAAAATCAATGATTCGTGCATTAGGGAATCCAGTAGACTTCACTTTTCCTAAAATATCATCAGCTTCTGTTTTATTAGAGGCTGATATATGATAGCGATAGATTTGATTGATGTCATATGTTTCATAAACACCAACAATGCCTTTGAAATAGGAAAGGGGAACTGATTGATCAAAAGCAGCTAATTCTACTGCAAAATCTAAATTGTTCTGACCTTGGGCAAAAACTAAATTGATGGGTAATAAAAGTAATAAAAGTAGATGTTTTTTCATGGTAGGGGTTATGTTGGTAAACGCCTCAAAGGTACAAAAATACTTTAAATAGGACAGCTTTAAGTATAAATCTATTGTAATTCTACCCAAAGACAATACCCAAAATCTAATTAAGCAAACGATATTTTTCTTTATCAACCTGATTTTTTATATTGCTAGATATAATCATCATATAAAATAGAGATGGAGCAAAGTATGGAAAATAAAAAAGTAGTATTAGTAGGATATGGAACACTATTATTACAAGAATCATTAGGGCATACTGTTGGTGCTAATGGTGCAGAAAGTAAAAAATATAAACCTATCATAATTAAAGACTATCGGCGGCTATTTAATTTATTACCAGATCACTATGAAGCTGATAATAGGTTGTTTGCAGACGATAGAGAGAAAGGGGCAGCAAATATAGAACCTGCAAAAGGTATTCACTTTAATGGTCTTTGTTTTGAGGCTGATGCCACTGATTTGGAAAATTTGGATAAAAGAGAACGATATTATAAACGTTCTAAGGTTCCATACTTTGATTTTGAAACAGGGGCTAATTTAGGAGAATGTCATGTATATGAATCCCCTCTTGATGCTCGATGGTTAGTATCTGATAATGAAAAACTATTACCTCTTTGGCGAGATATTGTTTATGCTAGAGTAGGGGCATACCGTATTAGTGAGGCATTTGGGAAGATGTATGATGACAGCACTTATTTAGGAGATGGAAAAACTCTTATGATTGACTATTACAAAGATCATCTACAAGCTTTAGAAGACCTAGAATCTGTATTGCTTCAATATAAAAAATAAGCGATGCAAGAACGTAGTTTTTCAATTTATAATAAAGATAGCAAGGTCCACATTAAGGGTGGTAATCTTTGGCAGGCTAAATTAAGAACCAATGAGGTCGATTTAGTAGAATTGAGTGAGGATGGGAAAAAACTGTCTATTTACCTTGAACCAACTGACGATTTAAATAATGTTAGAGAAGCTTTATATCATTTGGTAAAAAGTAAAAGTCAATTCCACTATTTTATATTTTCTTTGAGTAGACGTTTGCCCTCTATCCTATTTATATTACCTGCTATTGTAACTGTTTGTGTTTTTGCCTTCTTTACAGTTTGGGGGGATTTGGTCATTGATTGGGCTTTTATGAATCCAGATGAAGGCACTGTATTAGGACTGAATCGACGCATTTCACTTTTATTATATGGAGTTGTGGCTATCTTTATTTTAGGCTTTTTTCCAATGTTTTTTACTGGCGATCATGATAGTGCAGCACAAGCAATTGGAGATCGATTTTCAAATAGACGGCTTATTAAACAACGGTTTTCTCGAATATTTAAATTCTTAAAGCGTCGAGCTAAAATACAAGAAATAATATTTTGGAATGCATCACTTATAGAAGGTTCTCAAGATTGGATACAACGAAGTTTATTACCGGCTCTATTAGAAACTAAAATAGATGTTGTTTTACAAATAAAAATAGATGAAAGAAATCTAACAGAGCAATATATTGAAAAATTCATCAAAAAAGATGACCTTATTTGGGACGATGAGATTGTAGAAGCCTCTAATGTTGAAGTCAAACCAATACCAAATGATTACTTAGAAAGTTGGGAAAAACGGATGTTAGCAATATATGTCTTTGCATCAACTGCCAATACAATTCCAAAGTGGAAAAACTTAGAAGGAAGTGAAAAAGATGGCGTTTTAAATAATGCAGTTTCTCTTCGTTTAGCAGATTTTATTATTCAACACTTTAAAGAACGTCTCTTCTCGGAGGAGGATAGAGCCTTACTAATATCTACCGATGCTTTTGCTGGGCGTTGTGTTAATGATTTTGGAATCCTCACTCCTTGCCTCCAATATACAAATGATGTTTGGGCTATTGCCGCAGATGTTGTTAAAGACGAACTAGTCACCATTCAAAATGAAATGCGTTTTGTCTATTCTTTTTTACAAATTAACATAGAAGACCTCTCTCAACAATTAGAAGATCCTGTAGCAGCACTTGTCCTAAATAGTGTTCATCACAATTCAAGTATTTATAACCATGATCGATTAGAAGCTATTCGCTTTTTTGTGGAAGTGATAGACCATTCTGAACAGTATAAAATCATGAAACAATATTGGAATTTAGTGATTGACAATAGTGAAAGTGGTGTCCAACTCAATGAAGATATATATCGAATTTTAGGAATCCCATTATTACTAAAATTAGCAACTATTTTTGAAAAGGCTGCAATGTATGATTATGCTCATGTTGCATCTGAATATATTGAAACTATTTTTCCTTATCGAGGAAAAGTCAATAAAGCACGTATTTCAGAAAGGCAAGGTCGCTTTGAAGACTCTGTAGTAGCTATGCTTGAAATCATTGAAGCTCAAAAACAAAATAACATTCGATTAGAACTAGCTTCTATTATTGATTTAAATCTTAATATATCTTGGGCTATAGTAAGTGGTCGCCTAGAAAACTATCGTACATTAGGATGGAGTTTACTAACTGAAGCTCAAGAATATCTATATGCAGATTTTGACAAAGTGCGAAATAGTGAGCAGATTATAAGACTCTACAATGTTTCTGCTAATTTTGAAGAATGGGAGGGAAGACCAGAAGGAGCCATCAAAAATTATGATAAAGCATTACAAATACCAGGAGTGAGTCAAGCACAATTAAGTAATCTCTTAGTAAATAAAGGAATTGCACTTCGACAAATTAACCAATTAAGAGAAGGGGTCTATTATGGACAACAAGGTGCTGAAGTGAAACTAGCAATTGGAGATGCAGATCAAGCACCAATTGCGTTACATAACTTAGCACAAACAATCTTAATGTCTGCAAAAGAAACTAAAGACCCTAATGAAAGCTTAATCTTATTCAAGAAAGCAGCCTACTATTCAAAAATAGGTTTAGATATTCAAAACCAAACAGGATCGATTAAAAAGAGGGGACAACTTTTGGCAGAGTATTTTATTGGGATTTATATGTTGATGGAAGAAAAATCAGAAACAATTCTGTTAGCTTGGGAAGCTGTAAATGAATGGATGAATACCGAAATAAATGCCAAAAGACAAAATACTTATGATGCAAAAGTAGTAGCTCAGGAATTGATGGGGATGCTTACAGGTGACCATCAAGCTTCATTAGAAATGGTTATTTTATGGAAACCTAAGTTGTAAAATGAAGTTTTTTACAAAAGTCATCAAGGATTTAAACTTTATTTTATAACTTGCACATTAGTAAACTAGCAGGACAAATTTGTAAACATCTAAAATAATAATATCATGAGCCAAAATCAAAAAATTTGGGGAAGTGAGCGTTTCTTAATGGGATTAGCAATGTTTCTCATTCTATTCCTTATGTTGTGGTCTTATGTATACTACATGAACGATAACTTCTTACCTGTTCAATAAGAATTTTATTTTTGATAAAGTAAAAGAGAGATAACCAAAATTGGCTATCTCTCTTTTTTTTATTTGTAAAATAAAGTTATCATTAAAATGACCCTTTTAGAGATAATAATTATTAAATAAAAATCAAGGTTATTTAAATAATAATAGTTATACTATAAAAGCTATTTATAGCTATTTATCTAATATTAGGCTAAACCAAGTCTTTTTAAATAACTTTGCCAACCAATCTGTCTATATTCGGCAGCTTTAGCACCTGGGTTTTCTGATTTGTAAATACCTCGTCCCACAATCATAATATCAATACCTCGTTGTTCAAAAGCTTCTTGTGGTGTGCCATAAACTTGACCATGTGCATCACCTGTTTCATCTAAGTTGATTCCAGGAGTAAACATCATGAGTCCTGCATCTCTTGGACGTTTGTTTTGTCCAACAATACCCACTACAACATCTTGATGTTTTTGTGCAATTGCTAAAGCTTGTTTAGTATAATCTCTTGAGGTGAGTGTATCTGCTGTTGACATTTGTGCCACAACCAAAAGACCTGTATTTTCCAATTTTCCGGTGGCACGTAATGCATCAATGCTTGAAGAACCTGCAACAACATGAACTGTAACCATATCAGCCCAATCTGCAATATTTAAAGGTGGAGATATAAACTGCTGCATTGCAATATGTCCAATATCGGCAAATTTACGATCTTCAAATAATAAGAAATTATGCTTTTTCGCCAAATTTTTGAGGAGTACAATTGTATCAGCATCAAAATCAGCTACAGTATCCATATGTGTTTTTAAGGCACAAATATAAGGCCCCACCTGGTCTGCCAAACGCAACAATTCTGCTTTTGTATTTACATCTGCAGAACAACAAAGGTTGGTTTGTTTGCTTTCCATAATATCAATAATACGATGAGTGATATTATTACTTGCATTGGTTTTTATTGTAGAATAACTGAGCTTAGGAACTGATGAACGTTGCAAACGCAACTTATCATAACCAATCTGATTGTATTGGATAAATTCCAAGGTTTGGTTATAACTATCTTCCGTGACTTTCTTGTGTTTGTATAAGACCTCCAAAATTTCTTGGATAGTATATACACTTCGTACTTGATAACCTTGCTTTTCGAGGGTGGCAACACCACCTTGCATTCGGTCAACAATTGAAACAACACAATCAACTAATAACCCCTCATCTTCAATAGCTTCTAGGGTTTCAATCATGCTAATACCACTACTAATTACATCATCAATAACAACACATTTTTGACCATCTTCAAAAATACCTTCAACCAATTTTTTGGTGCCATGTGATTTTTGTTCTTTACGTTTTACAACCATAGGTTTGCCATGCATCATTGACATAGCAGAACTAAGTGATAGGGCTGCATAAGGAACTCCACAAAGATGGTCAAATTCTAAATCTTCTACCAACTTCCATAGTTGCTCACTAATATCCTTCAATGTATCAGGATAGGCAACAATACGACGAAAATCGAGGTAAAATGGAGACGATAGGCCGCTTTTTAGCGTGAATTGTCCGAATTGCAACACACCCAATTCAAACAATTTGAGGATAAGTTTTTCTTTGTCCATGGTAATTTATACTGTGAAAGTGAGAACGATTTGTTGATTTGGCTGCAAAGCTAACATTAACTAAGGGAAAGATGAAAGAGAAAAGAGGAAAATATACTAGGGGGTATTTTTTTTTAAATACACGTGTAACGTGTAACATGTAACGTGTAACATGGGGCGGTGTAAAAGTAATTCAGAGAAAAAGTAAATTGAATGAAAAAAAACAAAAATAGATGTCTAAAACAAAATTAAGATATGTGCTGAATGGTACACCATATATAGTATACCCCAAAATAGGAGTTTTAGAAGAAGGGAAGTAAAAAGTAAATATACAGCTTTTCTAAAAAATGTAAACTAGAGACCCGTGAATATTAAAAATAAAAAAAAAAAGGCTTGCATAGTTATTTTTATTGGTTGACATTTGCCCAATTTAATTCTTGGCCAGGAAACAAATTGAATCAATTCTAATTTGTCAATTTTTAAAAATCAAAATCAAAAATGATTGTACAGCCATTAGCTAAACCACTAAGCCAAACGGACAGAACCAAACATTCGCTTTATTCACCATTACATCCAATGATAGAGCCTCATCTATTTTCACAAGTTGTTGAAAAGATGAGGCTTTTTTTTGTTCAAAAGGGTTTTTTAGAAGTGCATACCCAAAACCGTTTGAGCATATTAGCTGCTTGTGAAGATCCTTTTAATATTGCTACTTATGAATATGCTGGAAAAACTTGGCCTCTCCCCCAAACTGGCCAAATGTGGTTAGAATATGAGTTATTGTCACAGCCTGAAGTTCCAGGCTTTTTTTGTGTCAGTACAAGTTATAGAAATGAGCCTAATGCTCAAATTGGCCGTCATTGTATCATCTTCCCTATGTTTGAATTTGAAATGCATGGAGATTTAAATGACTTGGTAGAACTGGAGGCAGAATTTTTAGAATTTCTTGGTTTTGGGGATAAGAATAATTTCCCTAGTGGTGATTATTTGGATGTAGCTACTGAGTATGGAACCAAAGAGTTAGATAATGAACATGAAACACTAATTGCAGGGGATTATGGACCCGTTTTTTTCCTTAACCATTTTCCAGAACATACAAGTCCTTTTTGGAACATGAAGCGTAATGACTTAGATTCTAACATTGCTGAAAAAGTAGATGTATTACTACATGGAATGGAAACAATTGGTTCTGCTGAACGCAGTTCTAACCCTAAAAAAATGTTGGAAACATTCCATACTATAGAAGAAGGAAAGTATGCTGAGAAGATATTTGAACTCTTTGGAAGAGAACGTGTATTAGCAGAATTGGAAGAGTTTCTTTCTTTTGAGTTCTTTCCTCGTAGTGGTGGGGGAATTGGAGTTACACGGATGATTAGAGCTATGGAGTTATCTGGGTTGATAGAATAGAATCGTACACCAATGTACCCTTACGTAAAATACCTAAAATCAATGTTTAAGTAGATTACCGTTGTCTACAATTCAAAAACGCTGCATCTTTGTATTAACAAAAAGAGATAGATAATTATTATCTCCTTTATAAAAGCGTTTTCATAGTTTTAGTTAGTTGTTAGATATCTCCTGATATCTAACACACATAGGGTAAATTTTGGGGAAAATTTAAACAGTGAGTCTGGGGAGGCTCACTGTTTTTTTGTGCCTCCTCTACTCCTCTCCTAAATCGTTTAGTCCCTTCTCCAAATCCTCTATCAAAGGCAATGTTTTTTTTATCTTTTTTTCAAAATCTTTAGATAGTTTAAACTCTGAAACTCCAATAGGGTGATTGGTTTCTCCCAATGCATATTTGGCAATAATTTCATTTTTTTCTCTACAAATTAGGATACCAATTGTGGGGTTATGTTGTGGTTTTTTTATTTGTTCATTTACAGCAGTTAAATAAAAGCCAAGTTTTCCCACATATTCTGGTTTGAACTCTTTGGCTTTAAGCTCTACAACCACATAGCATTCTAAATCTATATGATAAAACAATAAATCTAAATAAAAATCAACTCCACCAACAGGAACATGATATTGTCGTCCAACATAAGCAAAGCCCTTCCCTAGTTCTAATAAAAAATCAGTAATATTTTCTACTAAAGCATCTTCTATACCTTTTTCATTAACTTGTTCTGTAAGGTTTAAGAAATCGAAAATATAAGGATCTTTGAGAGTTTGTTCTACTAAATCAGAATTTGGCATTGCTAAAACAGTATTAAAATTATTAGTATTGCTGCCTTCTCGACCATATAGATCTGATTCTATGAATATTTGTAAGGTATTTCTAGACCAGCCATTTTGAATTGATTTTTGAGCATACCAAAGCCTTTTTTCTAGTTCAGCACATTTGGTCAATAGTATAATATTATGAGACCAACTAATTTGTGCAACAGCCTGTTGCACAATTTTAAAATCAGGGTAATCCTCAGCAAATTTCCTCATATACAGAAGGTTGCGTTGTGAGAATCCTTTCAAATCCGGAAAACTTTTTTTCAGATCTTTAGACAATCGTTCTACTACTTTAGTCCCCCAACCCTCTTTTTGTTGACGAGCTAGAATTTCATGTCCTACTTTCCAATACAATTGAATCAACTCATTATTTACGGCAATGATTGCTTTCGTTTGAGATGCTTGTATTTGTTGTTTGATACGAAGGAGCAATTCCTTATATTCTTGGTCATTTTGCAACATCTATTATCGTATTTAATAGTTTGAAATACAGAATGCTAGCTGTAAATTGTTGTATGGTTCCTAATACTGCAACAGGCTGTTGCACAATTAAAAAAGTTGGCAAATTTTCATCTACCAACTTCTCCATTATCTTTTCACTTTCACTGTGCAAAGCTTCACTTTTTCACAGTTATACTTTTCACTAATTTACTCCCACTCAATTGTTGCTGGTGGCTTAGAGGTGATATCATAAACAATACGATTCACATGCTCAACCTCATTTACAATACGAGTTGATATTTTTTCTAATACATCCAAAGGAATGCGTGCCCAATCTGCAGTCATACCATCTGAACTTGTTACTGCACGAAGACCAATAGTATAACTATAAGTGCGTTCATCGCCCATTACACCAACTGTGCGAATACCTGTTAATACTGCAAAATATTGCCATATTTCTTTATCCAAACCATTCTTAGCAATTTCATCACGATAGACATGATCTGCTTCTCGCAAAATAGCTAGTTTATCTTCTGTTACCTCACCAATTATACGAATTCCTAAACCTGGGCCAGGGAAAGGTTGGCGGTCAACAACTAAGGAAGGCATGCCTAACTCACGTCCAACAGCACGTACCTCATCTTTAAATAGATTGCGAAGGGGTTCAATAATTCCTGTAAAAGTCATATTATCAGGTAAACCACCTACATTATGATGGCTTTTGATGACTGCAGCATGCTCTCCTCCACTTTCAATGACATCAGGGTAGATGGTTCCTTGAACTAAAAGGTCAATGTCACCTAATTTTTTTGATTCTTGTTCAAATACACGAATGAAGGTTTCACCAATGCTTTTACGCTTGGCTTCTGGGTCAATAATACCTGCTAAATTATCCAAAAATTGTGCACGTGCATCTACGCAAATTAAATCAAGGCCAAACTCTTCCCCAAAGACTTTTTCAACAGTTTCAGCTTCATCTTTTCGTAACAAGCCATTATCTACAAAAATGCAGGTGAGTTGATGTCCCACTGCTTTGTGAATCAACATAGCAGCTACTGAAGAATCTACTCCCCCAGACATGGCACAAAGCACTTTTTTATCACCAATTTGTTTGCGTAGGTTTTCAATGGTTTCTTTTACAAAGTTACTCATTTTCCAATCCCCTTTACAAACACATATTTCATATAAAAAATTATGCAACATGCGAGTCCCTTCAGGTGTATGTTCTACTTCTGGATGGTATTGGAAACCATAGATTCGTTTGGTATTATTTGCAAAAGCTGCAATAGGACAATGATCTGTACTTGCTATAGTTTCATAACCTATAGGTAGCTGCGCTATTTGATAGGTATGACTCATCCAACAAGAAGTTTGATTAGGTACATGCGTGAAAATTGCATGTTTTTCAACAGTGAGCGATTTTTTACCATACTCACGTTGAGCAGAAGCCTCTACTGTTCCTTCAACAAGGTGTGCAATCAACTGAGCACCATAACAAATTCCTAGAATAGGAATCCCTAACTCAAATATTTTAAGATCAACAGAAGGAGCACCTTCTTCATAGACCACACTTGGTCCTCCTGTAAAGATAATCCCTTTTGGGTT
>Ga0208671_10001008_pt1 | contig 12672 bp, 12 predicted proteins | sample ColrivemetaGS759_FD_187606 | JGI IMG/M metagenome (GOLD analysis project Ga0208671, IMG submission 187606) | Estuarine microbial communities from the Columbia River estuary - Ebb tide ETM metaG S.759 (SPAdes) (version 2) | ecosystem: Environmental > Aquatic > Marine > Intertidal zone > Estuary ...
GTGTTGTCATCCCACCCTAGAACGCGCCCAAGGCAAAGGCGCCGCACTTGAAAGGACATTCTCATGCGCGTCTTTATCACGGGCACGGCGGGCTTTATCGGCTTTCACCTCGCGCGTCTCTTGCTCGACGAAGGCGTCTGCGTCGGCGGTTATGATGGCATGACCGATTATTATGACGTCTCCCTCAAGGAAGCCCGCTCAACCCTCCTGAGCGCCTATCCGACCTATAGCGAATCCCGCGGCATGCTCGAAGATTGCGCGGCCCTCGATGCCGCCATCGACGCTTTCGCGCCAACTGTAATCGTCCATCTCGCGGCCCAAGCCGGGGTGCGCTACAGCCTCGAAAATCCGCGCGCCTATATCAACGGCAATATCGTGGGCACGTTCAACGTGATGGAAGCCGCGCTGCGCCACCGCGTCGCGCATCTTCTGATGGCCTCCACCAGCTCGGTCTATGGTGCCAATACCGAAATGCCCTTCGCCGAAACCCACAAAGCCGACATGCCCCTCACCATCTATGCCGCCTCGAAAAAGGCCAATGAGGCCATGGCGCATTCCTATGCCCATATCCATGCGCTGCCGACCACGATGTTTCGCTTTTTCACCGTCTACGGCCCATGGGGCCGCCCCGATATGGCCCCGATCAAATTCGCCAAAGGCCTCTATAGCGGCACTCCGATCGATATCTACAATCACGGCGCGATGTGGCGCGACTTCACCTATGTCGAAGACCTTGTGCGCGGCATTCGCGGTCTGATTGATGCCGTGCCGGGGGGGCCAGACACTGCTGTCGATGGCGACAGCCTGTCGCCCGCCGCCCCCTATCGCGTGGTCAATATCGGAAATTCCGACAAAGTCCGGCTGTTGGATTTCATCGAAGCCCTCGAAACCTCCAGCGGAAAAACTGCGCTGCGTAACTATATGGACATGCAGCCCGGCGATGTGCCCGCCACTTGGGCTGACGCAAGCCTGTTGCACCGCCTCACAGGCTATCGCCCCAATACCCCCGTCACCGAAGGCGTTGCCCGGTTCATCGCGTGGTACGAAGAATATTACCGCCCATAACTGACGCGTTTTAGCACCAGCCACAGCCGCGCGCATTCCCGCAGTTGTCTGGCAGAATTATTCCTGTAACACCGTTTTCATTAAGACCGTGACCTATCATTGAAAGCCAAGTGATGACTTCATTAACCTGTTTCAAAGCATATGACGTGCGTGGTCGGCTTGGCATCGATCTGGATGAGGCAATCGCCTACCGCATCGGCCGTGGCTTTGCCCGCGCACTCAATGCCCGCAAGGTTGTCATTGGCCGTGACGTGCGCGCCTCCTCCGCCGACCTTGCCCGTGCTGTTACAAAAGCGCTCCAAGACGAAGGCTGCGAGGTGCTTGATCTGGGCCTTTCCGGCACAGAGGAAATGTATTTCGCCACCAGCCATTTCGGTGCGGATGGCGGCATTTGCGTTACCGCGTCGCATAATCCGATGGATTACAACGGGTTGAAGATGGTGCGCGCTGGCTCCGCCCCCCTCGACGCCGAAACGGGCCTTGCTGCCATCAAGGCGCTGGCCGAAGCCGACGCCTTTGGCCCGGCACGGCCCGGCGGCACTCATCGCGACATAGCCAAGGATGCGCGCGCGGCCTATGTGGCCCAAGTCTTGCGCTTCGTCGATATCGCGGCGCTCAAGCCTCTGAAAATCGTGGTAAATGCAGGCCACGGCACTGCGGGCCCCACCTTTGATGCCATTGCACAGGCCCTCGCAGCCGCAGGTGCCCCGCTCACCTTCCTTCGCATGCATCACACCCCTGATGGCACGTTTCCCGAAGGCATCCCAAACCCCCTCTTGCCGGAAAATCGCCCCGCCACGATCGCGCGCGTGCTGGCAGAAGGCGCAGATATGGGCGTCGCATGGGACGGAGACTTTGACCGCTGTTTCTTTTTCGACCACCAAGGCGCCTTTATCGACGGGGAATATATCGTGGCCCTATTGGCAGAAGCATTTCTCGCCAAAGAACCCGGAGCACGCATCGTCCACGACCCTCGCATCATCTGGAACACCCAAGATGTCGTGGCGCGCGCGGGTGGCACGGCGCTTCAATCACGGGCCGGGCACTCTTTCATCAAACAAGCGCTGCGCGATCATAACGCCGTCTATGGCGGGGAAATGTCCGCACATCACTATTTCCGCGACTTCGTTTACTGCGACAGCGGAATGATCCCATGGCTCTTGATGGCCGAGTTGATCAGCCGCAAAGGCGCGCTCGCCGCGCTCACCTCCGAGCGCCGCCGCGCCTTCCCGTCCTCGGGCGAGATCAATTTCAAACTTGCCGACCCAAAAGCAGCAATCGCACGCGTCCATGCTCATTACGCCCCCCGCGCGCAGGCTTTGGATCAGACCGATGGCACCAGCTATGACATGGGCGCGTGGCGCTTCAATCTTCGCAGCTCCAACACCGAACCCGTGGTGCGCCTCAATATCGAATCGCGCGCCCGCCCCGAACTGGTCGCAGAGGCCATCTCCGAACTTTCCGCCATGCTCACCGCCTGAAGCCATTCCCCTCGCGCCCGAGCCATGCCAGCATGGGCCAGCATAGGCCAGCATCAGCACCGCGCGAGGGACCATGACCAGAGCAGCCGCCATCACGACCGCCACCGCGCGCTTTGAGCGGGGTGAATTCACCCGCGATCTGGCGGCCCTCGTGGCCATCCCCTCCGAGAGCCAGACGCCCGAAGGCGCGCCGCATCTGCGCGCCTATCTCGATCACATCACCCCGCGCCTGCGGGCCATGGGCTTTACCACTGAAATCATCGACAACCCCCTTCCCGGTGCCCCACCGCTCCTTTTGGGCGAACGGATCGAAGCCACCGAATTGCCGACGATCCTCACCTATGGTCACGGTGACGTCACCCGCGCCCAAACCGACGCTTGGGCCGAGGGCCTTGCGCCATTCGTGCTCACCGAGCGTGGTGAAAAACTCTACGGTCGCGGCGCCGCCGACAACAAGGTGCAGCACCTCGTCAATCTCACGGCGCTGGAAAGCGTGCTCGCGACGCGCGGCCATCTGGGCTTCAACGTGAAAATTGTGCTGGAAATGGGCGAGGAAACAGGCTCGCCCGGTTTGGCAGAGACGTTTCATCGCCACAAAGCCCGGCTCAAATCCGATGTGCTGATCGCCTCTGACGGCCCCCGCTTGCAGCCCGACCGCCCCACCCTCTTCATGGGGTCGCGCGGCGGCATCAACTTCGACCTGCGCGTCGATCTGCGCGATGGCGCGCATCATTCGGGCAATTGGGGCGGGCTTCTGGCCGACCCTGCCATGATCTTGGCCCAAGCCCTCGCCAGCATCACCGATGCGCGCGGCCAATTGGCCATTGCAGAATGGCGGCCCACCTCGCTCACGCCGCAGGTCCGCGCCGCCCTTGCCGATCTGCCCATTGCCGAGGACACCGGCCCCCGGATCGATCCCGATTGGGGCGAAGCCAGCCTCACACCCGCCGAGCGCGCCTATGGCTGGAACAGCTTCGCCATCCTTGCCATGACCGCAGGCGTCCCCGATGCGCCCGTCAATGCCATCGCCGCCTCTGCCCGTGCCACTTGCCAATTGCGCTTTGTCGTCGGCACCGACCCGACAGCGATCTTGCCCAGCCTGCGCCGCCACCTCGACGCGAATGGCTTCGCGCAGGTGCAAATCGTCGAAATGGAGCGCGGCTTTTTTGCCGCCACCCGGCTTGACCCCGATCACCCCTGGGTGCGCTTCGCCACCCGTTCACTCACCGAAACCACGGGGAAACCGCCCCATATCCTGCCCAATCTCGCAGGCTCTCTGCCCAATGACACTTTCGCCGATATTCTTGGCCTGCCCACCGTTTGGGTGCCGCATTCCTATCGCGCCTGCTCGCAGCACGCGCCGAATGAACATGTGCTCAAATCCGTGTGTCGCGATGCGCTCGCAGTCATGGCCGGGCTCTTTTGGGACATCGGCGCAGGCCGCGACCTGCCCCCAAGAGCTTAGTACAGCTGCCAGTCCTCTGGGTCATCCAGCTCGCCAATCGCCATCCACCGCACCCGTGCGCGCGCCACTTTCGTATCGCCCCACGTACGAAACACCACATCAAACCCTGTCAAATCGATGTTTTCAGCCGCAATATCGGCCCGCACATTGGTCGCGTGATGCATATCCCACATCGACAAAGTCACATGAACCGCAGGCACGGCCCGATAGGCCTCCGAAAACGCCACCCGCTTTCGTTCCTCGCGCGGTCCCTTGCCCGTCCACATGCCGCCCCCGTCCTCGAAATCCGAGAACAGAATGTCGTCACCTTGATCGACGCCCACAAGATTGTTTCGTAACCGCTTCATGCCACCATTTGACCAACTGTGTTTCCGATTGAAAGCGATATGAGACGATTTTGGCAGGATTGTGGAAGCCAAAAGGAAAATTCCCATACGGCTTCCCTCATTTATGCCTGCCAAAAACGAAAAGGCCCCCGCATCGCGAGGGCCTTTCCCTTAGGTCTTTTGATCCAATGATCAGGCGACGTCAGCGCGCAGAGCCTGCAAATCGGCCACCAGCTTTTCCGCTGTGTCCTTTGCATCGGCAGTTGCTGCACCAGCGGCGGCTTGGGCTTGTGTGACCAGCGCGTCGATATCCGCACCTTTCACATCCGCCAGCGCCATCGCTTGCTCAGCCAGTACCGACGTGCCCTCCGAAGTGATCTGAGCAAAACCGCCCGTGACCACATACGCCTTGTCGCCCTGCGGGCCGCTCACCCGCAGAATGCCGGGGCGCAGCGTGGTGATCAGCGGCGCATGATCCGGCATCGCCGTCAGGTCGCCATCCGCGCCCGGGATCTGGACCGAAGTCACCGCGAACGACGCAAGGCGCCGTTCGGGGCTGACGAGGTCAAACTGCATGGTATCAGCCATCAGGCGCTCTCCTTAGGCCGCGGCCGCAGCAAGGCGCTCGGCCTTGGCGATCACTTCCTTGATGCCACCAACCATGTAGAAGGCAGCTTCGGGCAGGTGATCGTATTCACCAGCAACCACAGCCTTGAACGAGGCAATCGTCTCTTCCAAAGGCACCTGAACACCGTCAGAGCCAGTGAAGACTTTCGCAACGTCGAATGGCTGGGACAAGAAACGCTCAAGCTTACGCGCACGGGCCACAGCCAGTTTGTCGTCTTCCGAGAGTTCGTCCATGCCCAAGATCGCGATGATGTCTTGCAGCGACTTGTAGCGCTGAAGCACCTGCTGAACATCGGTTGCGACTTTGTAGTGCTCTTCGCCGATCACCAGCGGGTCAAGCAGACGCGAGGTCGAACCCAGCGGGTCCACAGCCGGATAGATACCCTTTTCCGAGATCGAACGATCCAGAACGGTCGTTGCGTCAAGGTGAGCAAAGGACGTTGCAGGTGCAGGGTCAGTCAAGTCATCCGCAGGCACGTAGACGGCCTGAACCGACGTGATCGACCCGGATTTGGTCGATGCGATCCGCTCCTGCATCGCGCCCATGTCGGTCGCCAGAGTTGGCTGATAGCCCACAGCCGAAGGAATACGGCCCAAGAGCGCCGACACTTCCGAACCAGCTTGGGTAAAGCGGAAGATGTTGTCGACGAAGAACAGAACGTCCGAACCGGATTCATCCCGGAACTGCTCGGCGAGGGTCAGACCCGACAAAGCAATCCGCATACGCGCTCCGGGCGGCTCGTTCATCTGGCCATAGACCAGCGCAATTTTCGACTTCTCAAGGTCATCAGGAACGATAACGCCGGATTCGATCATTTCGTGGTAAAGGTCGTTGCCCTCACGGGTCCGTTCACCAACGCCCGCGAACACCGAGAGACCCGAGTGCACTTTTGCGATGTTGTTGATCAGTTCCATGATCAAAACGGTCTTGCCCACTCCGGCGCCGCCGAACAGACCAATTTTCCCACCCTTGGTGTAGGGCGCGAGAAGGTCGATCACCTTGATGCCTGTCACAAGGATCTCGGTCGCGGTCGACTGCTCTGCGAAAGCAGGCGCGTCGCCGTGGATTGCGCGCTTGGCGGTGGTTTTCACCGGGCCCTTTTCGTCCACCGGCTCGCCGGTGACGTTCAGGATGCGGCCCAAAGTGCCGCTGCCGACGGGAACCATGATCTGGCCGTCCGTATCGGTCACGACTTGACCGCGGACCAAGCCCTCGGTGGCGTCCATAGCGATGGCACGCACGGTGCCCTCGCCAAGGTGCTGAGCCACTTCGAGAACCAGCTCTTTACCATTGTTATCGGTGGTCAATGCGTTGAGAATCTGTGGCAGATGATCCTCAAACTGCACGTCCACAACGGCGCCGATCACCTGAGTGATTTTGCCTTTTGCGTTTGCCATGTTTCGTCTCCGGTCTTAGAGCGCTTCCGCGCCCGAGATAATTTCGATCAGTTCGTTGGTGATGACGGCCTGACGAGAGCGGTTGTATTCGATCGTGTATTTCTCGATCATATCGCCCGCGTTCCGCGTTGCGTTGTCCATCGCGCTCATCCGTGCACCCTGCTCCGACGCACCGTTCTCAAGGAGCGCTGCGAAGATTTGGGTCGCCACACCACGCGGCAGAAGATCCGCAAGGATGGCTTCTTCATCCGGCTCGTAGTCGAACAGTGTCGAAGCGCTGCCCTCTACGGCGTCAAATTTCGCCGGAATGATCTGCTGTGCGGTCGGGATCTGGCTGATCACCGACTGGAAGTTGTTGAAGAACATCGTCGCCACATCGAACTCGCCCGCGTCGAAACGTGCGAGCAAGCCTTTCGCGATGTCTTGCGCGTTGGCATAACCCAACCGCTTGACGTCGCTCAGATCAACGTGACCAACCATCAGATGGCCATAGTCGCGGCGCAGCTGCTCCCGGCCTTTCTTGCCAACGGTGAGAATTTTCACCGTCTTGCCCTGCGCCAAAAGGCGGTCGGCATGGCCTTTGGCCAGCTTCACGATGGTCGAGTTGAAGCCCCCGCAGAGGCCCCGCTCGGCCGTCATGACCAAAAGGAGCTGCACCTTATCCGACTCTGTCCCCGCCAAAAGGCGCGGTGCGGAATCGCTGCCACCAACCGACGCGGCAAGCCCTGCCAGAACGGCGTTGAACCGCTCTGTGTAAGGCCGCGATGCCTCAGCCGCATCCTGTGCCCGCCGCAGTTTTGCGGCAGACACCATTTGCATGGCCTTGGTGATCTTGCGCGTCGACTTGATGCTCGCGATCTTGTTTTTAAGGTCCTTGAGATTTGGCATTGCCTTATCTCCTTATGCGAAGTCAGCTGCGAACTCATCCAGCGCAGCGCGGATTTTGTCCTCGGCTTCGCCTTTGATCTTCGGGTCTTCCTTGGTGATGAAGTCCAACAGCGCCTTGTGCTTGCCGCGCAGGTGCTTGAGCACGCCAGCTTCCCAACGACCGACATCCTTCACGCCAACCTTATCAAGGTAGCCTTTGGTGCCAGCGAAGATGATGCAGACGATTTCGGCGTTGGTGAGCGGCGAGTATTGCGGCTGCTTCATCAACTCGGTCAGACGGGCACCACGGTTCAGCAGCGCTTGGGTCGAGGCGTCGAGGTCGGAACCGAACTGAGCAAATGCCGCCATTTCGCGGTATTGTGCGAGTTCCAGCTTCACCGGACCAGCAACCGACTTCATCGAGTTGGTCTGTGCGGACGACCCCACACGAGACACCGACAGACCTGTGTTCACAGCCGGGCGAATGCCTTGGTAGAAGAGTTCGGTCTCAAGGAAGATCTGACCGTCGGTGATCGAAATCACGTTGGTCGGAATAAACGCCGAAACGTCACCGCCTTGGGTTTCAATAACGGGCAGAGCCGTCAACGATCCGGCGCCGAAATCTTCGTTCAGCTTTGCCGAACGCTCGAGCAGGCGGGAGTGGAGATAGAACACGTCGCCAGGATAGGCTTCACGGCCCGGCGGACGACGCAGCAAAAGCGACATTTGACGATAAGCAACAGCCTGCTTGGAAAGGTCATCATAGATGATCAAAGCATGGCGGCCATTGTCGCGGAAATGCTCTGCCATTGCCGTTGCGGCGTAGGGCGCAAGAAACTGCATCGGTGCGGGGTCCGAAGCGGTCGCAGCCACAACGATCGTGTATTCGATCGCGCCGGTCTCTTCGAGCTTCTTCACCAGCTGCGCCACAGTCGAGCGCTTCTGACCGATCGCCACATAGATGCAATAGAGCTTCTTCGACTCATCTGCGCCTGCGGCTTCGTTATAGGATTTCTGGTTCAGAATGGCGTCGAGCGCGATGGCTGTCTTGCCGGTCTGACGGTCGCCAATGATCAGCTCGCGCTGGCCACGGCCAATTGGGATCATCGCGTCTACAGACTTGAGGCCTGTCGCCATTGGCTCATGCACCGACTTACGCGGGATAATGCCGGGAGCCTTGACGTCTGCCAAGCGGCGGCCTTCCGACTTGATCGGGCCTTTGCCGTCCAGCGGGTTGCCCAGACCGTCAACAACACGGCCCAAAAGCGCGTCACCCGTGGGAACGTCCACGATGGACTTGGTGCGCTTTACGGTGTCACCCTCTTTGATGTCACGGTCCGAACCGAAGATCACGACGCCGACGTTGTCGGTTTCGAGGTTCAGCGCCATGCCGCGGATCCCGCCGGGGAATTCCACCATCTCACCAGCCTGAACGCTGTCGAGGCCATGCACACGCGCAATACCGTCACCGACCGACAAAACCCGGCCCACTTCCGCCACTTCGGCATCCTTGCCGAAGTTCTTGATCTGGTCTTTCAGGATCGCAGAAATCTCTGCCGCTTGGATACCCATTTATCCGACCTCTTTCATTGCATTCTGGAGGGAATTCAGTTTCGAGCGGATCGACGTATCGATCATCTTCGAACCCACTTTTACGACGAGACCACCGATGAGACTTTCATCGACGGCCGCATTGATTTTCACGTCCTTGCCGAAGCGCGCTGCCAAAGTCTTGGCCAACTTGTCCGACTGACCCTTTGTCAGGGCCTTGGCCGACGTCACCTCAGCGGTCACCTCGCCCTTGTCGGCGGCAATCGCCTCGCGCAGCGCTGCCACCAATTGCGGCAACACAAACAGACGACGTTTCGAGGCCATCAGGCCCAGAACATTTGTCATCATTCCTGTCAGACCCATCTTTTTAGAGATGGCAGCCACAGCAGCGGATTGCTGCTCGCGGCTGTAAACAGGGCTATTGATCAAAGCATTGAAGTCGGCACTGTCCTTAAGAACTGCCGAAAGCGCCTCGAGGTCGGCTTCGACCTTCGGGACGCTCTTTTCTTCCTTAGCCAGATCGAAGACGGCCTTCGCATAACGCGAGGCAATCCCCATGGAAATCGAAGCTGGTTCGGACACGTCACCCTTCCGCTAGTCTTGGCCTCGGTTTGCAATGGGGCCTATCAGGCCCGCCGAGGACGTTTGCCTGCCTTGAAACTGTTCAAAGCGCGTGAATTCGGGCGGTGTGTAGCAGAGCAACCCCGCCCTAGCAACCGCCTTGAATTCTTTTGTATGCGACGGGATACCACATGTTTTCAATAGCTTACCAAAGGTGCGACGCTTTGCGCGACACTGAGCAATAAAAAAACTTCACCACAAGGTAACATTTCCCGAATCCACCTGTCCAATCCGGCCCTTTTCGCCCGTCCATCCGTTAGCGATACCACCCGAAAAACAGTGCTTTTTCACAAAAATCACCACAATCACGGACCAAACCGCGCCCAAGCCGCACCCAAGCTGTACCCAAGCCGCGCGCAAGTCAGCGCGCAAGTCAGCGCGCAAGTCAGCGTATTGAACGCGCCCGAGCCTCCATGCACCCCGCTCACACCTACTCAGACCCTGTTCAGGCCCTGTTCAGGCCCGCCCCAGTCCGCTCCAGTCCGCTCCGCGTCCTTCCACGCAGCAAAACTCAAGCGCGCAGCACCTCATGATCCGCAGTGGCCCGCGTGTTGAACAAAAAAGGCGGCCCTCACAGAGCCGCCCTTCCCATCTTGTGGCGTTAAACCGCCTCAGCGCTTGGCGTTTTCGAGCGCATCCAACCGGGTTTTCAAGGCTTCATTTTCTTCGCGCGCCTTTTGGGCCATCGCGCGCACCGCATCAAATTCCTCGCGTGTGACAAAGTCGCGATCCGCCAACCAGCGGTCCACCAAAGACTTCATCGCCGTCTCGGCTTCTGTCTTTGCACCCTGTGCCACTCCCATGGCATTGGTCATCAATTGCGAAATATCCTCGAAAATCTTGGAACGGGTTTGCATCTTGGGCTCCACCTTGGGCATTTCTGCCTATATGGGATGGAAAGCCCCAAGTCTCAAGCCTTGGCAGCCCTCCCGCGACGAAGCGCCCGCCCCGAGGCCACAAAGGATCGCCCGCATGATCGCCGCTCTACCCTTTCCCCAGATCGCCCCCGAAATCTTCACGTTGCCGCTCTTTGGCATGGAGTTCTCGCTCCGCTGGTATGCTTTGGCCTATATCGTTGGCATTGTGCTGGCGTGGCGGATCTCGCGTGCGGCCATCACTCGCCCCGCCCTTTGGCGCGGCACGCCCCCCCTGACCGCTCCGCAGCTGGAAGACCTGCTCACTTGGGTGATCTTGGGCATCATACTTGGTGGGCGATTGGGCTTTGTGCTGTTTTACCAGCCCGGCTACTATCTCAGCCACCCTGCCGAAATCCTCCAAGTCTGGCAGGGCGGCATGTCATTTCACGGCGGGTTTCTCGGCGTTGTCGTCGCCGCGTGGATTTTCACCGCCAAATACCGCATTCCCCGGCTTGAGGCAGCCGATGCCATTGCCCTAGGCGTCCCCACTGGGCTTCTCTTGGGGCGCGTGGCGAATTTCATCAACGCCGAACTCTGGGGGCGTCCTACCGATTTGCCTTGGGGCGTGATCTTCCCCGGCACCGCCGCCCAAGACTGCCCCGGCATCGTCGCAGGGCTATGCGCGCGCCATCCCTCTCAACTATATGAGGCCATCCTCGAAGGTGGCCTGCTGCTTGCGGTGATGCTCTTCCTCGCCTTCCGCCGCGGCGCGCTCAAATTTCCGGGTCGGATCACTGGCGTATTTCTCATTGGTTACGGTCTGGCGCGCTATGTAGTGGAATTCGCCCGCCAAGCCGACGCGCAATTCATCACACCCGATAATCCCTTGGGCCACGTCATTCCTGGCATCTCCATGGGGCAATTGCTGTCGCTGCCGATGGTGCTGGTGGGACTGGTCTTGGTGTGGCGGTCGCGCCGGGCATGACACTCAAGGCCGAACTCCTCGCCCGGATCGCCGCATCCGGCCCCATGACATTGGCCGATTACATGGCCGAATGCCTGCTCCATCCGCGCTATGGCTATTATTCCACCCGCGATCCCTTGGGCGCGGCCGGGGATTTCACCACCGCCCCCGAAATCTCGCAGATGTTTGGCGAGATGCTGGGGCTCGCCTTGGCGCAAAGCTGGCTTGATCAGGGCGCCCCCTCGCCCTTCACACTGGCCGAACTTGGCCCGGGTCGCGGGACATTGATGGCCGATGTGCTCCGCGCCACTGCGCGTGTGCCGGGCTTTCACGCCGCCCTAAACGTGGTCCTCGTCGAAGCCTCCCCCACTCTGCGCGCCGCCCAAGCCCAACGCGTGCCTCATGCCAAATGGGCCGATACCATAGCCGAGCTGCCCGACGCGCCGCTCTTTCTGCTTGCCAATGAATTCTTCGATGCCCTGCCGATCCGCCAGTTTCACCGCGCCGCGGGCGACACATGGCGCGAAGTGGTGGTCGGTATCGAAGCCTCGGACCTGCGCCCCGGCCTCGCGCCACCCGCCCCCCATGCCCCCCTCGCCCATCGCCTCGCCGATACCCGCCCCGGCGACATCGTCGAAACCTGCCCGGCCGCCGCCCCCATTGTCACCCGCATCGGCGAAATCCTCGCCGCGCATGGCGGCGCCGCCTTGCTCATTGATTACGGGGCGGGCCCCTCCTTGGGCGATACCTTCCAAGCCCTCGAAAACCACCGCTTCGCGGATCCCTTCGCCAATCCCGGCCACGCCGACCTGACCGCGCATGTCGATTTCATCGCACTCGCCCGCGCCGCCCAGCCGCTCTGCGCGACGTCCGCCATCACCCCCCAAGGCCGCTTCCTCGAACACCTTGGCATCACCCCGCGCGCCCAATCGCTCGCCCCCCGCCTCAGCGGTCCCGCCCTCGAAAGCCACATCGCCGCGCATCGCCGCTTGACGCACCCCGACGAAATGGGTTCGTTGTTCAAAGTGCTGGGGCTCACCCCCCATTTTGCCCCGCCGTTCCCCGGCCTTACTCCGGACCACTCATGACGCTCGAAATCCTCACCTCAGACGCACTCGCCCCCCGGCATGGCTTCTTCACGCGCAAGGGCGGGGCCTCCTCTGGTATCTTCGCCGGGCTCAACTGCGGCCCCGGGTCTTCTGATCAAGCCGAGATCGTCGCCATCAACCGCGCACGCGCCACCCAAGCCCTCGACCTCGCCCCCGAAACCCTGATCACAGTCCACCAAATCCACTCCGCCATTCCCCTGCCCGTCACGGCGGTGCTGACAGGCGACAAACCCAAAGCCGATGCGCTTGTAACCGCCACCCCCGGCCTCGCCATCGCCGTGCTGACAGCAGATTGCCAACCCGTTCTGTTCGCCGATGCCACCCATGGCGTGATCGGCGCG
>Ga0208671_10001011_pt1 | contig 12658 bp, 9 predicted proteins | sample ColrivemetaGS759_FD_187606 | JGI IMG/M metagenome (GOLD analysis project Ga0208671, IMG submission 187606) | Estuarine microbial communities from the Columbia River estuary - Ebb tide ETM metaG S.759 (SPAdes) (version 2) | ecosystem: Environmental > Aquatic > Marine > Intertidal zone > Estuary ...
CTTGGCCTCGCCCCGGAACATATTGCGCGGGAATTGATCCGTCAGGATGATATACGCCAGCATACCCGTGGCATGTGTCAGCCATAGCCCAAACGCCCCCTCTGCCGCTTGATCCCATGGTTTCTCGAACCTCTCGCGGATCTCTGCATCAAGCGCGGGCGGACTGTCATACCAGCCCTTTTGCCCAACTTCATCGAGCCAAAAGGCCAATACTTTTTCAACGGTCGTCATCAGCGCCCCTCCTGCACTTCACGTCCCTCTTGCGAGTTATGTTACAGGAATGAGACACGCCTGTCACAGAGAGTTTCTGCTACAAACTCGCCACTTAGCAGGTCAAATCCGCCGCTTTCACTCTTTTGCCAGCTCGTCCGCGACGTCTTGCGCGTATTCTTGCGCCAATTCCACAGCCACAGGTGTCGAGGTCGGCGCAAGCGGCGCATAGGCGTTGGTATCCGCAACAGCCGGTGCGGCGCGCTGCGTCATCCGCCAGCCCGCGTAAATCGCAAGCAGCAACAACAAGACCGCCATCAACAAGAAATACCCGCGCGGACCGAAGAAATCCATCGACCAGCCAATGATCAGCGGCCCGGCAATCGCCCCCAAACCATTGATGAACAACAGCCCCCCCGAGGCCCCCGCCATATCATCGCGCGAAAGGTAATCGTTGGTATAGGCAATCAGCAGCGAATAGAGCGGGTTAGATGTGCCGCCAATCAGCGCCGCCGCGAGGATCAACATCACGAAACTGCCCGACGCCAGCGCCCCCAACACAGCCGCAACGCCCCCCACACCAGATACAATCAAAATGAGCAAACGGCGGTCCATCCGGTCAGACACCCAACCGATCGGAAATTGCAACAACACCGCCCCCACATAGAACGACGCCACAAAAGCCGATATCTGCGGCAAGCTCAGCCCTGCTTTGCCGCCATAAACCGCGCTCATCCCAAATTGCGCGGCAAAAACCCCGCCCAGCAGAAACATCCCCATACAGCCCAGCGGCGAGGCCTCCCAAAGCCGCTTGAGGCTCATCGGTTTCGTGGTGTCAAAAGAGGGCGTCGGGGATGCGGCCAACAAAATCGGTGCAACCGCAATCGAGACGAGGATCGACGGGATCACAAAAAGCACGAACCCACCGGGATCAGCCACAAGCAACAGACCTTGGGCAATCACGATCCCAACCACCTGAACCAGCATGTATAGCGACAAGGCCTTGCCCCGCGTCTCATTCGTCGCCGCCGCGTTCAGCCAGCTCTCCGCCGTAATATAAACGCCGCAGAAACAAAACCCGATCACCACCCGCCCCACAGCCCAAATCCACGGATTGGCCAAAGTCGGATACAAGATCAACACTGCCGAAATAAACGAGGCCAGCGCCGCAAAAACCCTGACATGGCCCACATTGCGGATCATGTTCGGCACCACACGGCTCGCAAAGAGGAACCCAAGGAAATAGGCCGACATCACCACCGACATCTCAAAGGTGGAAAACCCTTCGATCGACCCGCGCACCCCCAAAAGCGTGCCCTGCAAGCCATTGCCGATCATCAGCAACAATACCCCAAGCAACAGCGCCCAAGCGTTATTCAAAAATCCAAACATGGCTGTCTCCGCTCAAGCCTTGAGGTCGCGGCTTATTGCACAACCATAAAGGAAAAAAGTCGCCCACGTATCCGTATCAAGCGACACCTCAAATGCCCCCCCCGACGTGGCAACACTCAAGGCAGCAACAAGGACGCATCGCCATAAGAGAAAAAGCGATATTTTTCGTTTAATGCATGGCGATAGATCTGCCGCACCCGTTCGGTGCCCATCAAAGCCGACACCAACATCATCAGCGTCGATTTTGGCAGGTGGAAATTGGTCATCAAAGCATCTGCAACATGAAACTCGAAGCCCGGATAGATAAAGATATCCGTCGCGCCCACCCAAGGTCGAACCGCCCCCGTCTCGCGCGCCGCTGTCTCGATCAATCGCAGCGCTGTCGTTCCCACTGGGATCACCCGCCCCCCCGCGGCCTTGGTCGCCGCGATCTCCTCCGCAGCCTTGTCGCTCACTTCCCCCCATTCCGCATGCATCTTGTGCTGGGTCACATCCTCCACCTTGACTGGCAAAAACGTCCCCGCACCAACATGCAGCGTCACATGGGTGAATGTGACGCCCAGCGCAGTAAGCTCTGCCAAAAGCGGCGTGTCAAAATGCAACGAGGCCGTCGGTGCGGCAACTGCCCCCGGCCGAGCCGCCCAAACCGTTTGATAATCATGCCGATCTGCAGCATCCGCATCCCGCTTGGCGGCAATATAGGGCGGCAAAGGCATCTGCCCTGCCACCTCCAACTCTGCATCCAAATCCTCGCCCACCAATGAAAAGTGCAAGATCCCCTGCCCCTCTTCCTTGGCCACCAGCCGCGCCGACAACCGCTCGGTAAAGCGAATTTCTTCTCCGTCGCGGACCTTCTTCAAAGGCTTCAACAACGCCGCCCACACTCCGCCGGCCCGCGGCTCCAGCAACGTGACCTCGATCCGCGCCGCCCCTCCTTCGGCTGTGCCCGCGCGCATCCTCACCCCAGACAACCGCGCCGGGATCACCTTGGTGTCATTGAGAACCAATCGATCGCCAGGGCGCAGCCATTGCCCCAATTCCGAAACCCGCGCATCGGTGATCCGCCCTGCCTCCGCCACAAGCAAGCGTGCCGACGAGCGTGGCCGCGCCGGGCGCGTCGCAATCAACTCATCGGGCAGGTCAAAATCAAAATCATTCAGGTTCATTGACTTACCTTAGGTGCAGGGCGGCGGAATATCTCTCTAAACATGCCCGGCGTAAAGATCGAAAGTGGATTGACCGTCACGCGCGGCGCAGTCGCTGTGCCACTAAGCCGATAGTTGAACCCCAACACCCCCTCCCCCTTGCGGGTCAAAACCGACCCGACCCCGTTTAACAAATAGAGCGGCGATACCACTCCTTGCATCTGCATCTCACCGGATTTCAGCTCATAAATCCCATCCATCGACAATCCAATCGATGCACCCACCGCAGAAGACCGCAGCACAGTCGCCCGCGTCGGCGTCAGCCGGAAATCGGCTTCGACAGATTGAAACGGTATGCCCTGCCCGTCCAATTGCTCCAAAAGCCCAACCACCGAGACCGCACTCAAAAGCGCGGCCATTGCCGGGGCCTCACGCAATCGCACATTCGCCACCCGCAAGGCCCCATCATAGGTGCCCGGTGCCCCCACAGGCCGCATGGTAAGGTCAAGCGCCCCTCCCGCTGCCTTTTTCAACAGCCCCGCCGAAGCAAACACCACCCCTGCATCCTCCGACGTGATCCGAAATCCCGTCCGCCCACGATCTGGCAACACCTGCCCGGTAATCGCAGCCTTGCCATTCACCCGCGCCTTGAAAGCCCCATCAAATCCACGCGCCGTCTCAAAGCGTCCAACAAACTGCGTCAGGGTGATCCCTTCGCTCACAATCAAGCGATCCAAAGACAGGGTCACAGGCCCGCCGCCATCTGTGGGCTTGGATGCCGCAGCACCGCGCGTCGCGTCACCGGCTCCCAGCGTGGTCTTTCGCATGTCGATCCAGCCGCCGCTGATCGAGACCGAGGGCGATTTTCCCGCACCGCGCCCCACCAAAACCACAGGCGCATCCAACCAATCCCCGGCCTTTACCCTGCTGAAAACAACACGCTCCAAACTGCCGTCCGCCCGCAACGTCAACCCGCCAAGCGCCTCAAGCCCCGGGGCCTCCAGCGACAACCGCTCCACCGCAAGCGGCTTCGCCAATCGTCCCGCCACCTCAAGCCGCCCCCGCGCCCCCTCCGGAAACCGCCAGCCGATCTCCGGAATGCCAAGGCGCAGCCCCGCCAAATTTGACCGCAGCCGAAACGCGCCCTGTTCGGTGCGGCCCAGCGCAATCTCGATCTGTCCAGTGCTGGAACCGCCGACAGCCCCTTTGGGCACAGCGATCTGAAACTCCTCAATAAACCGAGGCGAAAGCTCAACCTCCCCCTCAACGCGCGCGGTTTGCCCGGTGCCCGCCCGCAGCGGCAAGGTCACGACCCCCTCAAACGGCACCTGCCCCACACGCGCAGCCCCCGAAATCCGCAGCACATTCTCAGCCATTTCGAAATCCAGCGCACTGGCTGCCAAATCCCGCCCCGGCACCAAGACCGACGAGCGCACCGCGCTCAGCGTGCCCTTGGCTTGCACCGCAATATCCTCGGCCTTGAGCCCTTTTCGCAGCGCAAAGCCCAATCGTGCTTCGCCCTGTACCCGGCCATCAGCCAGAACCACGGGCTGCCCGGCCTTTTTCATCAACTCCAAAGGGGCTGTGTCGAGCAGCGACAAAAGCCCCGTCACAGTGCCCGCCACCTGCACCCGCGCCTCTGCGGGGCCTTCCTTGACGGTGACATTGGGGATGACGAATTGCGTTCCCGAAATATCCAGCACGCCGCCCTGTGCCGGGCGCACCTGCCCTGCCAAAGCTTCCACAGCAAACCGATGCGCCGCAAGGCTGGCCACGCCCTGTGCCCCCTCCACAGGTGGCAACCCGCGCACCGTGGTAAACTCAGCGCCTTCGAATGCGAAATTCAGCGCCGTTTGCGGTTTTTGTCCCGCCGCTCCGCGCATCGCGAAATGAAAGCCGCTGAACTGTCCTGCGGTCACATTCTTTTCCACCCACTCGCGCGGCTTTGGCGCAAGCATCGGTGGCCAGAGCGGCATCAGCGCCTCATAGCTGATCTTGGGAATATCGGCGGCCAAGGCAATTTCCCAACCGCCCTCCGCTGCTGTGATCTGCCCCGAGGCAACGCCACGCACCTCACCTTCCCGCACAGCCAATTGCCCGATGGTCAAGACAAACGGATCAAGGCGCAAACGCCCGTCCAGAAACACCTCGTCAATCTCTTGCGGGCTGTCATACAGCCCTTCACCGCTAACCGTGACACCCTGAAGGCGCACCTGACCAATCACCGCCTCAGGCTGCCCATTGGCCATTCCCTCTAGGTAGAGCTGGCCCTCCGCGCGCCCGCTTACCCATGAGCTGTCCACGGTCAACTCGTCAAAGGTCAGGCTTCGGCTCTCTGGCACATAGGTGAAATAACTCCGTGCGCCCCGAAATGGGATCGGGCGCGCATCATCGCGCGGCTGCAACACGCCCGCACCAATCTGCAAGGTGCCAGATAGTGGGCCAAAACTGCCCGCGTCATTGCTGGTGGTCCGCAAAGCTCCTGAAATCGGCGCCCGCAACCCGGTGAGCCATGCCAAGGCAGGCACTTCTGCGGCCAAGTCGCCCGCCTCCACATCCTCGAAACTTACGCCAAACCGGGCCTCTGACGCCCCAATCTCAGTGTCAAACGTTACCTCCAGAACCGTCGCATAATCCTGCCCCCCCAAAAGAGCCGCATCGGCCCGCAGGCTCACCGCCGCTCCCTCACGGGTCAGCAAAATCCTTCCCCCGTCCACATTCCACGCCCGCCCCACCAGCGCGTCCTCAAACCGCAGCGAAAGACCATCCACTTCAAACCGCACCAAGCGCGTCATCTCCGGACGTTCAAAAAGCCCATCGACCTCGGCCAAAAGCTGCGCCAGCGACGGCGCGGTGCCCACAGGCGTCAGTGCTTCACCAAGCGCCAGCTGAAACGCCCCGCTCTCGTCGCGCCGCACCACCAGATACCCACCAGATAGCCGCACGAAACGCGGCTGAAACTTGCCCTCTAAAAACGCATCGCGCGACAGCCCGGTTTCGACCTCGCGCAGCGTTACCAGCGGCGTCGTGCTGCCTGCGTCACTCAACACCACATCGCGCAACCTCAATCGGGGCCGATAGCCCTCCTGCACCACCAAGGTCACTTCGCCAAAGCGCAGCGTCCGCCCCCCCAGCGTTTCGTCAATCGCCGCCTCAAGCCGCTCGCGCGCCCAATCCGGCAAAACCAATGGCCGCTCGATAAGATACAACAGCCCAGTGCCCAGCAGAAATCCCACCATGGCCACCAATCCCAAGATCGCGCGCAACCAACGCCACCAACCCGGCCGCTTGGGCCGAGGTTGTCGGGGCGGCGGCGCGTCACTTTCTGGCGCGTCGGGGTGTATATCGTCCGGGTGCTCTGTCATGCCACTTGGGTTCGCGCCGATGAAGGGAAGCGCCAGACCTTTATTCTGACCGACCCTGCTCTATTATGCCAGTAAGCAATAGCCAAGGAGCTCAGACATGCCCAACCAAAATGACATCGCCCCCGATTTCACCCTTCCTCGCGACGGTGGCACAGCGGTCACTCTCTCCGCCCTCCGCCCCGCGCCTGTCGTGCTCTATTTCTACCCAAAAGACGACACATCGGGCTGCACCAAAGAGGCCATCGCCTTTTCCGCCCTCCTTGCAGATTTCACCGCACGCGGCGCACATGTCTTTGGAATTTCCAAAGATGACGTGCAAAAACACGAGAAATTCGTCAAAAAACACGGCCTCACCGTGGGGCTTCTGTCGGACACCGCCGAAGCCTGCGAGGCCTATGGCGTGTGGAAAGAGAAAAGCATGTATGGCAAAACCTACATGGGCATCGAACGCACCACATTCTTGATCGACGGCTCCGGCCGCATCGCGCGGGTCTGGCCCAAGGTGAAGGTTGACGGCCATGCCGAAGAAGTGCTCGAAGCGCTCAAAGCACTTTGAACGCGCTTCATCGCGCACTGGCGAGGCCCCATGACCATCAAGACCCTGACTGAAATGGCCGTGGAGGTGCTCTCCACGGCTGATGGCCGCGCCAAGACGGCCCTTGCCAAGGCGCATGCAGAAACATGGTTCGCCGCGCGCGCCGCAGGCACACCGCTGCCCGTCGGCGTCGCCCAGCCCCCCGATAATCCCGCACGCCCCGACAAGCCCGAGCTTCTTGCGCCCAACGACGTGCCCCGTCGCCGCCCCGGTTCCCCGCAAGGCCGCATCGCGCTTCTTCATGCCGTCGCCCATATCGAGCTGAATGCCGTAGACCTGCATTGGGATATCATTGCGCGCTTCGGCCATATTCCCATGCCGCTTGGCTTTTATGATGACTGGGTCAAGTCAGGTGCCGAAGAAGCCAAACATTTCAACCTGATCTGTGACTGCCTCGAGCAACAAGGCAGCTTTTATGGCGCGCTTCCCGCTCATGCGGGCATGTGGCGCGCCGCCGCTGATACCGTCGGCGATCTGCATGGCCGCCTTGCCGTTGTGCCCATGGTTCTCGAAGCGCGCGGCCTTGATGTCACCCCGATGATGATCACCACCTTCGAAAAAGCCCAAGACACAGGCGCAGTTGCGGCTCTCAAGACCATTTACGCCGAAGAGGTCAGCCATGTCGCCTATGGCTCCAAATGGTTTCACTGGCTCTGCGGGCGCGATGGGCTTGACCCCAAAGAGGTCTTTCACCGCCTTGTGCGCCAATATTTTCCCGGCTCGCTCAAGCCGCCGTTTAACGAAGAGAAGCGCGCCGAAGCTGGTTTGCCCCCGGATTTCTACTGGCCCTTGGCCGACAAACTGCCACCGCGCACCTGAAGTTTTGGCCGCAACCTCCCCTGACTCGGCGGTTTTCCGCCCGATCCGCCAGAAATTCCCCTCCCATCCGTCCGGGTAGGCAAAAAAGGTTGCCCGCCTGTCCACCACTGGTTAACCAGACCTTCGCGGGTAGTGCTCACGGGACAACGAGCCGCTCGCATGGGGGAAATAACTAAGGGACGGTCACGTGAGAACACGTCTTGCGATCCGCATCGATGCGATGCTCGAACACTGGTTTCCAGAACGTCGGGTGTTTCTTCGGTCGGAAACGGATACGCGCTTCATCCGGCTCAAGCCCGGAACGCAGTTGATCGCCTTCACGGGCGCCTCCCTTTTCGTGGGATGGACAATCATCGCAACCGCCGTGCTTTTGATGGATTCCATCGGTGCGGGCAACTTCCGCGAACAAGCCCGGCGAGACCAGCGCACCTATGAAAACCGCCTGAATGCCTTGGCCTCCGAGCGCGACAGCCGCGCCGCCGAAGCCATCGCAGCCCAAGACCGCTTCAATGCGGCCCTCGACCAAATCTCCAAGATGCAATCCGAACTCCTCGCCTCCGAAACCCGGCGCCGCGAACTTGAGACAGGCATCGAAGTCATTCAAACCACCCTGCGCCGCACCATCCGCGAACGCGAAGCCGCCAAAGATCGCGCCGAAGGCTTAATGGCGGCCTCCGAGGGCAATGGTGACGTGGTATTGGCGGCATCTGGCGGCGCTCTGGGCGCGCTGGACGTAATGATCGAAGCGCTGGAACAAACCGCACGCGAGCGCGACCAAGTCACCGCAGACGCGCAAGCCGCCCTCACCCAAGCCGATGACATGGCATTGCAAATCAAAGCGATGCAGGAAAAAAATGATACGATCTTCCGCCAATTGGAAGATGCGATGACGATCTCCGTCAAACCGCTCGACAAGATGTTCCGCGCCGCAGGCATGGATACAGACCGCGTGCTCAGCCAAGTCCGGCGTGGCTATGGGGGCCAAGGCGGCCCGCTCACCCCCATCACCTTCTCCACCAAAGGTCTCGCGCCTTCGCTGGATGAAACCCGCGCCAATCGCTTGCTCGGCCAAATGGATCAACTCAATCTCTACCGCATTGCCGCGCAAAAAGCGCCCTTTGCCATCCCGGTCAAAGCAGGCTTTCGCTTCACCTCCGGATTTGGCTATCGTCGCGACCCCAAAACCGGCGGCAGACGCATGCACGCAGGCGTCGATTTCGCAGGCCCTGTCGGCACGCCCCTCTACGCGACAGCCGATGGTGTGGTTGTGCACGCAGGCTGGTCTTCAGGCTATGGGCGACTGGTCAAGATCCAGCATGAGTTCGGTATCGAAACCCGCTACGCGCATTTGTCCCGTTTATCCGTTAATGTCGGCCAAAGGGTCTCGCGCGGACAGCGCATAGGTGATATGGGAGCCTCTGGACGTGTCACCGGGCCGCATCTGCACTACGAAGTGCGCGTGGGCGGCAATCCCGTTAACCCGATGATCTACATCAAGGCAGCGAACGATGTTTTCTAAGAGCAAAATCAATGATCCCGGCCCCAAAGCGGCGGAAACCCCGAAACCCGCAACTGCGACCGATCCGGCCGCGCGCGCTCCGGTTCCCGAGTTCAAGCCCTCAGCGCCAAAGCCCAAGCCACCGGCCTCGGTGCTGTCCTCAGACCTGCATATTGTAGGTAACCTGAAGACCAGCGGCGATATCCAGATCGAAGGCACCGTGGAAGGCGACATTCGCGCCCACCTCCTGACCGTCGGCGAAACCGCCATGGTCAAAGGCGAGGTGATGGCAGATGACGTGGTCATCAATGGCCGCATCGTCGGTCGCGTCCGCGGCCTGAAGGTGCGCCTCTCTTCGACAGCCCGCGTCGAAGGCGACATCATTCACAAGACCATCGCCATCGAATCGGGTGCCCATTTCGAAGGCTCCGTCCAGCGCGCCGACGACCCCCTTTCGAAAGGCGGCGCAAAAACTCCGCTGCCTCCGATCACTTCGTCTGCCTCCTCGGACGACGCCAAAAGCTGATCACGCAAACTTGGCACGACAATAGGGCCGCCTCGCGCGGCCCTTTTTCATGGCGCATTTGCCACCCCCCACCCAAACGCTGTGCGCCGCGCTCTCCAAGCACTTCCGAGAATGCTTTTCATTGCGAAAGCCCCCTCTTTCAAAGAGACACGCTCGCCCCTTTCCCTTTCGAAATTTTTTGATCAAATAGGCGCATGAATTCGTGAGCCTAACCCAAATGCCCCAAGTTCCGTCACAGCTTTCCGGGATCTCCCCCAAGTCCCTCGCAGCCATTCATGCGCGAGAAGCCCGCGCTTTCGCGGAAATTCGGCCAAAATCGGCAGCCGCTCGCGCGCCAGAGTTCTTGGACGGCGTGCCGATGCATTGGATGCGCGACTGGCCCACACCGTTCCCCTTGGTGGTCTCCAATGCCAAAGCCGCCCGCATTTGTGATATCGACGGGCATTGGCTCGATGATTTCTGCTTGGGCGACACTGGCTCGATGTTTGGCCATTCCCCCCCAGCCGTCGCGCGCGCAATCAAGGCACAAGCCGGGCGCGGGCTGACCTATATGTTGCCCAACGAGGCCGCTCATGCGGCTGGCAGGGCTTTGACAGACAGTTTCGGTTCGTTTCTTTGGCAAGTGGCAACCACTGCGACCGATGCCAATCGCTTCGCCCTGCGTGTCGCGCGCGCCGTCACAAATCGGCCAAAGGTCTTGGTGTTCAACGGCTGCTATCATGGCACTGTTGATGATGCGATGGTCTGCCTCGACAATGGCCGCACGGCCAATCGTCCGGGTTTGGTCGGCCAAATCACCGACCTTTCTGCATTGGCTACCGTCGTGGAGTTCAATGATCTGGCCGCCGTCGAAGCCGCGCTTGCCACAGGCGAAATCGCAGCAGTGCTGACCGAACCCGTGATGACCAATTCCTGCATGGTCTTGCCAGAGCCCGGTTTCCACGCGGAGCTTCGCAACCTGACGCGCACCCATGGCGCATTGCTGATCATAGACGAGACCCATACCCAAAGTACCGGGCATGGCGGTTATACCAAGACCTTTGGGCTCGACCCTGATATCTTTGTCATTGGCAAATGCGTCGCAGGTGGGCTGCCCACAGCTCTCTGGGGGCTCCGGCCCGACCTTGCCACACGCTTTGCCACCTATAACGCCACCCGCCCCCCCGGCCATTCAGGGATGGGCACCACACTGTCGGCCAATCCGCTGCAATTCGCCGCCCTTCTCGCCACGCTCACCCAAGTCGCCACCCCGACGGCTCTCGCCAAGATGGAGCGCGGTGCCCAACGCTTGGCCACCGGACTAAGCTGCGCTATTGCCGCGCATGGCGCGCCTTGGCACGTGGTGCGCGTCGGTGCGCGGGTCGAATTCATCTGCGCTCCCGGTCCCCTTCGCAACGGCTTCGAGGCGGCACGCGCCCATGCCCCCGAAGTCGAGGCCGTCACCCATCTCGCTTTGCTCAACCGTGGCTCGCTCATTGCCCCCTTCCACAATATGATGCTTGTCTCGCCGGTCACGACCCGGGCACAGATCGACCGTCTGGTCGCAAATTTCCACGCCGTTCTCGGCATGCTCTTCTCGAAGGACTAACCTCATGACCCTTTGCCCAACTGGTGCCACACTGTCTGAGGCCGAAGCCTTCCTCGCCGCCCATCCCGAGATTGAAGCCATTGACCTCATCTTGACCGACTCCAATGGCATTGCGCGGGGAAAGATCATTCGCCGCCACGAGCTGGCCGCGATCTATACATCCGGGCGCGGCTTCCCAATCTCCATTCTCGGTCTCGATATCGTCGGCGAAGATGTCCATGAAACCGGCCTGATCTGGGATCAGGGTGATGGCGACCTCAAGGCATGGCCCCTGCCCGGCACTCTGGTGCCATTGCACAACACCACCCCGCCTCGGGCCGAGGTGCTGATGGGCCTTTATGAATTGGACGGTCGCCCCATGACCTCCGACCCCCGCCATGCTCTGGCACGCCAACAAGCCGCGCTCGCAGCCGAGGGCCACTTCCCCGCTGCGGCCTTCGAATTGGAGTTTTTCCTTCTCGACCCCAAACGGGATGCACAGGGCCAGGTGCGCCCCGCTGCCGCCGTGCTTGACGGGCGTATCTCGGGCAAGACCGAAGTCTATTCCGTGGATCACCTGCATGGCATGGTGCCGCTGTTCTCCGACATCTACAAAGGCGCCGAATTGGCGGGGATCACCGCCGAAACGATGATCTCCGAATATGCGCCGGGGCAATATGAGTTAACCCTGCGCTACCGCGCCGATGTGCTCACGGCCGCAGATGACCTCTTGCGCCTCAAGCGGATCGTGCGCGCACAGGCCCGCGCCCATGGGCTCACCGCATGTTTCATGGCCAAGCCGATCGCGGCCTATGCTGGCTCAGGCATGCATTTCCACGTGTCTTTGCCCGACGCGACCGGGCGCAATATTTTCTCTGAACGGACCGAGGGCACATGGGCTCCCGAGCTTCTGCATGCCTTAGGCGGGCTTCGGGCCACTATGGGGGAATCGATGCTGGTTTTTGCGCCCCATCTCAATTCATGGCGGCGCTTTGCCAATCAATCCTATGCGCCAGTGTCGACGAATTGGGGCGTCAACAATCGCTCCGTCGCCCTTCGGATTCCCGAAGGCCCTGCCGCCTCGCGCCGGATCGAGCACCGCCCCTCTGGCGTCGATGCCAACCCCTATCTCGTCGCTGCCACCATTCTCGCCGGAATTCGCAAAGGATTGGCCGAGGCCATCGACCCAGGCCCAGAAACGACCGGCAATGGCTATGACGATGAAGCCAGCGTCACGATCCCGCGCGACTGGGCCTCTGCCATCGCCGCCGCGCGCGAGTCTGATTTTCTCAAGGACGCGCTCGGTCCAGAGATGCACCGCACCTTCACCGAGGTCAAAGCTGCCGAATATCAACGTGTCGCACGCACGATCTCGGATGTTGATTACGATCTCTACCTGCACACCGTCTGAGACGCAGCGTCACAATCCCTCGAGTTAACCCGAATCGCCTCGATTTGAGCGCGCAACGTGTCATGACGTCAGCCAGACACCGACCACACGTTAAACATACGTCGCTTGAGCCAAGGTTTTCTCGTCCATG
>Ga0208671_10001012_pt1 | contig 12655 bp, 6 predicted proteins | sample ColrivemetaGS759_FD_187606 | JGI IMG/M metagenome (GOLD analysis project Ga0208671, IMG submission 187606) | Estuarine microbial communities from the Columbia River estuary - Ebb tide ETM metaG S.759 (SPAdes) (version 2) | ecosystem: Environmental > Aquatic > Marine > Intertidal zone > Estuary ...
AATGCAAGAACTGTACAGATTAATTTAGTGCCATTTACTTTAGTTGGAGCGACAACTCGTTCTGGATTACTAACAGCACCGATGCGAGCAAGATTTGGCATAAGTAGCAGATTACAATATTACGATTCAGAGTTATTATCAACAATAGTTCAAAGAAGTGCTAGTATTCTTAAAGTTCCAATTTCTATGGAAGCAGCTATTGAAATTGCTGGTAGAAGTAGAGGAACACCTCGAATAGCAAATGCATTATTAAGACGAGTTAGAGATTTTGCCCAAATTAAGGGTAATGGTAAAATTGATATAAAAATTGCAAAATATAGTCTTAAGGCTCTAAATGTAGATACTCATGGTTTAGATGAAATGGACAATAAAATCTTAACTACCATTATAGATAAATTTAAAGGTGGTCCTGTAGGAATTACAACTTTAGCTACTGCTGTAAGTGAAAGTTCAGAAACTATTGAAGAAGTTTACGAGCCATTTTTAATTCAGGAAGGATTTATAATGCGAACTCCTCGAGGAAGAGAGGTGACAGAATTAGCTTATAAACATTTAGGTAGAATAAAACAAGGCACTCAAAGTGGATTATTTTGACGTTAAAAGAAAAGCATACAAACATAATTAAAACCGAAGCAAAACGCCTCGGTTTTTTATCTTGTGGTATTAGTAAAGCTGAATTTTTAGAAAGTGAAGCACCAAGATTAGAGAAATGGCTTAAGAATAATATGCATGGAGAAATGCAATATATGGAAAACCATTTTGATAAAAGATTAGATCCAACAAGACTAGTTGAAGGTTCAAAGAGCGTGGTGTCTTTATTGCTAAACTATTTTCCATCAGAAATTCAATTGGATAAGAAAGCGCCAAAGATTAGTAAATATGCTTACGGAACAGATTATCATTTTGTAATTAAAGATAAACTCAAAAGTTTACTAAACTTTATCCAAGAGAAGATTGGAGAAGTTCATGGTAGAGCATTTGTAGATTCAGCTCCTGTTTTAGATAAAGCTTGGGCATCAAGATCAGGTCTAGGATGGGTAGGAAAAAACTCAAATTTAATTACACAGCAGGTAGGTTCTTTTTATTTTATTGCTGAGTTGATTATTGATTTAGATTTAAATTATGATTCTCCAGTAACAGACCATTGTGGAAGCTGTACAGCATGTATTGATGCTTGTCCAACACAAGCAATAGAACAGCCTTATGTAGTTAATGGAAGTAAATGCATCTCATATTTTACTATCGAATTAAAAGATAAGATTCCAACTGAATATAAAGATAAGTTTGAAAATTGGATGTTTGGCTGTGATGTCTGTCAAGATGTCTGTCCATGGAATAGATTCTCTAAATCACATTCAGAACCATTATTTAATCCACATCCAGATTTACTTTTTATGTCAAGTAAAGAATGGGAAGAAATAACACAGGATGTTTTTATTAAAATATTTAAAAAATCTGCAGTTAAACGAACAAAGTTTTTAGGGTTAAAGCGCAATATTCAGTTCTTAAAAGATTAGGATTAAAATTTCTTTGTTCGTTATATCCTTTTAACTTTGTAAGTTCATATTAATTCTTTCAATTATGAGTAAGCAAAGTAAACGTCGAGAAGCTTTATTATACCATTCAAAACCAACTCCAGGAAAAATAAAAGTAATACCAAGTAAAAAATATGCTACACAAAGAGATTTGTCTTTAGCATACTCTCCAGGAGTAGCAGAACCTTGTTTAGAAATTGCAGAAGACAAGAATAATGTTTATAAATATACTACTAAAGGAAACTTAGTTGCGGTAATTTCAAATGGAACAGCTGTTTTGGGTTTAGGTAATATTGGACCTGAAGCGTCTAAACCTGTTATGGAAGGGAAAGGGTTACTGTTCAAAATATTTGCAGATATAGATGTTTTTGATATTGAAGTTGACACTGAAGATATTGATGCATTTGTTGAAACTGTAAAAAATATTGCACCAACTTTTGGAGGAATAAATCTTGAAGACATTAAAGCCCCAGAAGCTTTTGAAATTGAAAGACGTTTAAAAGAAGAGTTGGATATTCCTGTAATGCATGACGATCAACATGGAACTGCAATAATATCTGCAGCAGCATTATTGAATGCATTAGAAATTTCAGAAAAGAAAATTGAAGACGTTCAGATAGTTATTAGTGGAGCAGGAGCAGCTGCTATTTCTTGTACAAGATTATATAAGGCATTTGGAGCGAGAAGAGAAAATATTGTAATGTGTGATAGCCGAGGTGTTATTAGAAATAATAGAGAAGATTTAACCTCACAAAAAGCAGAATTTGCAACAGATAGAAATATTGACACTTTAGATGAAGCTATGGTTAACGCCGATGTTTTTATTGGTTTGTCAATGGCAGATATAGTTACACCAGTAATGCTGTTAGCCATGGCAAAAGACCCAATAGTTTTCGCGATGGCAAACCCAGATCCCGAAATACCTTATAAATTAGCAGTAGATACCAGAGATGATATTATTATGGCAACAGGTCGATCAGACCATCCTAATCAGGTAAATAATGTCTTAGGTTTTCCTTTTATTTTTAGAGGCGCTTTAGATGTTCGAGCTACTGCAATTAATGAGCCTATGAAAATGGCAGCAGTTAAAGCATTAGCTGATTTAGCAAAAGAACCAGTTCCAGAACAGGTTAATATTGCTTATGGTGAAACTAGATTAACATTTGGGAAAGAATATATTATACCAAAACCTTTTGATCCAAGATTGATTAGTACAGTTCCTCCAGCAGTTGCAAAAGCAGCAATGGAAAGTGGTGTGGCTAAAGAGCCAATTAAAGATTGGAAAAAGTATGAAGATGAATTGTTAGAACGATTAGGTCACGATAATAAGATGGTTAGACTATTACATAGTCGAGCAAAAAGTAATCCTAAAAGAGTAGTTTTTGCTGAAGCAGATCATATTTCAGTATTAAAAGCAGCACAAATTGTTTTTGATGAAGGTATTGCATTTCCTATTTTACTGGGAAGAGAGGATAAAATAAAAGAATTAAAAGAGGAAATTGACTTTGATGCAGATGTTCCTATTATAGACCCAAAATCTGATGGTGAAAAGGAACAAAGGTATAAATATGCAAAAGACTATTGGGGAGATAGAAAAAGAAGAGGAATTACATTGCATTCTGCTAAAAAATTAATGAGAGAGCGTAACTATTTTGCCGCAATGATGGTTAATGAAGGTGACGCAGATGCTTTAATTACTGGCTATTCAAGTAATTATCCATCAGTTGTAAAACCAATGATAGAGCTTATTGGTATGTCTAAAGGTGTAACGAGAATTGCAACAACAAACCTTATGATGACAGAACGTGGACCTATGTTTTTAAGCGATACATCTATTAATTTAGACCCACCAGCTAAAGATTTAGCTAAAATTGCAATTATGACAGCAAATGCAGTTAAAATGTTTGGTTTAAATCCCGTAGTTGCAATGGTATCGTATTCAAATTTTGGTTCTTCAAATTATGATAACGCTACAAAAATTCGTGAAGCTGTATCTTATTTACATAGAAACCATCCAGATTTAATTGTAGATGGAGAATTACAAACAGATTTTGCATTAAACAAAGAATTACTGCAAGAAATATTCCCTTTCTCAAAATTAGCAGGAAAGAAAGTTAACACTTTAATTTTCCCAAACTTAGATGCAGCAAACATCACATATAAATTATTGAAAGAATTAAATAAAGCAGACTCTATAGGACCAATAATGATGGGAATGAAAAAACCTGTACATATCCTACAATTAGGAGCAAGTGTAGATGAAATTGTAAACATGACAGCCATCGCAGTTGTAGATGCTCAACATAAAGGAAAAAAGTAGATATAATTAGATTTTAAGTAATTTAATTATGCAAATAATTTTATTACATTTGATATCATAACAAAACTAGTTTAATGATAACACACATTCAAGGAAAACTTGTTGAAAAAAACCCAACAAATGTAGTAATAGACTGTAATGGTGTTGGTTATTTAATTAATATTTCCTTGCATACTTTTTCTCAAATTCCAGACAAAGAATTATTGAAATTATTTACCCATTTACAAGTTAAAGAAGATTCTCATACTTTATTTGGATTTTGTACATTGGCTGAAAGAGAAATATTTCGGTTATTAATTTCTGTAAGTGGAATAGGAGCAAGTATTACTCGCACAATGCTTTCGTCTTTAACTCCAAAGCAAGTAAGAGATGGAATAGCCTCTGAAGATGTAGCTTTGATTCAATCTGTAAAGGGTATTGGGTTAAAAACAGCTCAACGTGTTATTATTGAATTAAAAGATAAGGTCCTTAAAATATATGACATTGATGAAGTTGCGCCTTCAGGAAGCAATACGAACAAAGATGAAGCGTTATCTGCATTAGAAGTTCTTGGTTTTGCGAAAAAGCAATCAGGACGTATTGTGGAGAAAATTATTTCTGGGCAACCTGATGCAAATGTTGAGACTATAATTAAGGAGGCTCTTAAAAACTTGTAATTAATTTGAAAACAACCAACTATATAATTACTAGAAATATCAAATCTTTTTTGCTTTATAGCGTGATGATACTTTTACCTTTAGTGTCATTTACTCAAGAAGCAAATACAGAACAGGATACTACAAAAACAGGATTTTCATTAGGTAATTTAAAAGTACCTAATCCGAATAGTATTGTTTATAAATATACTTATGACCCTTTAACAGACAGGTATATTTATACAGCAAGTGTTGGAAGCTTCAACATCAATTATCCTATAATATTAACTCCAGAAGAATACAGAAAATTAGTTTTTGAAGAAAACTTAAAGAGTTATTACAAACAAAAAATCGATGCTTTTGATGGCAAAAAAGAAGGATCAGAAGATTTACAAAAAAACTTAATTCCTGAGTTTTATGTTAATTCAGGATTTTTCGAATCCATTTTTGGAGGAAATACAATTGAAGTTATTCCACAAGGTTCTGTAGAAATGGATTTAGGAGTTCTATTTTCCAAACAAGACAATCCATCTTTCTCACCTAGAAATAGAAATAACTTTACATTTGATTTCGATCAGAGAATTAGCCTTAGTTTATTAGGTAAAGTAGGAACTAGACTGCAAGTAACCGCAAATTATGACACACAATCTACTTTTGATTTTCAAAATCTTATAAAGTTAGAATACACTCCAACAGAAGACGATATTATAAGAAAAATTGAAGTTGGTAATGTAAGTATGCCATTAAATAGCTCTTTAATAACAGGAGCACAAAGTTTATTTGGTGTTAAAACAGAGTTACAGTTTGGAAAGACAAGAGTAACGGGAATTTTCTCTGAGCAGAAATCTCAAACCAGAACAGTAGTAGCTCAAGGAGGAGGTACACTTGAAGAATTTGATTTTTTTGGCCTTGAATATGATGAAAACAGACACTTCTTTTTAGCACAATACTTTAGAAATAATTACGATAAAGCACTTGAGAACTATCCATTTATAAATTCAAATGTTCAGATTACAAGATTAGAAGTTTGGGTTACTAATAGGACAAACAGAACAGAAAACGTAAGAAATATATTAGCATTTCAAGATCTAGGAGAATCACAAAATTTAGGCTCTGGAGTTAATGTTACTGCAGGACCAAATGCATATCCTGATAATGGCAATAATGCATTTGATCCAACAATTATTGGTCAAGGAGGTTCACAATTAACAAATGCAGTAAGAGATGTAGCTACTATCCAATCAGGCATTTTAGTCTCTGGAGTTTCAGAAGGATTTGACTATGGAAAGCTCGAAAGCGCAAGAAAGCTAAATCAAGGGAATGAATATACTTTAAATACGCAGTTAGGATATATATCTTTAAATCAACGCTTACAAAATGATGAAATTCTTGCTGTAGCATTCCAATTTACTGTAGGAAACCAAGTGTATCAAGTTGGTGAATTTGCTAATGATGGTGTTGATGCAACAGATGTTTCTATTGATGTTGATACAGGAAATCAAATTGTAAACAATAACAATCTGGTTTTAAAAATGATTAAAAGCACAGTAACAAGTGTTGATGAACCAATTTGGGATTTAATGATGAAAAACATCTATAACACTGGTGCTTTTCAATTGAGTCAAGAAGATTTTAGATTAAATATATTTTATACTGAAACATCTCCTTTAAATTATATAACTCCAGTAGATGGAACACCTTTCCCAACACCTGGGCCAAATGAAACTGCTTTACAAGAAACAACACTTTTAAAGGTGTTTAATTTTGATAGATTAAATTTCAATAATGACCCTCAAGCAAATGGCGATGGATTCTTTGATTTTGTTCCAGGAATTACAGTAATACCACAAAACGGGAAAATTGTATTTACAAAAGTTGAACCTTTTGGAAATTACCTTTTTGAGAAACTTAGAAATGATGTTAGTGAAAATTATGATGGCAATGAAGCATTAGATTATAATGCCAATCAAAGAAAGTATGTATATCGAAAGCTATATCGGGAAACTAAAACTGCAGCTTTAGAAGATGGAGAAAAGAATAAATTCCAGATAAAAGGACGTTATAAATCAGAAGGAGGCTCAGGAATTCCTATTGGCGCATTTAATGTACCACGAGGATCAGTAAAAGTAACAGCTGGAGGTCGTGTTTTAGTAGAAGGAGTAGACTATACAGTAAATTATCAAATAGGTACAGTTCAAATTCTTGATCCAGCTCTACAAGCTTCAAATACTCCTATTCAAGTATCTGTTGAAAATAATTCAGTTTTCGGACAACAGACAAAACGTTTTTCAGGTATAAATGTCGAGCATCAATTCAATGAAAAATTTGTTTTAGGCGCAACATTTTTAAACCTTAACGAACGTCCAATTACACAAAAAGCAAACTACGGAACAGAACCTATAAACAATTCAATATTTGGAATTAATGGTAACTATTCAACAGAAGTTCCATTTCTAACAAGATTAGTTAACAAGCTGCCAAATATAGATACTGATGTACCATCGAATGTATCTGTAAGAGGAGAATTCGCATACTTACTTCCAGGCGCACCAAAAGGAACAAACTTTAAAGGTGAAGCAACATCTTATGTTGATGATTTTGAAGGTACTCAAAATGCAATTGATTTATTATCACCACAATCTTGGTTCTTATCAAGTAGACCTAAAGGATTAGGGAGAGTTTATGCTGAAGGAGGAGAAGATGATAATGGGGTTCAAAATGGATATGATCGAGCATTCTTAAATTGGTATACTGTAGACCCTATATTTTACAGTAACCAGAGACCTTCAGGAATAACAGATGATGACGTTTCAGATCTTTACACAAGAAGAATATTTATTGACGAAATCTTCCCACAAGTCGATTTAGTTCAAGGTCAATCAACTGTAATAAACCCATTAGATTTGGTTTATTCACCTTCAGAACGTGGACCATACAACATGTCTGATGATGCAATAGATGATGTTTTAAGTAATCCAAACAATAGTTGGGCAGGTATATCTAGACAATTAACTTCTACAGATTTTGAACAAGCAAATGTTGAATATATTGAATTTTGGTTGTTAGATCCTTTTTTAAATAATCCAAGTAATCCTGGTGGAAAACTTACAATCAATCTGGGGAATATCTCGGAAGATGTCATCAAAGATGGAAGGAAACAGTACGAAAATGGTTTGCCTGAAGATGGTAATATAAGTTTATTACCGCAAACTACTTGGGGAACTGTTGTTCCTCAAAATCAATCTTTAATTTATGCGTTTTCAACACTTGGTCAGCAACGTGCAAATCAAGATGTAGGATACGATGGTTATAGTGATGATGAAGAAGGCTCTGTTTTTTCAGATTTTGCAGGTTTAGAAGATCCTTCAAAAGATAATTACACCTATTTCTTAAATACTGAAGGAAATATTTTTGAGCGTTATAAAAAATACAATGGACTTGATGGTAACAGTCCAGATACATTTACAGATACAAATAGAGGTTCAACAACGCAACCAGATGTAGAAGATATAAACAGAGATAACACAATGAATACTATTGATAGTTATTTCGAGTATGAGTTAGACATTACACCTGCATCTCTAGCAAATTCAAACAATGCATTAATTGTAGACAGAAAAGAAGGAACTGTTGGATTACCAAATGGTAACTCAGCGACAACTAAATGGTATCAATTTAGAATACCTCTTTCAGAATATAGTAATACAGTTGGTGGTATTACTGATTTTAGATCTATACGATTTGCTAGATTATATCTAAATGAATTTAACCAAAATACTGTATTACGTTTTGCTACTTTAGATTTAGTTAGAAGCGATTGGAGACGATTCAAATTGGCATTAGATGACGAAGCAAATAACGACAACGATAACACAGAATTTAATGTAGGTACAATTGGTATCCAAGAAAACGATGGTAATTATGTTTCTCCACCTGGAGTAGAACGAGAACAATTAAATAATAATAATACTATTGTTAGACAAAACGAGCAATCTTTAGTAGTAAATGTTTGTGAATTAGAGCCTGAAGATTCAAGAGCTGTATTTAAAAATATTAATGTAGACATGCGTCAATATAAAAAATTGAAAATGTTTATTCATGCAGAAGAAGGTACAAGTCCTGGTTTAATGGATGGTGATGCAGTTGGATTTATTAGAATGGGTAACGACTTTACTCAAAACTATTACCAAATTGAAATTCCTCTTGAGGTTACAGTTGGCGTTTCTACAGATGAAGAAACAGTTTGGCCAAATAATAATGAAATTAACATACCAGTAGAAACACTATCAAAAATTAAATCATTAGGTATTTCTGCAGGAACTCTTGCAAATGAAAATCCTACTTTTTATAATGTAATTGATGGCGTATTAGATGAAAATCCTATTCCTGAATTTTCACCTTACGAAATAGGTCAACAACGTATTGCAGTTAAAGGTAATCCAAACTTTGGAGATATAAGAACCTTAATGGTAGGTGTTAAAAACCCAAGCCAAAACAACATGAATGTTTGTACTGAAGTTTGGTTTAATGAATTACGTCTTGCCGAAATGGATAACGAAGGTGGTTGGGCTGCTGTATTGAGTATGGATTCTAATGTTGCTGACTTTATGAACATTAGTGCGACAGGAAGACAAAGCACATCTGGTTTTGGGACTATTGAACAAGGTCCAAATCAAAGAAGTATTGAAGACGTTAAGCAATATGATGTAGTTACTAATGTAAATTTAGGACAACTATTACCAAAGAAATGGGGAGTTCAAATTCCATTTAATTATGGTCAGAGTGAAGAGTTAATAACTCCAGAATTCGACCAACAATATAAAGATATTAAACTTCAAGACAGATTAGATACAGCACAATCTAGTGAAGAGGAAGAAGAGATATTGCGCCAATCGGAAGATTATACAAAAAGAAAAAGTATAAACTTTATAGGTGTTCGAAAAACTAGAACTGGAGATAAAAAACCAAAGTTTTATGATGTTGAAAATTTAACTTTAAATTATTCATACAATCAAATTGAACATAGAGATTACGAAATAGAAAACTCTTTAGATCAAAATGTAAGAGTTGGAGCTAATTATAATTATTCCTTTACTCCTGTTACAATTGAACCATTTAAAAAGAATGACTCAATATTTAAGGGCAAATACTGGAAAATTTTAAAAGACTTTAATTTTAATTTATTACCATCGAGTTTTTCTGTAAACACAGATTTTATTAGACAATTTAATAGTCAAAAATTTAGAGAGTTTGATTTAACAGGTGATAATATAAGTTTAGACGAATTGTTTAGACGTAATTACATGTTTGACTTCCAATACACTATTAATTATGATATAACAAGTGCATTAAGTTTAAACTTTACGGCATCAAACAATAATATAGTTAGAAATTATTTTATCGATGATAACCTTAACGGTCAGCAAGATTCAACTTTAGGTGTTTGGGATGGTTTCTTTGATGTTGGTGATCCAAATAGACAATTCCAACAACTAGGTGTAAACTATGAGATACCATTATATAAAATACCAGCTTTAAGTTTCTTAAGAGCGTCATACTCTTATACAGGAGATTTCCAATGGCAAAAAGGTTCAGATTTATATGGGAACCTTACTGTTAATGGAGAAACTTACGATTTAGGAAACACTATTTCTAACGCAAACACTCATAACTTAAATGGAACTTTAGATATGCAAAAACTCTATCGTTACATTGGGTTAGTAAGAAAAACTTCAAGAAGAGGAGCAAGTAGACCAACACGAGCTACTCCAAATTTAAATTCAAAAGCGAATGATAATCCAGCAAATAAAGCATCTACAAATTCAACTAGTTCTAAAAAATATAAAGCTTACAATACAGCTGTAGATGTCTTAACAAGTATTAAAAGAGTACAGTTTAATTATGCTGAAAATAATGGTACATTCTTACCAGGTTACTTACAAACTCCTGGGTTTGTAGGAACACTCAAACCAACAGTAGGATATACTTTTGGTAGCCAAAAAGACATTAGATATTTGGCAGCTAAAAATGGATGGCTTACAGTATTCCCGGAATTTAATGCGCAATATACAGAGGTTCATAATAATAATTTAAATTACACAATTAATGTTGAACCTTTTAAAGATCTAAAAATTGATTTATCAGGTGGAAGAGCATATTCTGAAAACTTAACTGAGAATTTTAATACAACAGATACTAATAATGATGGATTTAGTGATGAATATAATTCATTGATTAGAAATTCATTTGGGAATTTTAATATTTCAACAGCTCTAATTAAAACTGCATTTAATAAAAGTGATGAAACTGGTTCAGCAACTTTTGACGATTTTAGAGCTAATAGATTAATAATCTCTAGAAGGTTGGCCGAAAGAGAAGGCATCAATATGACTAATCCGGCTAACTTTGAAAATGGAGATATAACGAGTTACCCTCTTGGGTTTGGTAAATCTAACCAAGCTGTGCTATTACCAGCATTCTTATCTGCTTACAGTGGGAAAGATGCAAGCAAAGTTAAATTAGGTGCTTTTAGAGATGTTCCAATTCCAAACTGGACCTTAAAATATACTGGACTAATGAAAATGAAGTGGTTTAAAAAGCATTTCAAACGTTTCTCAGTTTCACATGGATATAATTCAATGTATACTGTTAATCAATTTATGTCTAATCTAGATTTTGAATCTAGAGACCCTAATTTTGATTACACAGGACAATCTGCTTCAGCATTAGATCAATCCGGAAACTATAAAAACGAAAACTTGTTTAGTAATATAAATTTAATGGAGCAATTCAGTCCACTAGTAAAATTAGACATGGAAATGAAAAACTCTCTTAAAATTCTTGCTGAAATAAAAAAAGACAGATTATTGTCTTTAAGTTTCGATAATAATTTAATGACAGAAATTCAAGGCTATGAATATATACTTGGATTGGGATACAGATTTAAAGATGTTAAAATAAGGTCACAATTAGCAGGACCAAGACAGATTATTAAAAGTGATTTAAACATGAAGCTTGATGTTTCTGTAAGAAACAATAAAACAATAATCAGATACCTTGATTTGGATAATAATCAAGTCACTGCAGGACAAACGTTATATAGTTTAAAATATTCGGCAGATTATGCCTTTAGTAAAAACCTAACAGGATTGTTCTATTTTGATTATGGCTTCTCAGAATATGCTATTTCTACAGCCTTCCCACAAACAACAATTCGATCAGGATTAACATTACGCTATAATTTTGGTAACTAAATATTAATTAAATTCCTATAATAAAGAAATGAGTGTTCCCGCAGAATTAAAATATACAAAAGACCATGAATGGATAAAAATTGATGGCGATGTAATAACCGTAGGTATTACAGATTTTGCCCAAGGAGAACTTGGAGATATTGTATACGTTGAAGTTGAAACATTAGATGAAACACTAGATGCTGAAGAAGTTTTTGGTACTGTAGAAGCAGTAAAAACTGTTTCAGATCTGTTTTTACCGGTTTCAGGTGAGATAATTGAGTTTAACGAAAAACTTGAAGACGAACCAGAATTAGTAAATTCTGATCCTTATGGAGAAGGATGGATGATTAAAGTAAAATGTTCTGATACGTCTCAATTAGAAGATTTGTTATCTTCAGATGATTACAAAGCAATTATTGGTGCTTAATAAAACAATAGTACTAATAACACTTATAGCCTATCTTGGACTAATTACTTTTTTAAGTTTAGTATCTATAGATAATAATACAAATATTAAAGTAGAATATGGAGACAAAATTGTCCATAGTATTATACATGCAATTAATGTTATTCTATTTTACTTAGTATTTGTAAAGTATAATTTTGTAAGACCTATATTATTAGCTGTAGTAGCATCAATATTTTATGGCATAATTATTGAAGTTTTACAAGAACAGTTAACAACAGTAAGAACATTTGATGTATTTGATATTTATGCGAATTGTTTAGGAACTCTTGTTACAGCTGTATTTTTAAAAATAAAAGGTAAAGCAATCGTTAAAAAAATATAAACCCTTGCTTTTTTTATAAATTATTGGTTATTTTACCAATCTTGAAAACGTGATAAATTATGGAACCGAAAAAAAATCCAAAAGCAGATGTAAGTAGAAATGGAGCAATCTATTTTTCAGTTGGTTTACTTTTAATGCT
>Ga0208671_10001043_pt1 | contig 12470 bp, 9 predicted proteins | sample ColrivemetaGS759_FD_187606 | JGI IMG/M metagenome (GOLD analysis project Ga0208671, IMG submission 187606) | Estuarine microbial communities from the Columbia River estuary - Ebb tide ETM metaG S.759 (SPAdes) (version 2) | ecosystem: Environmental > Aquatic > Marine > Intertidal zone > Estuary ...
AATCCAGACGGCAGCCAGGTGCTTCTCAAGGACGTCGCCAGGATCGAGCTTGGCACCATGCTGTATAACTCTATTGGTCGCTTGAACGGGGAGGCTGCCGCGGTCCTCACCCTGTTCCAGATACCCGGCACCAACGCCCTGCAAGTCGCAGCGCAGGTCAAGGAGACTATGGCAACGCTGGCGGAGCGGTTCCCCAACGATTTGGATTACGGCGTATCCCTGGATACCACCTTGCCTGTTACCGAGGGCATCAGCGAGATTGTCCAAACCCTGTTTGAGGCGGTGGCACTGGTGATTCTGGTGGTATTCATCTTTTTGCAGAACTGGCGGGCCACACTCATTCCACTGTTGACAGTGCCGGTATGCCTGATCGGCGCATTTATGTTTTTTCCAATGCTGGATTTCTCGATAAACGTGCTGTCGCTGCTGGGGCTGGTGCTGGCCATCGGTATTGTGGTGGACGATGCGATCGTGGTGGTTGAAGCGGTCACGCACCATATCGAGCAGGGGATGGAGCCGAAAGAGGCGACGCTACTGGCCATGAAAGAGGTATCGGGGCCCGTCATTGCGACGACGCTGATCCTGGTGGCGGTATTTGTGCCCGTGGGCTTTATTCCGGGGATTACCGGCAGCTTTTACCAGCAGTTTGCCATTACCATCGCGATCGCGGTGCTGTTGTCTTCCTTCAATGCGCTCACGCTATCGCCTGCGCTTTCGGCCTTGCTGTTGAAGCCACCCACCGGTGAACGCACTTTTCTGACGCCATTTTATCAGCGTTTTAACCGGGTGTTTGGCCGGGGTACGGAGGCCTACCTCAGCTTTTCCAGTATCCTGGTGCGAAAAATGGCTCGCAGCCTGCTGTTTATTGTCATTCTCTCGGGATTGACGGTGGTGCTGGTCGGTCGCATACCCGGTGGCTTTGTCCCGGAAGAGGACCAGGGCTATATTCTGGTCAACGCCATGCTGCCCGATGCAAGCTCGCTCGAACGCTCGGACGAGGTGATGAAGAAGGTTGAGTCAGTATTGGCCGGGAATGACGCCATCGAGGCCTATATCACCATTACCGGCTACAGCCTGATTACCAGCGCCTACTCGTCGAATATGGGTTTCTTTTTCGTCCAGCTCAAGCCCTGGGGTGAGCGCACGACGCCGGAGTCTCATGCCAGCGGTGTGGCAGAGGCATTGAATCGTGAGTTCGCCCGTCAGGTTCCCGAGGCGATGGTAGCCGCTTTCGGGCCACCGGCCATCCCTGGCCTGGGTACTGGCTCCGGCTTTACCATGCAACTGCAGGATCTTTCCGGCGGTACACCGGAATATCTGGCGGAGCAGGCGCAGGCGTTCATCGCCGCCGCCAGGGAACGCCCCGAGATCGGCCGGATTTCCACCGTGTACCGCTCCAGCGTTCCGCAGATATACGCGGATATCGACCGCAATAAAGTCCTCAAGACCGGCGTTGCCCTGGGTGATGTCAACACTACCCTGGGCGCGCTGCTGGGCAGTTCTTATGTCAACGACTTCAATCGCTTCGGCCGCGTATACAAAGTGTATGTGCAGGCCGAGCCTGAATTCCGCCAGAGCGTCGACCAGCTGGGGCTGTTCTTTGTGCGCAGTGATGTCGGGGATATGGTGCCGCTTAACACCCTGGTGACGACTGAACCCACCAGCGGTCCGGAGTTCACCACGCGCTTCAACCTGTTCCGTTCGGCTGAGATTGGTGGCGCACCTGCACCGGGCTACAGCTCCGCCCAGGCGCTGGCTGCGCTTGAAGAGGTTGCCAAGGCAACCCTGCCGGCCGGTATGGGCTACCAGTGGGCCGACATGTCTTACCAGGAAAAGGCGTCGCCCAACCCCATGCCCTTCTTTGTGCTGGCCATTTTATTGGTGTTCCTGATTCTGGCCGCCCAGTATGAAAGCTGGAGCCTGCCGTTCAGTGTATTGTTGGGTACGCCCTTTGCGGCCTTTGGCGCTTTTTTTGGCCTGTGGCTGATGGGACAGATCTCGCCCAGCTATGTGAATAACGTGTTTGCCCAGATTGGCCTGATCATGCTGATCGGTCTCGCCGCCAAGAATGCGATTCTGATCGTGGAATTTGCCCGCATGCAAATGGAGGAGGGTAAAACCGCTATCCAGGCGGCACACGAGGCGGCTAAGTTGCGCTTTCGCCCGATCCTGATGACCTCCTTTGCGTTTATTCTCGGCGTCATACCGCTGCTGACTGCCAGCGGTGCCGGCGCGGAGGCGCGCAAGGTAATGGGTATGACAGTATTCTCCGGCATGCTGTTCGCCACGATTGTCGGGGTTTGTCTCGTCCCGGTGCTGTTCGTAGCGGTGGAGAAGGTAGTGGCAGGGCGAAGTGGGGGCAAGGCAACTAACCCTGACCCTGACCCTGCCGTCAAAGTGGTTCAGGAGTCGCCTGCTGCTCCCACAAGCACTGACGGCAACTGATATGTACGCTAGCGTCCGTCTAATTTATAAAGCAGCCCTCACGGCCACCTTGCCGCTTGTGATCAGTGGCTGCATGCTCGGCCCGGATTACCAGCGCCCGGAAGTGCCTGAGCCCGCTGCGTTTCGCGGCGAGGAAGGCAAGGCGCAGGCCGAATCTATTGCTGATGCCAACTGGGAGACTGTCGCCACCGACCCGGTATTGCAGGAACTGATTCGGGATGCTATCTCAAACAACCTCGATCTGCGCACTGCGGCGGCGCGGGTTACCGAGGCCAGGGCCCGTTACGGCATCGCCAAATCGTTTCTGTACCCCTCGGTAGGGGTGACCGGTGGTTATAGCTCGCAGCAGGACTCCCAGTTGGCGGATCTGCCGCAGGGGGACGCCTCCAACAGTAGCTATGAAAACTGGAATGCCGGTGTACAGGCGTCCTGGGAGCTCGATTTATTCGGGCGGGTGCAGCGCCAGAGCGAGGCGGCGTTTGCCCGCTACCTGGCAACTGAGCAGGGGCAGCGTGCGGTGTTGGTAACTCTGGTGGGCGATGTTGCCTCCAGTTACCTGCTGTTGCGGCAGCTGGATATGGAACTCGAAATCGCCCACCAGACTGTGGTGAGCAACGAAGAGACTGTACGTTTCTACCAGAATCGACTTAAGGGTGGGCTCTCCAACCGACTGGAGCTGGATACCGCGATCGCCAACCTGGCCCGCACCAATACCCTGATTCCCCAGCTTGAGTTCGATGTTGCTACCACCGAGAACAGATTGTCCCTGCTGCTGGGTCGGCCCCCCGGCCCGATTGAACGCGGTGAGCCACTGTCGTCTTCGCATGTGCCCCCCTCGTTAGCGGTAGGTATGCCCGCGGCGCTACTCGAGCGACGCCCCGATGTGCAGGCCGCCGAACAAGAGCTGGTAGCAGCCAATGCCAATGTGGGCGCGGCCAAGGCCCTGTACTTCCCCAGGATTTCCATTACCGGCCTCTATGGCACCGTGAGTGGCGATTTTTCCGACCTGATGGATAACGACGCCGAGGTGTGGAGTGTGAGCCCCAGCCTGTTCGCGCCGGTATTCCAGGGCGGCCGGATCTCCCGTAACTACGAGGCTGCCCAGGCGGCCTATGAGCAGGCGTTCTTCCAGTACCAGAAAGCCGCCCTGAATGCATACCGGGAAGTCGCCAATGCGTTGGCCGGCATACGCACACTCGGTGTTGCCCGCGCTACTTTGCAGATCGGGGTCAAGGCCCTGCAGGACGCGGCGACTCTGTCCCGTCTTCGTTATGATGCCGGCCTTGCCAGTTATCTTGAGATACTTAACGCCGACCAGGACCTGTTCGACCAGCGCATATTGCTGGCAGAAACACAGGGAGCGGAACTGCGTGCCTACGTGGAGCTCTACCGGGCCCTCGGGGGCGGCTGGCAGTAACAGTTCAAGGGGTCAGAGTCCTTGAACTGTTTCAAGGACTCTGACCCCTTGAACTGCCCCTTGAACTGCCTTGAAACCTGGGCAACACAAGGACCGAACTGATCGGAGGGAATACAGACATGGCGTATTTCACGTTAGAGTACCTGGTGTGGGCGATCACCCTCGGGGCAATCAGCGCAGTGTCGCTGCCGCTGGGATCATTGGTCGGGATACAGACCAATCCCCGGCCCTACATCATCTCGGCACTGGCGGCGTTCGGGGCGGGCGCACTGATCGCCGCGCTATCTGTTGAACTGGTGGCGCCGACAGTATTTGCCCTGCATGCCCCCGGGGGAGCCTCTGGGCATGGGGATCCGCTTGATGCCTTTCTCGCCCTGATAGCCGGCGCCGCGATCGGCGGTATCGTGTTTACCCTGCTGGATAAAGTGATCAATTCCCACGGCGGCTTCCTGCGTAATACCGCCAGTACGATCAGTTACCTGACTGCGCGCAAGCGCGACCAGCAACGGGCAGTGCTGGAGCAGCTTGCAGCTTTTCCGCTGTTGAGGGGATTGCCACCGGAGCACGTCAATACGCTGGTTAAAATGGTGAAGCCGGTGCACTACGAGGCCGGCGATGTTGTTGCCACCCAGGGTGAACCGGCCGACCAATTGATATTCATCACCGCGGGAAAGGTGGTTGCGGCCACTCAGGACGGGCTGCGTTCCAGTTTTGAAAAAGGCGCCGTCCTCGGGGTGATTCCCCTGCTCACCGGTCGCCCCCACCTGGCTACAGGGGACGCGGAGTCCGAGGTCAGTGGCTATGCCCTGTCAAAGGCGGACTTTGATCGCCTGAGTGAACTGTCTGTGGAATTTGCCGAGGCCGTTCGCAACCTTAGCGACGAACGTGTCAAGCTGCTGGCAAACCTGGTGGCGGAGCGCGGCGCGGAGGCGCTGGATTGGCTGGAACAGTCTCGCCAGGCACTTCGAACAGGTACCCAGCTACCGGATCAACTCGAATGGCGCAAGGCTCGTGTCGAACACAAGGGCGCGCCGCTAGCCATCTGGCTTGGCATACTCCTTGATGGCATTCCTGAAAGCTTTATTATCGGCGCTGGGGTGCTGATGCTACTGAAGACCAAACTGGCGCAACTGGATACCCTGGTGTTCACCGATGTGGTGCCCTATACGTTGATCGCCGGGTTGTTCCTGTCGAATTTTCCTGAGGCCCTGGCCAGCTCCGCCAACATGCGAATGCAGGGCTTTAGCAAGGCCGCGGTGTTCCTGCTGTGGTTATCCCTGCTGGTGGTAACCGCCGTCGGCGCCGGGGCGGGCTTTTACCTTGCAGAATCGCTCAGCCAGACCTGGGTGGTGTTCGCCGAGGGCCTCGCCGCCGGCGCCATGTTGACCATGATTGCCGGCGCCATGATTCCGGAGGCGGTGCATATGGGCAGGGCGAGTGTGGTTGGCCTTAGCACCCTCACAGGATTTCTCACCGCAATAGCCTTCACCCTAATCGGCTAGCACCAACTTTCAAGGGGGCAATTCAAGGGGTCAGAGTCCTTGAAACAGTTCAAGAAACAGTTCAAGGACTCTGACCCCTTGAATTGCGCGCAAATGATCTTCCCTTGCCTAGCCTGATTCTGCTTATGTAGCAGTTTCCTCTACACATATTCAAGGGGGGCTCATGGCCAGGCGTTCCCGTCTATTTGCACCCGGTTGTTTGCATCACATTATCCAGCGAGGAAACAATCGCAGTAACTGCTTTGTGACGGCTGGTGACCGTTTTGCTTACATGGATTTCCTTGCAGCGGCTGCGCAGAAGTACTGTGCTGCTATCCATGCGTACGTTCTTATGACTAACCATGTACACCTCCTGGTGACCCCTAAAGATGAAAACTCCAGTGGAGGTATGATGCAGTCTCTTGGCAGGCGATACGTCCGGTACTTCAATAACAGGCATGGGCGAACCGGAACTCTTTGGGAAGGAAGGTACAAGTCTGCAATTGTGGACAGCGATTCCTATTTCTTTACGCTTTGCCGATACATTGAGCTAAATCCGGTCAGAGCCAACATGGTCGGGCATCCAGGGGAATATCTCTGGTCCAGCTTTGGAGCCAGTGCCCATGGAAAGCCAGACCGGCTGATTAGCCAGCATCCTTTGTATCTTGGCCTCGGGCGAGATGATCTGGAGCGGCAAGCCAGCTACTGTCGAATGTTTGATATTCCGCTTGGAGATGATGTCCTTGAAGAACTGAGGGAGGCGACCAATAAGGGCTGGGTGTTTGGTAGCAGATGCTTTACAAACCAACTGAAAAAAATTGTGAAAAGGCCTGTCGAGTCTTCTGGCTGGGGTGGTGATAGGCGGTCAAAGACATCACGGTGAATTCAAGGACTCTGACCCCTTGAATTACACTTCGATACCTTGTTGCATATCAATAGGTAATGCGAAAACAAGGTATTAGAGTTACCTTGATCTACCGGTACTCTATTGTTTGCGGTAATTTGTCCGTTAGTAGTGCGTCTGGTAGCTGAATTACTGGGTTCTAACAATATTTGTGTACCTATGAAAACAGTCGTCCCTCAAGGCTTGGTGGGAAAACTGATCTTTTAAAAGGAAAATTTCAATGAGTTTGATAGATCTGATGAAACAGAAACTGGAAAAGCAACTGGCCGCCTATGACGAGCAGCTGGAGGCCGCCCAGGCCGAAGCCAAGGCCAAGAAGGCAAAGGCGGAATCGGACGTGGCGGATGCGGAGCTGGAGCAGCAGTTACTCACCCAGGTAAATGAGCTCAAGGACAAAGTAGCAGAAGGGCACGCCTACCTGAAGGAACTTGCCGACGCAGGTGACGACAAGGTAGATGAACTCAAGGCCAAACTCTCCAAATTCTTCGCCTAGGGCGGAAGGTGGAACAGTTGAGTGTGTGAACTCCCGGAAGACAGAGCGACGTGAGTGTGCAAAAACCTCCATCGAAAAGCTTCGAGCAAGTGCGTGCTGAGCAGATCGAGTACAACTCCAGGCGAGAGGCGGGTTATCGCGAGCGCGCACTAAAGCTGTATCCCTGGATCTGTGGTCGATGCGCGCGCGAGTTCGATCGCAAGAATCTATCTGAGCTCACCGTGCATCATGTTGATCACAATCACGACAACAACCCCGGGGATGGCAGCAACTGGGAGCTGCTTTGTATTTATTGCCATGACGAAGAGCACAGTAAGTTTGAGAAATATGTGCGCTATGGGTCCACCAAAGACGCAGCAGTAAAACCTGCCACCTACAACCCATTTGCCGGGCTAAAGGCGAAAATGGAGGGCGGGGACTAAGCACCGCATCCAACTGTCACTATGGACGGCCTCCCCAAACCGCAGCGCTATTTCGCAGTTTTCGCTATTTCCTGCGGCACCGCGCTGACTGTTATAGACGGCGCTATCCCCAATGTGGCCCTGCCCACTATAGCGCGGGACCTGGGTGTTGAAGCGTCCGCTGCAGTACTCATTGTCAGTGTTTATCAGCTGGTGCTGGTTATGACCCTGCTGCCCCTGTCGGCGCTGGGCAGCCGCATCGGCCTGAAAAGAATGTACCAGTACGGGCAGTGTGTTTTTATTGGATCGGCCCTGTTGTGTTTTCTGGCACCAAGCCTGCCTCTGTTGCTTGCTGCCCGCACCCTGCAAGCCCTGGGCGCCGCAGCGGTTCTCAGTGTTGCCAGCGCACTGGTGCGGTCTGTCTACCCGGGCAAGCAATTGGGGCGGGGCCTGGGCATCAACAGTATTATCGTCGCCAGCTCCGCCGCCCTGGCCCCGATCCTGGGAGGCTTTATCGCCGCGGCAGTAAGCTGGCACTGGGTATTTGTTGCCACGGTGCCACTGGGAGTGTTGTCTCTGCTGGTGGGCCAGCGGTCACTGCCAGACGTCCCTCCACAGTCCGAATCGGTCAGTCTTCTGGGAGCACTGTTGTGTGCGCTTACCTTCGGGCTCATCATCTCCGGCCTGCTGGCCCTGTCACAGGGCCAGTCGATATCTGCTTCCCTGCTGGTAGTGGCCGCCGGCGCACTGTTTGCCGTTGTCTTTGTGCGCAGGGAACGCAGTCAGGCTTCACCGATTTTACCGGTGGATCTGCTGGCTGACCGGGTAGTGGCCCTGTCGATCGCAGGCGCACAATGCGCATTTATCGGATCGATGACGTTTATCTTGTCACTGCCGTTTCGCCTGCAGCAGCAATTCGGTTTTTCACCGGGTGAAGTGGGCACCGTGATCGCACCCTGGCCGTTGGCAATGATGGTTACCGCGCCTATCGCAGGCTATTTATCGGATCGCTATCATCCAGGCATTCTCGGCGGGATCGGTATGGCCATTGCCACCCTTGGCATGGTGTTGCTTGCCCTGATCCCGGGAGATGCATCGCACAGTGACATTGCCTGGCGTATGGTCGTGTGTGGTACAGGCTATGGCATCTTTCTGTCGCCCAACGCGCGGGTTGTGATATCGGCTGCACCGCTGGCACGCGCCGCTTCGGCAGGCGGTTTGATTTCCACCAATCGCCTGGTGGGGCAGGCGCTGGGAGGAACCTTGCTGGCGGGATTGCTTGCCGCAGGTCATGGCAGCGACAGTACGCCAGCCATGATTGGCGCCACCCTGGCCTTCCTGGCGGGTATCTGCAGCGTGGCACGCCTGAAATTTCGATAGTGTAATCGCTACAGGAGAGCGATAAGGCCTTCTGACCCCATGGGGCCGGAGGCTGGGTTGTATGTACCGTTTACATCCTGGCTTGTGAGTGCCAGACTTCTCGCCCACAAAAAAATAAAATAGAGGTCGAAGATGCCAGCGTTTTACAAGGAGTGGTTTTACAGGGCGAAACTGTCGTTGATGGCAACGGTGATCACCAAGCCCCAGCCCCGGCCCATTGTTTTTGTGGGAGAGAATTCATCCCTTAAACTGTGCGATACCATTTCCCGGTTTGGCCTCAAGAAAATCCTGGTGGTGACCGACAAGCCCCTCGTGGAACTGGGTATGCTTGAAGGTACCCAGGCGGCGTTGCGCGAGCGGGGTGTCGAGTGCCAGTTATACGACGGGGTACTCCCGGACCCAACCCAGCAGGTCGTCGATGACGGTATCGCCATGTTGCGACAACATCAATGTGATGGCGTACTGGCTTTCGGTGGCGGCTCATCAATCGATGCGGCCAAAGTGATCGCGCTGGCGGCTGGCAACAACTGCAAAGCCGCCGATTGCATTGGCGCCAACAAGAGCAAGCACCCGGCCCTGCCCCTTTTTGCGATACCTACCACCGCGGGCACGGGTTCGGAGGGCACCTTTATTGCGGTGGTTTCCGATAATGTGACCCACCACAAGGATGGCGTGATCGACGCCAGAATCATCCCCAGGGCAGCAGCGTTGGACCCGGTACTCATGACCGGACTGCCCCCGCATATCACCGCTGCCACCGGTATGGATGCTTTAACCCATGCCATCGAATCCTACATAGGCACCTGGGAAACCGATGACACCAATTTTTACGGTCTTGCGGCCTGCAAGTTGATATTCGAGAACATCGAGGAAGCCTGTAAAAATGGGCAGAACCTCGCCGCTCGGGAAGCTATGGCCCTGGCCTCCTTCTACGGTGGCCTGGCCATTACCAATGCCCTGGTGGGCTATGTGCACGCCGTCTCCCACAACCTCGGCGCCAAGTATGGCGTACCCCACGGGCTGGGCAATGCCATGGTTTTACCCCACGTTCTGGAGCTACTGAAAGAAAGTGCGGCTGCAAAATTGGCAGAGATAGCGGTGTATACCGGGCTGGGGGACAAGTCCGAAGGTGAAAACGCCCTGGCACAGAAGGTGATCGATAAAGTCTGGGCGCTGAACGCGGCCATCGGTATTCCGAAGACCACGGACGTCATCAAGGAAGAAGATATAGAGGAACTGGTGGACCTTGCCCTTAAGGAAGGCAGCGGCTACCCGACCCCTCGCTTCCTCGAGCGCGACGAGGCCCTGGGTCTGGTGCGCAGCCTGCGTGCAGCCTGAGCGGGAATTGAAAATTCTCGCTAAGCTTATGAATAATATAGGAAAAGTGCTTTAGGTAAGTGGTAGCTACGGGTGGATTTAGCGGGGCCGCCCAGGCCGCCGACACCAGCAATAGCCATGTCAGGTCGATCACTGGCTGTCTTCATTGAAGTCGAGGCGAGCATGGACCTGATACAGGGACGGGTTCTTCAACTGAATATTGGCGCGCTCAAGGCGGCTTTCGCTTTCTTTCAACGGGAATCTGCCTGCATCAACATTTCTTTGCAGCACAAATGACAATGACAATTAGATTGTGGTGAATTGACCTGCGTCAACACAATGAAACCCCAATAGGCCTAGATTTCAGAATGTGGATTAATGAAAGCTTTGGGGTAATTTGCACATGAAAACCTCAATCAGAACCCTCGTTTCGTGCTTGATTCTTACACTTGGTCTTACTTTCAATTTGACAGTCTACTCTCAGGGGGAGAGCGTATCGAACGGGTATATGTGCGATCCGAAAAATCCAGGTGGAGAAGACACGAGAAAATATTATCGACAGCAGGACGGTCTTGCCATAAACATCGCACCGAGTTCATCGTTTCCTATCGTATGCCCCGTAATTCTCCCTTTTCAGCTGCCTCCTTATGAAATATCTATCGGGCTCGTAAATACGAATAGTACTACCCAGAAATTTTCCTGCGCCGCGGAGGAAAATGATCTGAATGGCAATATAGTTAGGACTCAGGGTAACGCCATAAATATTCCTCCTCGCAGTGGAGGATTTCTTTACTGGCCTGACATATCTCTGGTAGAAGACACCAACTACTTGAGCCTGAGATGCATTCTGCCACCAAAGGGTGCGGTCAGTTTTCTAGAGTGGTTTTGATTTTCACAGCATGACCAAAAACTTAATAGTATCGGCGCTTGCCGCTGCGATCGTATCGTTGTTCGTGACCTTGCCATTGATTCAAGAGAATAAGAGCTGGATTGAGTCTTCAACTTCAGAGATACAACCTATTACTAGCCCCGACTCACCAACGTTGATTACGGACTTGAAATTTGAAGTTCAGCAGATTCGCGATCAGCTGCAGCGGCTTAGTAAAGATGTAGAGAGAATCTCTGAGGCTGGAAGTTACCCGATTTCTGATGATTTGGCAGCTCGAATCGAGACGTTAGAAACAGCGATGGAAGGAATATCGCCAAAGAGATTAGCAAGAACACACCCGTCCAGTCACCGCGGGGCACCGGATAGAATTTCAGAAAACAGCTCTCAATCCAGAGACGTTGTAGAGCTTAATCAGTACACCTTAGCGGAAGAATTTCAACTGGATTCTGGAACACCTTTAGGTGATTTTCCAGATTCAATCGAAGAAGTAATACACCAAGTGGACGCTGTCGACCTGACCGGAATGGAATGCGGAAACTCCATATGCAGGGTTACTTATGAAAATAACGGCTCACTCTCTCAGGAGGGCGACGATGTGGACCCCAGGTGGCAAATAATGGAGCGCCTTCTTGATCGATCAAGTGGCAAACGAGTTGATATCAGGCATGCGACCGACTCACTTGGAACCAAAACTATGTACATTCAGTTACAGTAACTTTTTGCGTACCCCGACTTACTGGTCCTGACTTCGTCCTGGGCAGATTCCTACCGCTCGGGGCCCCCCGACTCCTGCACTTCGGCATCATACCGATACCACCAAGCCACTCCGCCCAGAATGAGTCCGATGCAGGTTGTAATAACGTTGATACTCTCCGAGCTTTTTCTCCAGTTATCATTCGTGAATTAACAAATCGCCATCGACAGCCCAGTTTGGTCACCATTTGGGCCCAACGGAAAGCGGTAAAAAAACGACCACTCTTACGCAATCGAAAAAATTCACTAAGCTAATGAAATTGAAGAAGAAAGTGCTGGTGATAAGTGGTAGCTACGGGTGGGCTTAACGGGGCCGCCCAGGGGCCGCCGACACCAGCATTATGAAAAAAAGCTATTTGGAGAGGCTAACAAGCGCCTCGAAACAATGTTGCGCAATTTTAAATGGCCTTGGATTCGTCCGAAACTGCATAGAATAACGGGTTACCGAGGTAGTATGGTGTAACTTATTCTGGTCTCTGATGCATCAGTTCATCATGTCGTAACTGAGTCCTGAAATGTGTCGAATAGATGAGCATAGCCCTCTGCATCATGCCAGGCAGCCAGATCTTCCCAGTTAATGGCATGGTTCCTCGCTATGTCCAGTGCTTGCTCCTGGCACTGGCCATCGCGTTCCAGGTACCACCAGAGCAAACGGTCTTTCACGCAGTCCGTTGTGCTAAGCAATCGTACGGTGCCCTGACTGGTTTTGAGGTCGGCAACTCTGTCGGCGGTAATTTGCTCATGGCCGATTGCCAGGGGTGCGGAAGGGAACTCCAGTGACCATTGGCATCCGTCTCTCTCGAAATATCTGGACGCCCCCTGTGAGTGGAATCCGATTTCCTGGAGTGCATCTGCAATTTTTCGTTTTCTGGAGTAGGACAGGTCGATAAAGTCCAGGTCGAAGGAAGCGAAGCGCTCGTTGGTGTAGAGGCACACACACGAGCCACCTACAAGCACCACCTCGATGCCCCGGACGGCCAGTGTTTCAAC
>Ga0208671_10001054_pt1 | contig 12389 bp, 10 predicted proteins | sample ColrivemetaGS759_FD_187606 | JGI IMG/M metagenome (GOLD analysis project Ga0208671, IMG submission 187606) | Estuarine microbial communities from the Columbia River estuary - Ebb tide ETM metaG S.759 (SPAdes) (version 2) | ecosystem: Environmental > Aquatic > Marine > Intertidal zone > Estuary ...
CCTGCATGTCGATGGGTCCTACCCTGACCGGCGTGCCGTTGGCTACGCACAGTTCTGCAACCAGGTCCCGGGTGGTGCCGGGCAGAATTTCCGGGCCATAGGGTGGCGCGTAGATCCGGCCATTTCTCACCACGAATACACTGCTCGAGGAACCCTCGGTCAGCTGACCTTCCCGATGCAGCAGGCACTCCTGGGCATGCTGCTCGTGAGCTTCCGAGTACAGCAGGATGTTCGCCAGCAAGGAGGTGCTCTTGATGTCGCAACGGTCCCAGCGGGTGTCCTCACGGGTGATGACCTGCAGGCCGCGCTCAAGTACTTCCGGGCTGCGACTTTTCAAGGCCGCGGTCATGCCAAACACGGTGGGTGCCAGGCCCTTGGGGATGAGGTGATTACGAACGCTTTCAGCGCCCCGGCTGATCTGCAGGTATACCGCCATGGATCCGCCACCATTGCGTTCGATCAGGTCGTGGACCAGTGAGTCCCAGTGTTCCCGATCCAGCACGGCATCCATGTGAATCTGGGCCAGGCTGCGCTGCAGGCGTTGGTAATGAAATTCACTGCGGAAGGGCCGGCCCTGGTAAACAGGGATGACTTCGTAGACCGCGTCGCCGAACAGGAATCCCCTGTCCAGGACGGGTATACGCAGGCTCGCGAGATCCGCGAATTCACCATTCAGGTAACCGATTGTCATGGAAGGCGCCATGATTCCGGGGAGCTATTCGAACCACAGCTGGATTTCATCCAGCATACGGCTGAAGAAACCGCCTTCGGGCACATCACGCAGGGCGTGCAGGGGTTCCCGTGCGATGACTTCACCGTCCAGCATGATGCGCACCTGGCCGAGCTCCTGGCTGGTGCTGACCGGCGCCATGATGTTGTCGTTCAAGTCCATCTCTGCGCTGAGCAACTCGCGACGCCCGGTGGGCACCACCGCGGAAAGCGGCTTGCTCAGGCCAAGTTCGACCTGCTCAAATTCGCCTTTCCAGACTCGTGCCTTGGTAATCGGCGTGTCCTGCTCGAATAACTGGTGACGTTCGTAGAAGCGGAAGCCATAGCCCAGCAGTGCCTGGCTCGCATTGGCTCGCGACTTGGAACTGGAGGAACCCATGATCACCGACACCAGGCGCATGCCTCGCTGTTCGCCCGAGGAAACCAGGCAGTAACCCGCGGCATCGGTCATGCCGGTTTTCAGGCCATCCACCCAGTCCAGTCGCCACAACAATGCATTGCGATTGTTCTGGCTGATGCCGTTGTAGCGGAAGGATTTCTGCGAATACCAGCCGTAGTACTGGGGAAACTCGGCAATGATTGCCCGGGCCAGCTTGCCAATGTCGGTGGCGGTGGTGATGTGGTTCTCAGTGGGCAGTCCGGTGGCGTTGTTGAATTGCGTCTTGGTCATTCCAAGCCGACTGGCGTATTCATTCATCATCGCGGCAAAGGTGGTCTCGGAGCCGCCCACGTGTTCAGCCAGGGCGACACTGGCGTCGTTACCGGACTGCACGATCATGCCTTGCATCAGGTCTTCCACGGAAACTTGTTTGCCCACCTCGATGAACATGCGCGAACCCTGGGTGCGCCAGGCTTTCTCGCTGACGGTGACCATGTCGCTAAGCTGAACTTTGCCCGATGCCAGTTCGTGGAACAGCACATAGGCGGTCATCAGCTTGGTCAGGCTGGCGGGCTCCAGGGGCTCGTCAGCGTTTTTGCTGGCCAGGATCTGGCCGGAGCTTTGCTCTATCAGCAGGTAACCGCGTGCGTCTACGCTGGGCGGATCAGGAATGGGTGGCAGTGGCGTTTGAGCCTGGGCCAGGGACAAGGCGCAAAGGCCTGTGAGAACGGGTATTAGTCTCAGGATTTTTGAAATCAGCTGCATGGGGAGTATCTGGGCCATTGCGGGTTGGCGAAAAGGGGACATTCTAACCGCCGGGGATATTTCTGTCAGTGTTGGCGGTGCCGTGGATTACTCCAGGGCCATGTGAATATCGGTGTAGTTGAGCTCTCGGAGTCGGGTCATGGCGCTGTCAAAACCGGCTTGATCCGCCAGTGGACCGACCCTGACCCGGTAAATATTGGCTTCTCCCTCACCCGTGATGCGTACCACGGTGGGGAAGCCCAGTTCTTGCAGGATCAGCTCCAGTCGGGCCGCGTTTTCCGCAGTCCCGAATGCGCCTACCTGGATAAACATCACTGCCTCGCCTGAGGCCGCCATGGCAGGGGGCTCTTCCTGGGTCACCGGCGGCGGCAGTTCAGCGCCTTTCAGGGCGGGGTCGTTTGGCAGCAAAGTTTCGATAAAGACCCTGGCAGTGCCCTTGGTGGTCATGTCCAGCTTGATGGCGGCCGTGTAGGAGAGATCAATGATGCGATCACCGACGAAGGGTCCGCGGTCATTTACCTTGACCACGATCTGACGCTCGTTTTCAAGATTTGTCACCCGCACATAGGTTGGCAGGGGCAGGGTCTTGTGGGCAGCGGTCATGGCGTACATGTCGTAAGGCTCGCCGCTGGAGGTCCGCTTGCCGTGGAACTTGGTGCCGTACCAGGACGCGGTGCCGGTTTCGCTGAAGCCCTTGTTGGTTTCCATCACGTAGTAACGCTTGCCAAAGACTTCGTAGTTTGGCGGATTGCCATACGCGCTACGTGGCTCGTGTCGAACCTGGGCATCGGGAATCGTCGACACATCAACCTGTTTGGTTGGGGCGCTATCGCTGTCGCCGACCTGGGGCGTTGTGCTGCAGGCCGCGAGGCCGGCCACGAGGACAGCCGGAACAACAAGGCGTAGTAACGATTTCATTCTGGCAGTTTGGTCCTGTGCACGATTTCCCGGGACAGCTGGTGTACGGCCAGGGCGTACATCACGCTATGGTTGTAGCGGGTAATGACATAGAAGTTGTTAAAGCCCACCCAGTACTCGGGGCCGTTGACTCCCTGCAACTTGATGGCCATTGCAGGCGCATCCTCGCCAAGGGTGGTGTCGAATTTCCAACCGGCCGCGCGCAGGGCGCCGACCGTGGTTTTCAGTCCTAGCTCACGGGATCCGGGGATGGTTTTGCCCTTGCGGGTGGCGCGCACTGCCACGTCTTCGCCCTGGTGCCAGCCGTGGGCCTTGAAGTAATTGGCGACACTGGCGATCACGTCTTGCCAGTTATTCCACAAATCGATTCGTCCGTCTCCGTCCTCATCCACTGCATAGGCGCGGAAGCTGGAGGGGATGAACTGGGGTGAGCCCATGGCGCCGGCATAAGAACCGGTAGCCGAGAGCAGGTCCACGCCGGATTCACCGCTGAGTACAAAAAATTCTTCCAGCTGCTTGCGGAAGAACTTGCTGCGCGGGGGATATTCAAAGGCCAGGGTGCTTAGTGCATCCAGTACCCGGTGACCGCCGGTTATCCGTCCGTAATAGGTTTCCACGCCAACGATGGCCACCAGCACTTGCGGCGCCACGCCGTACTCCTCGCCGATGCGAGTGACCAGGTCATGATTGGTGTCCCAGAATTCATGCCCCTGGCTGATACGTTTTTCGGTAACAAAAATCGGACGGTATTCAAACCACTTCAAGGCCCTTTCCGCGGGCTTGCTGATGGCGTCCAGGATTCCTTGCTTGATTTCCGCCTGGGCCAGGGTGGTCCTGACCATTTCTGGATCCAGCCCGTGTTTGTCGTGCATCTCCGCGATGAAACTGACGACGTCGTCCTTGTCAGTATCGAGGCTGCGAGCATGTAGCGCGGGGGCGAGAAGCAGGCTGGCTAACATGCCGGCGAGCAATCGGGTGGGTAATCTTCCGTTGATTTTTATCACTGGGGCAACAGCTTCCTGTGGGTTTGGATTGACATCAGAATACCGAAACCGGCCATGAGGGTCACCATGGATGTTCCACCATAGCTCACCAGGGGGAGTGGCACGCCCACCACGGGCAGCAATCCTGAAACCATGCCCATGTTGACGAAAAAGTACACGAAGAAGGTCAGGGATATGCTTCCCGCCAGCAATCTGGAGAACGTGTCCTGGCCCTGGCTGGCGATATACAGACCTCGCGCCACGATGAATAAATACAGCAGTATCAGCACCAATTGTCCCATCAGGCCGAATTCTTCGCCCAGCACGGCGAAGATAAAGTCGGTGGAGCTTTCCGGCAGGAATTCCAGCTTGGCCTGGGAGCCATTGAGCCAGCCCTTGCCAAATACGCCACCGGAACCAATCGCGATCTTGGACTGGATGATGTGATAACCCGCGCCCAGTGGGTCGCTTTCCGGATTCAGCAGTGTGAGTACCCGCTGGCGCTGGTAATCGCGCATGAAATGCCAGATCAGGGGAAGTGCGCCCAGCGCCATGCCGGCCAGGGTGAAAATCATCCGGAAGCGCAGGCCTGCCAGCAACACAACGAAAATGCCGCTGCTTGCGATCAGCAGCGAGGTGCCCAGGTCGGGCTGCTTGGCGATCAGCAGGGTGGGCACGAAGACAATCACGGCAAGGACCAGTAGTTCTGCCACGCTGGGTGGCAGGCGGCGTCTGTGCAGGAACCAGGCAGCCATCATGGGTACGCCCAGCTTCATCAGTTCCGATGGCTGAAAGCGGAAGAATCCCAGGTTGAGCCAGCGTTGTGCACCCTTGCCGATCTGTCCGGTTACTAACACCGCCACCAGCAAACCTGTTCCGGCCAGGAACAGCCACGGAGCCCACATGCGCAGGTAATTGGGTGGGACCTGGGCCACCAGCAGCATCGCGCCCATGGCCAGCGCCAGCCGGGTTACCTGGCGGATGATCAGGGCTGAATTCTGACCGCCTGCGCTGTACAGAACGATCATCCCCAGTCCGCTTACCAGCAACAGACTGATTAGCAGCGGTCCGTCCACGTGCAGGCCTTTCATCAGCCGGGCCGCAAAGCCGATAGTGCGGTCCGAGGTACTGGTGTTAAGGTTGCCGATCTCGTTCATGGCTTGTAGCTCTGCATATAGGCATCCAGGACCTTGCGGGCCACCGGTGCTGCCGAGGTGCTTCCGCCGCCACCATGTTCCACCACCACGGCGATAGCGATTTCGGGATTCTCCGCCGGCGCGTAAGCCACGAACAGGGCATGGTGACGCAAGTGTTCCGGCACGTCCTCCGCCTCGTATTCTTCATCCTGGGCAACACTGAAAACCTGGGCGGTGCCGGACTTTCCGGCATACCGGTAACTGGCGCCCGCGGCGGATCCTCGTGCCGTGCCCTTGGGGCCGTGGAGCACGTCTTCCATGGCCTTTTCGATGATTGTCCAGTAATAAGGATCGTCCACTGTCACCGGGGGTAATTCCTCCAGTGGTAATTCACTGACCTCGCCGGTAAGCGGATCCCGGGTGCCGGCAAGCAGTCTCGGCCGGTAACGCTTCCCCTTGGCAGCGATGATCGCGGTGGCCTCGGCCAGTTGCAGCGGAGTGGTCAGCATATACCCCTGGCCTATGCCTGCAATCACGGTCTCGCCGGGATACCAGGACTGGTCCTCGCGCCTGCTGAAGGCGGATTTTTTCCATGCCCGTGATGGCACCAACCCCGGCTTTTCTCCCGGGATATCAATGCCGCTGAGACTGCCCAGGCCGAAGGTCACGAGAAAATCATGTATTTTGTCGATGCCCAGTTCCAGGGCGATCTCATAAAAGAAGACGTCGCAGGACTCGGCGATGGCTTCCCGCATATCCATCTGTCCATGGCCGTCTTTTTTCCAGTCTCGATAGCGATGCTTGCCGTCGGGCAGCGTGAAGTAGCCCGGGCAGAAGTGCTTCTTACTTGGATTTTCCTTCAGGTATTGCAGGCTGGCCAGGGCGATGAGCGGTTTCACCGTTGAACCTGGTGGGTATTGGCCCCTGAGGGCGCGATTGAACAAGGGGATACCCGGGTCGTTTTGCAGCGCGCTGTACTGGCTTCGGCTCAAGCCCTGGGCAAATTGATTGGGGTCGAAAGCGGGGCTGCTGGCGAACACCAGTACATCGCCGTTTCTCGGGTCCATGGCAACCACCGCACCGCGACGATCCCCCATGGCCTCGTAGGCGATTTGCTGCAAGCTGATGTCCAGGGTTGAGATAAGGTCATCACCCGCCACCGGCGATTGCTGGGGAGTGTGTTGCAGGGCCCGGCCCTGGGCGTTGACCAGGTTTTCCTGGTAACCCACCTTGCCCAGTAGATTGGCCTCGTGGGCGCGTTCGATGCCCAGCTTTCCAATCTGGTTGGTGCCGGCGTAAGCCGACGGGTCGGAGCGCTTCAGGTCAGCCTCGTTCATGCTGCTGACGTAGCCCACCACGTGACTGGTGATTTCCCCGAAAGGATACTGGCGGATCAGCCGGGCCCGGATGTCGACGCCGGTGAATTCCTGGCGCCTGACCGCGAACCTGGCCACCTCCTGGTCGTCCAGCTGGTAATTCAGCGTGACGGGTTCAAACTTGCGACGACTGAGAATCAGGCCGGTCAATCGCTCCAGGTCAGACTCCTTTACCAGTCCAATGGACACCAGTCGACCCAGGGTTTCGTCCAGGTCCTTGACGCCCTCACGGGTGAGTTCCAGCTGATAGGCGGGCAGGTTCTGGGCGATGATCTCGCCATTTCGATCGTAGATAAGTCCCCGGGTTGGCGGCAGGGGCTCAATGCGCACGTGGTTACCCTGGGACAGGGCGCTAAAGTGTTCGTAGTTGGTGACCTGCAGGTTTATCAGCCGGGCCACCACCACGCCAATCAACACCAGGGCAATGACTCCACCCAGAATTACCCGGCTGACGAACATGCGTTGTTCGCGCCAGTGATCCTTGAGGGCAATGTTTCCTATCATGCCGGTTGCACGGTCAGGTTTTCAGGATGCGCGGCCAGAGAATTCTGAAAGCCGCTTGCAGGGGAACCCAGGCTACTACGCCCAGTGCGATGGGATACCAGCGATCCAGGCCGGGGGAGGGGCCGCCGATAACGCCTTCAATCCAGAACAGTACGAAGTGATACAGGGTCAGGAACATGGCCACCGCCATTGCCTGCTGGCCCAGTGGAAACACCCGCATGCGCAGGTAGAACTTCACCGTCAGGTAGCCCACCAGGGTCATGGCCATGGCTTGTGATCCGAGCAAGGAGCCCTGCATGACGTCCAGGAGCAAGCCGCCGATCCAGGCCGACCCGACACCCACCCGCCGCGGGTAATACAGGGTCCAGAGGATCACGACCAGCGCCACCCAGTCCGGGTTCCAGGCAGCATAGGCGTAGGGCAGGGGAATGATAGACAGCATTAACGCCAGGCCGAGGGTCAGCCAGAATTGCCAGGGAGGTGTGCTCATTCCGGCACCTCCTCTTCAGTCGCCTGGCGGACTCGTTGAGGCTCGCCAAACCAGACCAGCAGCACCTGTCGCCCGCGATCAAGTTGAGCACTGGGACGGGCACGTACCGTCGCAAAGTTCTTTCCGGGATCTCTGAGTACTTCAAACACCACGCCCACCGGGTAGCCTGGCGGGAATTGACCGCCGAGTCCGGAACTCACCAGCAGGTCGCCAACCTGGATGTCCGTGCTGTTAGGCAGGAACGGCAGGTTCAGTTCCCTGGTGTCGCCGCTGCCCAGGGCCACGGTACGAATGCCGTTGCGATTGATTTCAACGGGGGTGGCGTGACTGGGGTCGGTGATCAGGATCGCCCGGGAGGTGAGGGGTTCCGCGCTGGTGATCTGTCCGATCACCCCGTAGGCATCCAGGATGGCCTGGCCGGCATAGGCGCCGTCCCGGCTCCCCTTGTTGATGATCATTCGATGACGGTAGGGATCAAGATCCATTGAGCGAATTTCTGCCACCAGGATGCGTTCTGCCACTTCTGCGGCCGAGCGCATCATTTCCCTGAGCCGGGTGTTCTCGACCTGCAGGGCATTAAGTTTCTGGAGCTGGAATTGCTGTTGAAGGACCTGGCTGCGAAGTTCCTCGTTTTCCGAGAGCAGCGTATTCCGGCTGGACAGGGACTCGCCGGCCCACTTGCCGACCGCAAAGGGCATGTTTACCAGGGCTTGCAAGGGGTAGGTCGCTACCGACAGGGCGGCTCTGATGTTTTGGGTCTGGTTCTGCTGATGATCCAGCACCATGAGCAGGATGCAGGCCACCCACAACAATAAGAAGCGGCTCCCCGGGGAGGGGCCCCGAAGCAGTAGTGGTCGGTGTTGCTCAGACTGGATTGCCATGGGCCTGCGCGTCCACCCGGGAGTCTTGACCCGGGCGTTGTCGTTGGTGTCTTTGGGATTTGCGGGCGACCGGGCCGGCAATTCGGTCTGGGTCGGTCGTCCGCTGGCTCACTGGATCAGTCCAGGTTGAACATGGCAGGTCCGTGCTCATCCATTAGTTCAAGCACTCGGCCGCCACCGCGGGCCACGCAGGTCAGGGGCTCGTCCGCCACTACTACCGGCAGTCCGGTCTCTTCCATGAGCAGTTTGTCCAGGTCGCGAAGCAGTGCGCCACCACCGGTCAGCACAATGCCGCGCTCGGCGACATCGGCGCCCAGTTCCGGCGGAGTCTGCTCCAGGGCGGCCTTGACCGCACCCACGATGCCTTGCAGGGGTTCCTGCAGGGCTTCGAGAATTTCGTTGCTGTTCAGGGTAAAGCTGCGGGGCACGCCTTCGGACAGATTACGGCCCTTTACCGAGATTTCCCGCACTTCCTGGCCCGGATAGGCTGAACCCACCTCGTGCTTGATGCGCTCGGCGGTCGCCTCACCGATCAAAATGCCGTAGTTGCGACGCACGTAATTAATGATCGCATCGTCAAAACGGTCGCCACCGATGCGCACCGAAGCCGCATAAACAATACCGTTCAGGGAGATAACGGCCACCTCGGAGGTTCCGCCACCAATATCCAGCACCATGGAGCCGCGGGCTTCATGTACCGGCATTCCTGCGCCCATTGCCGCAGCCATGGGTTCGTCAATCAGGTAGACCTTGCGGGCGCCGGCGCCTTCGGCAGATTCCCGGATCGCGCGGCGTTCCACCTGGGTGGAGCCATAGGGTACGCAGATCAGAACCCGTGGGCTGGGGCGAATAAAGCGGCCGCCATGGGCTTTCTTGATGAAGTACTGCAGCATCTTCTCAGTCACCGTGAAATCGGCGATTACGCCGTCTTTCAGGGGCCGGATGGCAGTGATATTGCCGGGTGTACGTCCCAGCATGTTTTTTGCTTCCTGACCCACAGCTTCCATGGTGCGCCCACGGCCACCGCCGTCGTCACGGATAGCCACCACCGATGGCTCGTCGAGGACTATGCCTCGGCCACGCACGTAGATGAGAGTATTTGCAGTTCCCAGATCTATTGAAAGATCGTTTGAGAAGTAGCCCATCAAGTTCTTGAACATGTACGGATCAGCCTGGGTTTCAAATGGCGGAATTCAACGCGCTACTCTAACAATGGGTAGGACTTTGGGCAAGCAGCCGTGTATTATTGGCGGCTCTTTTTTTCAAGTCTCCCCATGGAGAATAGCAGCATGTCTCTTACAAAGCGTGAGGTTGAAAACGTCGCACACCTGGCCCGATTGGAGATTACCGAGGGCGAGATCGAGCGAGTTGTCGAGAACCTCTCTTCAATTATTGATTTTGTAGACCAGTTACGAGGCGCTGATACCGGCGATGTTTTACCCATGGCGCACCCGCTTGATATGAGTCAGCGACTGCGGACCGACGAGGTAAGTGAGTCGGATCAGCGCAAACGGTTCCAGGCTAACACCTCGGCCGTAGAGGCCGGTTTGTACCTGGTTCCCAAGGTCATTGAGTAAAGAAGACCCCGGAATCTGGGCTAAAAACTGGCCAGAACGTTCCCACAGGCAGCCTCTGGTTGCCATTGTCTCCGATTGCAGACAGGTTTGAATGATGCACAAGAAGACCGTCGCCGAAATATCCCGTTCCCTGCAGGCCAGGGAATTCAGCAGTGTCGAGATTACTCGCCACCTGCTCTCCCGTATTGATTCGCTGGACAAGAATCTCAATAGCTTCATCACGGTAACCGCCGATTTTGCCCTGGCCGCTGCCGCGGCAGCTGACAAGAGAATTGCCAGTGGTGATGCCGGCCCCCTGACCGGGGTGCCCATTGCCCACAAGGACATATTCTGTACCGATGGTGTGCGCACCAGCTGCGGTTCGCGGATGCTGGATAACTTCGTCTCTCCCTACGATGCCACCGTTGTCGCCCGCTTGAAGGATGCCGGCATGGTGATGCTGGGCAAGACCAATATGGACGAGTTCGCCATGGGCTCCTCCAACGAGACCAGTTTTTACGGTCCGGTGCACAATCCCTGGGATTTGAATACCGTCCCCGGTGGTTCCTCGGGTGGATCGGCAGCGGCTGTGGCCGCCCGCCTGGCTCCGGTGGCTACCGGTACCGATACCGGCGGATCCATTCGTCAGCCGGCGGCCCTGGCAGGTATTACCGGTGTGAAGCCAACTTACGGCCGGGTATCGCGCTACGGCATGATCGCCTTCGCCTCCAGCCTGGACCAGGCCGGAACCCTGACCCAGAACGCCGAAGATGCGGCGTTGGTGCTGGAAGCCATGTCTGGATTCGACAAGCACGACTCCACCAGCTCTCCGGCTGCGGTGCCCAGTTATCACGGTTCACTGAATGAGAGCCTGGAAGGACTGCGTGTGGGTGTTCCCCAGGAATTCCTGGACGAGGGCCTGGATCCCCAGAACCGTGCCGCCGTGGAGGCCGCCCTTGAGGTGTATCGTTCCCTGGGCGCCACCATCCACCCTGTGAGCATGCCCAGCCTGGCCTTGTCAGTGCCGACCTATTACGTGGTGGCCCCGGCGGAAGCCTCATCCAACCTGTCCCGTTTTGACGGTGTGCGTTTCGGCTACCGCTGTGAAAACCCGGTGGACCTGGTGGATATGTACAAGCGCAGCCGCGGTGAAGGTTTCGGTGAAGAGGTCAAACGTCGCATCATGACCGGCACTTACGTACTCTCCGCCGGTTACTACGACGCGTACTACCTGCAGGCTCAGAAAGTACGCCAGTTGATCGCCGAGGATTTCACCAGGGTGTTCAAGGAAGTGGATGTGCTGATGGGACCGACCACTCCGGAACCGGCTTTCGAGCTGGGCGCCAAGACCGCCGATCCGATCACCATGTACCTGAACGATATTTACACCATTGGTGTGAACCTTGCCGGTCTGCCTGGTGTGTCCATCCCTTGCGGATTTGTGAACGACCTGCCGGTGGGATTACAGCTGATTGGCTCGCACTTCTCCGAGGCGAAACTGCTGAATGTAGCCCACCGCTACCAGCAGGAAACCGATTGGCACCAGCGCCTCCCCGGCAGTGACTACGAATAGGAACCAGGGCAATAAACATGGAATGGGAAACTGTAATCGGGCTGGAAATTCACGCACAGCTCAATACCCTCAGCAAGATCTTCTCTGGTGCGTCGACCGCCTATGGCGCCGAGCCCAACAGCCAGGCCTGCCTGGTGGACCTGGGCTACCCGGGCCAGTTGCCGGTGCTCAACGCGCAGGCCGTGGCCAAGGCGGTGAAGTTCGGCCTGGCTACCGGATCAAAGGTGGCGCGCCGCTCGGTGTTCGCCCGCAAGAACTATTTTTATCCTGACCTGCCCAAGGGTTACCAGATCAGTCAGTTCGAGCTGCCTATCGTGGAGACCGGCAAGCTTGAGGTGGTGCTGGAAGATGGCAGCATCAAGATCGTGGGGCTGACCCGTGCGCACCTGGAAGAAGATGCCGGCAAGTCCTTGCACGAGGATTTTGCAGGCATGACCGGTATCGATTTGAACCGGGCCGGTACACCGCTGCTGGAAATCGTTTCCGAGCCGGAGATGTACAACGCCAAGGAAGCGGTGGCCTACATGAAGACCATCCATACCCTGGTGCGTTACCTGGACATCTCCGATGGCAACATGGCAGAGGGCTCCTTCCGCTGTGACGCCAACGTGTCCGTGCGACCCAAGGGTAGCGATAAACTAGGCACCCGTTCCGAGATCAAGAACCTGAACTCTTTCCGTTTCGTTGAGCGCGCCATCAACTTCGAAGTGGAGCGTCAGATCGACATCCTTGAAAGCGGCGGCAAGGTGGTCCAGGAAACCCGCCTGTACGATTCGGTCAAGGACGAGACGCGCTCCATGCGCAGCAAGGAAGAAGCGAATGATTACCGCTACTTCCCCGATCCTGACCTGTTGCCGGTGGTGCTTGAGGAAAGCTATATCGAGGATATCGCCAAGACTCTGCCTGAGCTGCCGGGTCAGAAGCGCAAGCGCTTCATTGATGAGCACGGCCTGTCTGCCTACGACGCGGGCGTGCTCACCGCCAGTCGCGAACTGGGTGATTACTACGAGCACGTGGTGGAGCGTTTGGGTAGCGATCCCAAGCTGGCTGCCAACTGGGTGTCCGGTGAACTGGCTGGTGCCCTGAACAAGGCGGGGCT
>Ga0208671_10001068_pt1 | contig 12286 bp, 12 predicted proteins | sample ColrivemetaGS759_FD_187606 | JGI IMG/M metagenome (GOLD analysis project Ga0208671, IMG submission 187606) | Estuarine microbial communities from the Columbia River estuary - Ebb tide ETM metaG S.759 (SPAdes) (version 2) | ecosystem: Environmental > Aquatic > Marine > Intertidal zone > Estuary ...
TGCTGCGGTTGAGAAGGCTGCAAAAGCGGCTGGTGACGCGGCGAGCCAAGCTGTGGGCACTGTGACCGAAGCGGTCAAGGAAGCTAACGAGACTGCCGCTGCTGCGGTTGAGAAGGCTGCTGAAACGGCGACGGCTGCAGTGACCGAGACGGCGACGGCGGTGGCAACGGCAGCAACCGAGACAGTTGCAGCAGCAACGACAGCCGCGACTGAGACAGCGGCGGCAGCAACGACAGCAGCGACTGAGACAGTTGCAGCGGCAACGACAGCAGCTACCGAGACAGCGGCGGCAGCAACAACAGCAGCGACTGAGACAGCGGCAGCGGCAACGACAGCAGCTACCGAGACAGCAGCGGCGGCAACGACAGCAGCGACTGAGACAGCAGCGGCGGCAACAACTGCAGCCACTGAGACAACTGCTGTGGCGACCGAAGCAGTGAGCGAGACTGCAACCCAAGCAACCGAAGCTGCCGCGAGTGCGGCGGAGATGTCGCCTGCGGACCTGCTCAAGCCAGAGAACTTCAGCTTGGACAAGGTCTTGGAGTTGGTCGAAGGCTCGGATCTTGGTGTGATGCAGAAAACTTTGCTGAAAACGGCAATCGAGAAGGCCAAGGACAGCCCAGAGCTGTTGCAAGCCGCTCTTGAGCAAGTCAAGGCCGCGCTGAAAATCGGCGGCTGATCTTTCCTTGATCAACGAAAAGGGCCATGCGGTATGTCTCGCATGGCCCTTTTTCGTTTCTAGTCGCGCAGCAAAGGGGGGATCAGATACCCTCTCCGACGAAGGCTTTTTCGACGACGAATTCGCGGGGGTCTGAGTTTGCGCCCTCTGTCAGGCCAAAGCCTTCGAGCACTTTCTTGACGTCTACGTTGAAGGCCAAGCTGCCGCAGACCATGGCGCGGTCGCGCCCTTGCGCCATGGGAGGCAAGCCGAGATCGACAAAGGCTTTTCCAGAGGAAAGGTTGTCGGTGATCCTGCCCATGTTTGGGCTCTCTTCGCGGGTGGTTGTTGGGTAATATAGGAGTTTACCCTCGACCATTTCGCCGATCAGCGGGTCATTTTTCAGCCCTTCCACAAGGCGGCGGCCATATTCCAGTTCTTCTACGGTCCGGCAGGTGTGCATCATGATCACCTGCTCAAACTTCTCATAGGTTTCCGGATCGCGCATGAGAGAGGCAAACGGGGCAAGTCCCGTGCCGGTTGCGAGAAACCAGAGGTGTTCGCCCGGCAAGAGCGCATCCAACACCAAGGTGCCTACAGGCTTGGGACGCAAAATGATCTGGTCCCCCACTTCGATATGTTGGAGGCGCGATGTGAGTGGACCATCGGGCACTTTGATCGAATAAAACTCCAACTCTTCGTCCCAAGATGGCGAGGCAATGGAATAGGCGCGCAGGAGCGGGCGGCCATTATCATCCATCAGACCGATCATAACGAATTCGCCAGACCGAAACCGCAGGGTTTGAGGACGACTGACGCGAAAGGAAAAAAGCCTGTCTGTCCAATGGGTCACGGCGGTGACGGTCTGTGCATCGGGCAGTGTTTTTGGTTTGGGTACGGCGTTTTCAGTCACGGTCAGGGTTCCGGTCATTACTTCATGCTCGACCGGACTAATCCGGTATCTTTGGGTTATCTTTGATCCATGTCAGATGGAAGCCGTCGGTGCAAGCAACGCGCGGCGACCTTATGCGGCTTTGGATGTGGCCAGATCTTTTGGTGCTGCGCGCAAACGGGCGCGGGGATCGTTGAATTGCCAGTCGGCGCGAAACACCCATTCGGCGACAGGCTGGCGGGCAGCAAGGCTGGCGTCGATCTCGACTTCGTCAAAGCCTGCGCGGCGGGCCATGGCGTATTGGTCAGAAATCACATGTCCGACAGCGCGCAAACGCCCTGTGTAGCCCCGTGTCCGTAACAGCCGTGCGAGGGTGAAGCCCCGGCCATCGGCGAATGAGGGAAACCGGATACGGATCATTGGCGCGCCCGAGAGTTGCAGCATCAGGTGATCCAGATCTGCATCGGGGCCAAGGTCGATCCCTTGACCGGCATCTACATTCTCTGGGTTCTCAAAGCCTGCGGTCCAGTCATCTGCGTGAAAGCCATCGTCTTTTACGATCACGGTCATGAGGGGGTCCTTTCGATCTTGCCTTGGGTGAAGTGAATACCGCATTCAGTTTTTTCTTGTCCGCGCCAGCGCCCGGCGCGCGCGTCTTCGCCGGGGTTTACAGGCGAGGTGCAGGGCGCGCAGCCAATGGAGGGGTAGCCCTTGGACACCAAAGGATGGCGTGGCAGGCGGTTATTGAGGAGATATTCCGCGACATCCGACGGCTCCCAATGCGCGAGCGGGTTGATCTTGACGCGGCCTGTCGCGTCTTCTTGTTCAAAGAAGTCGAGGGCCGACCGGGTTTGGCCTTGATAGCGCTTGCGTCCGGTAATCCATGCGTCAAATCCTTGGAGCGCTTGCTCTAAAGGCTGCGTTTTTCGCAGCGCGCAGCACTGGTCTGGCTCGGTGAGATGGAGCGCGCCATAGGGGTCTGTGGCGGCTCGCAGCGCAGGATCGGGGCGCAAGATGCGAATATCGCGCAGATCAAGGCGTGCTGCCAACTCTGTTTGGTAAGCCAGTGTTTCGGGAAAAAGCATGCCAGTTTCGAGAAATAACACAGGCGTATCAGGAGCAATCACCGACACCAGATGCAAAAGCGCGACAGATTCGGCGCCAAAGGACGACACAAGCGCCACGCGCCCGAGATCGGGGTCGCCCAAGGCATGGCGCAACACTGTCGTCGCCGCATGATGGCGATAGCGGTCATTCAGGGCCGTCACCCGTGCAGCGACTGGGCCGAGGGGTGTGTCAAGCGGCATCAGAGGTGTCCCCGTCGTAGAGGGCCGCCTTGAAGGGGGCCATACCGAGGCGGCGGTAGGTGGCAAGGAACGTTTCCTGCGCGTTTGTCCGCACGGCCGTATAGGCCGCGATCAGACGCTCAATGGCAGGCACGATTTCGTCATATGCAAATCCGGGCCCTGTGCGTTCGCCGAGACTGGTGGTTTCGGTGCCGTCACCGCCCAAAGTGATTTGATAGGTCTCCACACCGCCACGGTCGAGGCCAAGAATACCGATGTGGCCTACGTGGTGATGGCCGCAGGCGTTGATGCAGCCGGAGATCTTGATCTTCAATGCACCGATATCATGCTCGAGTTGCAGTTCCTCAAATCTGGTCGCAATGGCTTGGGCGACCGGAATTGAACGTGCTGTCGCCAGAGCGCAATAGTCCATGCCGGGGCATGCAATGATATCAGAGATGAGACCGACATTTGCCGTGGCCAAACCCGCTGGCAAAAGCGCAGCGTGCAGCGCGGGTAGATCGTCGAGCGCCACATGTGGCAGGATGACATTCTGCTCATGGCTGATCCGCAACTCATCTTGGCCAAACTGACGCGCGAGATCGGCCAGAAGGCGCATCTGCGCCGAAGTGGCGTCGCCGGGCACAGCGCCATGCGCCTTGAGCGAAACCGTTACAATCGCATAGTCCGCGCGTTTGTGCGTCGTGAGGTTGGTGTCGGCCCACGCGCGAAAGACCGGGTCTTGTGCCTTGGCCGCTGTGAAGATCCGATGCTCGCGGGGGGGCAAGTCCGGGCTGCGAAAGCGCGCCGCGATATCAGAAAGCGCATCCATGGAGCCGGGGTAGGTGCCGCGCAATTCCGCGAACCGGGCCTCTACCATGGCGCGTAACGCCTCTTCTCCGGTTTCATGGAGCGTGATCTTGATGCGGGCTTTGTATTTATTATCGCGTCGACCCAACAGGTTATAGACCGATATGACGGCTTCTAGATAATCCAGAAGATCGGGCAGAGCCACAAATTCGCGCAAGACCTTGCCGATCATTGGCGTGCGACCAAGGCCCCCGCCGACGATCACCTCAAAGCCCGTCTCGCTGCCGCGCCGGATCATCCGTAACCCAATATCATGGGCTCGGGTGACGGCGCGATCTGTGGGGCTTCCGGTTACGGCAACCTTGAATTTGCGGGGCAAGAATTGAAATTCCGGATGGTCTGTCGACCATTGCCGGATCAATTCTGCAACGGGGCGCGGGTCGGAGATTTCGTCTGCGGCTGCACCGGCGAAATGATCAGAGGTGATATTGCGGATCGTATTGCCGGACGTTTGGATGGCATGCAGACCCACCTCGGCGAGCGCGTCCAGAATATCGGGAACATCGCGCAGCGCGGGCCAGTTGAACTGAATATTCTGCCGCGTGGTGAAATGACCATAGCCCCGATCCCAGCGATCCGCGACATCTGCTAGTTTTGTCATCTGCGCGCTATTGAGTGAGCCGTAAGGGATCGCCACACGCAGCATGTAGGCATGGAGTTGCAGATAAAGTCCGTTCATCAGGCGCAGCGGCTTGAATTCATCTTCGGTCAATTGACCAGCGATCCGCCGCTCGACTTGGGCGCGAAACTGAGTGTTGCGAGACGCGAGGTAGTCTGCGTCAAACTCGCTTTGATAATACATGATCTGCCCCTCTTTTCGCTTAAATCCGCCCGGCGGGATAGACATAGTGCCCGGGCCCATCGCGGCGGAAAGCTTCGCGGAAATGCAAAGGCTTAGGTGACGCAGCATCGGGATCGACGTCTGCCAGATAGGCCCCTACGACTGTTGCGGCTTGCGCCATCGCGCTCAAAAGACGCAACTGCGCGTCGGCTTCGTCGCGGAGAATTTCCGCGTCTGTGAGGGCCGTGCTCCAGGTTCCTTGGGCTGTCAGATAGACGACATGTCCTTCCAAAAACGCATTGCCTGTGACCACTTGTGCATAAGCTTTCCGTGCCATTTTACACCTCTCAGCGTCTCAATCGAAGTGATTGACTTGGGCTTTAATATAGAAAATATTCCCCCTAAACCGCCAGATACCTGCGCGAATAAGGAATATTGTTCTATTAACCGCGCCTTTGACTAGGGGCGTTCCGCCAAAGGGGGAAAAGTCGAAATGACAGTCCGGCTAGATGCGACAGATCGAAAAATTCTTGTGGAGATGCAAGAAGATGCCGGACAGTCTCTGGATGAGATTGCGCGCAAGGTTGGCTCGTCCAAGACCCCGGTCTGGAACCGGATTCGCAAGATGCGCGAGCAAGGTGTCATGGGCGCGCCGCAAGTCACGCTTGATGCCGAAAAACTGGGCTTTGAAGCCTGTTTCTTTGTGCTTATCCGCACCAGTGAGCATGAAAAGGACTGGCAGGAAAAGTTCCTCAAGGCGTTGAAATCAAGGCCAGAAGTGCAAGAGGCGCACCGGCTTGCCGGGGAGATTGATTACATTCTCAAAGTCCGCGTCAAAAACGCCCGTGCCTATGATGCGTTCTACCAATCCTTGATTTCGGAAGTGAAAATTCACAACGTGACAGCGCTTCTCAGCATGGAGGAAATCAAGGCCACAACTGCGCTGCCGCTGTGAGGCTGCGCGCGCCGTGCTTAAAATTCTCGAAAAACCACAGTGCAACAGGGCTGTTTTACGTATGGTTGACGTCTGGTTTGCGTCATGACGCGCGACGTTAACCAAATCCTCCGCGCGGGCGGCGATTTGCTTTTGCAAAAAGTGGTGCCGGGCCGATAAGGCCGCGATGGCGCCTAGCTGTCAGAGCGCACCATCAGCCGCTCGAGCCCGTGAAAGTGATAGGCGTCCCGAAACGTGACGGGTTCGGTGAGACGCAAGTTTGGGCGCCGCGCGAAGAGAAGCGGGAGGGCGCATTCCATTTCCAGCCGGGCCAAGGGGGCGCCGAGACAGAAATGAAGCCCACCGCCAAAGGCGGCATGGGTCGGACCTTTGCGGGTCAGGTCGAAACGGTGCGGGTCTGGCCAGACAGCGGGGTCGCGGTTGGCTGCACCGAGAAGAAGTTGCACTTGATCGCCCTTGGCAAAGTCATGGCCAAAGAGGCTGACATCTTCTTGTGCGATGCGGGTGAAGATATGCAACGGCGGGTCATGGCGCAGGATTTCCTCGACGATCGCGGCGGCACTGTCGGAAGTGGGGTGGATCTTGGCGGCCAAGAGCAGCGCCACGCCATTGCCGATGCTGTGCACTGTTGCTTCGTGCCCTGCGTTCAACAGCAAGATGCAGGTCGAGATCATCTCGGGCAAGGACAGGCGCGCGCCGTCTTCTTCGGCGGCGATGAGCTGGGTGATCAGGTCGTCGGCGGGGGCCGCACGGCGTCGTTGGATGTAGTCAGTAAGAAAGGCGCTGAACTCTTGGGTCGCGGTGACGGCGGCACGTTCGATTTCGGGGCTGCGGCGGGCTTGATACATCGCCACCATGGCGTTGGACCAATGCAGCAGATCCGGCCCGAGGGTGTCTGGAACGCCCAAGAGCCGGGCGATGATCGTGACGGGCAGGGGGCGGGCAAAACTCTCTAGGAGGTCATGCGGGCCTTCGGGCATGGCATCGATCAAGCGATGGGTCAGCGCGATGATTTCAGGGCCAAGGGCCAGAATACGGCGCGAGGTGAAGGCCCGCAGCACGAGACCGCGCAAGCGGGTGTGGCGGGGTGGTTCCAATTCCAGCATGGAATGCGCCTCGACCTCGTAAAAGGCGGCGAGATGCGCCGGGGTCTTGGGCGCCATTCCTTTGGGCCATTCCCGCCCAAACCGACGATCCCGCAGAAAGGCATGCACCGTTTCATGGCCCGCCGCAGAGGGCAGGCCGTAGTCTGACCAAAAAAACAATGGGCCAGACGCCCGGACGCGGTCGTAGAACGCGTAGGGGTTTGCGATGAAGGCGGGATCTTGGGGGGACTGAGAAAAGTGCTGCATGACACGACAGAAGCCTGAGCCACTGGTCAAGGCAAGCCCTCGCGCGCTAACTAGACGCATGGATCGATCTTTTGCCCGCCGACTACGGCTTATCCTTGCGTTTTTGGCAGCTGTCGCCTGTGTGGCGGCAGGGGTGTGGCGCTATGGCTATGTGCAGGCTTTGCATCAGATTGCGGACCGGGGCGAAGCGGATTTGCTGTTGGCCACGGATCGGTTGACCGGGCAATTGCAGCTATATCAAACGCTTGCCGTGGTTACGGCGGATCATCCGACGGTGACAGGCTTGTTGAGTGCGGGTCAAGACAATGGGGCATCCGAGATGATGCGCCGTTTGGCGGATAAGACTGGCGCGCTGGAAATTGCGATTGTCTCGCCTGCGGGCTTTGTGCTGGCGGCGTCATCCGGGCGGTTGCCCCCTCGGATTGAAGGTGCGCGCTATTTGGAGCGCGGCTTGCAGGGATCATTGGGGGAGGGCCATGGGCCTGCTCCCGGCGGCCGAGACCAGAGCGATGCTGGGCTGCGGGGAAGTTTTGAGGGCTGGGATATTGGCCAGCTTGCCGCAGACGAGCGGACGACCAGAGAGCGCGCAGGCGAGGGGCGTGCCTATTTCTTTGCGGCACCTGTTTTTCATGACGCGGGCGGTGTGCTGGGGGCATTGCTGGTGGTGGTGGATATTGAGCGGGTGGAGGCAGAGTGGCGCGGCGCGCGTCCGGCGATTTGGTTTACCGATGCGGGGGGGGAGGTGTTTATCTCTAACCGCACGGAATTATTGGGGTGGCGGCGGGCCGGGGTGGGCATAGCCCCGCGGGGCGCGGAGCTGGCAGAGGCGCAGGCTGGGCTGCGCCAGAAAATCGTTGCGGGGCATGTGATTTGGGAGGAGCGGTGGTCGCCTTATGTTCCGGAGCGGGGGCTTTATCTGGTGCAAGAGTTGCCCGTGATTGGCATGCAAGCGGAGACGCTTTTGGATGTGGAGCCTGCGCGGCGCTTGGCGGGATTGCAGGCGGCGTCGGTGGCGGCGTTGTTCTTGGCTTTTGGGGCGGTGTTGTTTTTGGTTTTGGAGCGGCGGCGCGGTTTGCTTGAGTTGAATGAACGGTTGGAGGCGCGTGTGGAGGAGCGCACGCTGGAATTGAGCGCGGCGAACCTGCGGCTGTCGGGCGAAGTGGCAGAGCGGCGCACGGCGGAGGCGGCATTGACGCGGGCGCAGGCGGAATTGGTGCAGGCGGGGAAGTTGTCGGCTTTGGGTCAGATGTCGGCGGGGATCAGCCATGAGTTGAACCAGCCTTTGATGGCCATTCAGCAATACGCTGAAAACGCGGCCGCTTATCTGACGCGGGGGCAGGGCGAGGTGGCGGGCGAGAACCTTGTGCGGATTGGCGATATGGCGCGGCGGATGGGGCGGATTATCAAGAATTTGCGGGCATTCGCGCGGCAAGAGAGCGAGCCTGTGAAGCGGGTTGATCTGGTGGGGGTGATTGAGGCCGCGCTGGAATTGGCAGAGGCGCGGCTGCGGGCGGGGGAGGTCAAGGTGCAATGGCATGCGCCGTCGGAGCCTGTCTGGGTGATGGGGGGCGAGGTGCGTCTGGGGCAGGTGGTGGTGAACCTCTTGACCAATGCGGCGGATGCAATGACCGGATTGGCGCGGCGCGAGGTGGCAATTTCGCTGCGCCATGTGGGCGCGCGCGTGGAGATGGAGGTGGCCGATAGCGGGCCGGGCATCCGCGAGCCAGAGCGGATTTTTGACCCGTTTTATTCGACGAAAGAGGTTGGTGCCGGGGAAGGCATGGGGTTGGGGCTGTCGATCAGCTATGGCTTGGTGCAAAGTTTTGGCGGCGCGATCCGGGGGCGCAATCGACCCGAGGGGGGGGCGGTGTTTGTCGTGGATTTGCAGGGCGCAGAGGGGTGACGGGGACGATGGTGGTCAGGACGGTTCTGGTGGTGGATGACGACGCGGCGGTGCGCGATGCCTTGGCGCAGACGCTGGAGTTGGGCGGGCTTGTGCCGCGTGTGGCGGGAAGTTTCGTGGAGGCGAAGGACCAGATCGGGCCGGGATTTCCGGGAGTGATCTTGTCGGATATCCGCATGCCGGGGCGGGATGGATTTCATCTGCTGGATTATGCACGCGCGGCTGACCCTGATTTGCCAGTCATCTTGCTCACGGGCGAGGGGGATATCCCGATGGCGGTGAAGGCCATGGGGCAGGGGGCATTCGGGTTTCTTGAAAAGCCTTGTGCGGGGGCGGATTTGCTCAAGGAATTGGAGCGCGCGCTGAAAACGCGGGCTTTGGTGCTCGAAAACCGGGTGCTGAAGGCGCAGTTGACTGCGGGTGATCCAGCGGCGCGGTTGGTGCATGGGATCTCGGCCTTGGCGGAGGGGGTGCGCGCGCGGGTGCGTGCGGTGGCCGCGACGCGGGGCGAGGTTTTGGTAACGGGCTCTCCCGGCACGGGCATTTCCAAGATCGCCGAAGTGGTGCATTTGATGGGGCCGGATGCCAAGGGCCCGTTTATCAAGCGCGCCGCAGCGGGCATGGATGCGGCTGCGGTGATGGCGGCGCTGGATGCGGCGCGGGGGGGATCGCTGTTTCTTGACGAGGTGGGACATCTTGGGCCGGAAGCACAGTTTGCCATGATGGAAGCGCTGGAGGCTGGCACCGCAGTGCGGGTGATTGCGGGCAGCAACCTTGATCTGGCGGAAAAGCTGGCGGCGGGGCAGTTTCACGCGGATCTGTTCTATCGGCTGGATGTCATGCGGATCCGGCTGCCGTCCTTGTCGGAGCGACCCGAAGATATTCCGGTGCTCTTTGAACATTATGTCGCGCAGGCCAGCGAGCAGGCCGGGCTGCTGCCACCGCAAATCACACCTGATGTGGTTGCGGGGTTGATGGCGCGCGATTGGCCGGGCAATGCGCGCGCGCTGATGTCGGTGGCCATGCAATTCGCTTTGGGATTGGGGGGCGCAGAGGAGGCCACTTCGGAGCCGGGCTTGGCGGCGCAAATGGCGCAGGTGGAGCGCTCGTTGTTAGGTGCGGCGCTGCGCCATGCGGGGGGGCGCGCCGCAGAAGCAGCTGAGCGGCTTCAGCTGCCACGCAAGACGTTTTACGACAAGCTGTCGCGCTATGGGCTTAAGCCGGAGGATTTTCGCTAGGGGCGCGGCGCGGTTATTTGAGTGGAACGGGTGTCCAGCTGACCCCTGTGAGCCCTGCGGATTCCAGTGCTTCGATCAGGCGGGCCGAAACCATCGGGAACCGACCGCAGGGCGCAAGGCAAATCACGGGTGCATCGAGCAGGCTTTCGCGCTTGAGAACGGGTGTCGCGACGCGCAGAAGCTCGCCATCAAAGACAGTGACCCCGCTGGCCTCGAAATGCAGGATTTCCGGGCATTCGGGAGGCATGAGCCACCACAAGCGGCTGCCGCCCACGACGTCAATCGCCAGAAGCTCGCATCCTGCCAGTTCCGGGAGCGCCGAGAGGCAAGAATAGGCCTGATCGTTTAGAAACAGCGCGCCGCGCCACAAAAAGACAGCGGGGGTAGCGCCCTGATTCATATGGCCGCGTTCGATGCGGAGTTTCATCAAGGGGGCGATCCAAGGCCCCCCATGGCGGCGATGCGTAGCGAAGCGCACGAAGTCTTCGCTTGAGCGGCGCAGGGCTTCCACACCGCCATAATCAGCGCTGTCTTCGGAAAAATGCACCGACCAGAGCGTTTGGCCGTCCGTGGAGATTGGCCGGAAATAGGCCTGTTGCAGCGCGGGAAGGACTGCGTCGAGTTCAGACTGGCGCTGGTGACGCATGATCAGCCTTCGTCATCTTGGAGGGCTTCGGCGTAAACATGGCGCAGATCTTCGAGAATAATCAAAAAGCGCTGACGCGAAACAGTTCCCATTCCGACAACATATCCCAATTGTTTGGCAAGCTGTTGCGGTGTCATTTGCAAAACGTCACGAATTTTCCGCGAGAAAAATTCATCATTGATTGTGCCCTGACGCGGAAAGGGATTTGGCGACAGACTATTGATATATTGGCGCAGCGACATGTTCGTATTCGATGCGATAAACGGTTTATTCATGCGGTCCTCCGTGGATCGCCGCTCCGTGCGCGGGATCGATTTTTGCGCGCGGCGACCGCGGCAAGATGTAGGGATGTATCCGAGACCGGCAGGCTGACGGCCGCGTCACAGAAGGTGGGTATCTCAGAGCCAAAGGCGTCATGCGCCAATTTCGGGGACAGCCAGACGATGGGCAGCGCAGGGTAGAGGCGGCGCAGGGCCATGAAATCTGGTATATTTTCCGAAACGTTATGGATGTCATTGCTGACGATGAAGATAAATTGCCATTTGGCCGCTTGGAGATTGAGCACCATCACAGCGTCATCGATCGTCGCGGTGGTGAAGTAATCCGCGCCTTCATGCACGATGGCGGCCTCGAGGGCCCGGTCCGGGGTGGGCGCGATCACCAGCACATTCGCACCCGACAGGCCGTCGTCGGATCTGCGCCGCTCCAATTTCTCGAACAATCGATCCGCAATGCTTTCTGCGCCGATGCCGTTTGACATCGGTTCCGCATTTCGCGTTACATCTCGGCCTGATTTCTGGCCGCTGATGGTTCGTATAAACATTTATTTCCTCGATCGTTCGTAATCTGAATTACGAAAAACAAACGTAATCATATGAGGACATATTGACGTGTCATGGCATGGATCATTTAGTGGGTAAGAGGACTAAGTTATGATCCTTAATGCTGTATGTTTAATCCTTTAGGATAAGTATTTCGCTTTTTTCTGGGGCCGAAAATTGAATCGCTATTTCAAATTCTCTAAAGCCGGAAATTTTTTACTTAAATTGTCGTGAAATTGTCAGACTCTTCTAACCGTGGATTCGCGGGGGGGTAATTTGAGTCCCCGGCACTTGTGCGGTTTTCCGCACAAGCGGCGCGGTTTGATGTGCGAAAAATCGCACAGACATTTGATGTGAGGCGGTCGTTTATTGTGCGGCCTGAGACAAATCGCTGAAAACTCGGGCGAAATTTGAAATTCTCACGGAGGGACACATTTACTTGATTGCTGATCTTTTCGGCGAGAAGGTTTGGCACCGCATTCTCGGGGAGAGAATGTCTGCACTTTTATTGAAGACTTCGGGAGGAGACCCCAATGACTAAGTTTCTGACTGGCGCCGCGATGGCGCTTGCTCTGTCCGTGACTGGCCAAGCTGCTTTTGCAAGCTGTGATGCTGGCGAGATCGTCATCAAGTTCAGCCACGTGACCAACACCGACAAGCACCCCAAGGGCATCGCCGCGTCGCTGCTGGCGGAGCGTGTGAACACCGAAATGAATGGCAAGGCCTGCATGGAAGTGTTCCCGAACTCGACGCTCTACACGGACGAGAAAGTGCTGGAAGCGATGTTGCAGGGCGACGTTCAGCTGGCCGCGCCATCGCTGTCGCTGTTTGAGCCGATCACCAAGCAATTCCGCCTGTTCGACTTGCCCTTCATGTTCAAGAAC
>Ga0208671_10001082_pt1 | contig 12202 bp, 7 predicted proteins | sample ColrivemetaGS759_FD_187606 | JGI IMG/M metagenome (GOLD analysis project Ga0208671, IMG submission 187606) | Estuarine microbial communities from the Columbia River estuary - Ebb tide ETM metaG S.759 (SPAdes) (version 2) | ecosystem: Environmental > Aquatic > Marine > Intertidal zone > Estuary ...
TATGCTCGCCTCCATCAAACTCGCCAGCTTTCATGCGTTCAAACAAATTTAAATTCTCTTCAATGCTTCTATTTCTATAAGGACCATCTACCCCAGGTTGTGTTGGCGTTCCCTTTTGTTCGGCCATAGCTTCACTAGATTGCGAATCTACATAGGCTTTGCCCTCTTTTATTAAATAAACAGCCCAATCATAAAGTTGCTGAAAATAATCTGATGAAAACAGTTCTTTATCCCATGTATAACCTAACCAAGCAATATCCTCTTTTATAGCATCAACAAACTCTTGCTCTTCTTTAGCAGGATTGGTATCATCAAACCTAAGATTTACTGGGGCATTATAATATTCTCCTAAACCAAAACTAATGCCAATAGCCTTAGTATGTCCAATATGCAGGTATCCGTTTGGTTCTGGTGGAAAACGAAAACGTAAATTACCTTTAGGCATTCCGTTTGCTAAATCTTCTTCTATAATTTGTTCAATAAAATTAAGTGATTTTCTTTCTTCAGACATGGTTGCTGTTTATTTCAACTAAATAAGCGTCAAAATTACGGAAATTCAAGTTATTTTAGCTTAATAAGTTTAATAAGCGTAACAAATTTTAATTAATGATTACTTATAATTAAAACCTTTAATTAAATTCAATTTAAAATGAAAAACTCAAACTATCAATGTCCCAAATGTGGCGCTTTAGATTATGAAACTGGCGAAATGAGAGCTACTGGAGGCACATTATCTAAAATTTTTGATGTTCAAAATAAAAAATTTACGTCTGTAACTTGCTCCAATTGCACGTATACAGAATTTTACAAAACCAAAACCAGTGCATTAAGTAACATTTTTGATTTATTTACTAACTAATGGGAATTATAAAAGTTGAAAATATTCGCGTATTCGCGTATCATGGCTGTTTGAAAGAAGAAACAAAAATAGGGAGTGATTATCGTGTAGATTTAGAAGTTAAAGCAGATTTACAAACCTCTGCCGTTACCGATAAACTTGGTGATACTGTTGATTATGTATTTTTAAATAAAGTTATAAAAGAAGAAATGGAGATCGCATCTCATTTACTTGAAACAGTGGCAAAACGTATCTTAAACAGAATATTTAATGAAGACAAGCTCGTAAAAAAGGCGACCGTTTGGGTCAGTAAATTGAATCCGCCAATAGGGGGCGACGTTGAAAGAGTGACGATAAAAATGACTGATAAGCGAAAAAGTAATTTTTTGTAAGGAAAAGTCACTTTTTTGTTTAAATTTGCACAGATAATGATGGCGTCGTGGCCGAGTGGCTAGGCAGAGGTCTGCAAAACCTTCTACAACGGTTCGAATCCGTTCGACGCCTCAAAGAACCTTCAAGTAAAACTTGAAGGTTTTTTTATTGAAAATTTTTATGAAAAATTAATTAAAAAGCAGCAAAAACTTCTGGATTCTTTTGCTTTTCGAATCCGCGCCACACCACAATAAAGAAAGACCCTTATGATATCTTTTTTTAAAATACCTCTTCATAAAATGAATTAAATAGGAGCGAAGCACTATCTCCAAGTTTGTTTTTCGAATACACTTGACACACCAAAGAACCTCCAAGTTTAATTGATGGTTTTTTATTGTACGTTTTTATGGAAAATTAATTAAAGACAGTCAAAACCTTCTGGACACCTTTACTTTTCAAAACCTTTCGAAGGCTCAATAAAGACATCCCTTTAAGATCTCTTTTATTTAAGATACATATTCATAAAATGAATTAAATAGGAGCAAAGCCTAGTTTTTTAATTTTGTTACTAGAACCCGTGAGACACCTCAATAACGATAAACTAAAAAGGATTTCTATTATTCTGGAAGCTTTTCTTTTCTTGGGGTTATTTGTTCAAACTTCTCTTTAATAAGTTCTTTTTCTTTTGGAAAAAAACCTTGAACTAAAAGCAATACACCAAAGCCTAAAATTACTAAAGCAATTATTTTCTTTGTTTTAAAAATAAGCCGCGGTGTTAGTTTGTTTCTTAATTTTTTAGCAACCACTATTTTAACTAAATCGACTAAAAAATACACAATTAGAATAGTGCTTAAGAACACCACAACACCATTTTCTGTACTTGTTAATGAATTGGCCAATACTATAAAAGCGACCCAACCCAATAGCACGCCTATATTAATAAAATTAAGTAAAAAACCTTTTAAGAAAAGTTTACCATACCCTTTTTTAATTTCAACTTTATGATATTCTCTAACAATTTCTCTAAACGACTTTGATGTTTTTGTAAATGAAATAATACCATAAGCCACTAATAAAACACCACCAAAAACTAAAAAATTAGGGTCGTCCTTAATTTTTTCAAGTAATTTATTGGTACTAAAAAACGCAACAAATATAAAAATGATATCGGCCAGCATAACGCCACTATCAAATATTAAAGCGCTTTTAAATCCCTTTGTGGCACTGGTTTCCAGTAGCACAAAAAACACAGGCCCTATAGTAAATGCTAAAATAATTCCGAAGGGAATAGCTGTTAAAATATCATCAAACATAGAAAGTTGAAGCTTTTACACAAAGTAAAGAAATATTTTAAAACTATTGGTTTGCAGTAGCCTTAGATTTAAAGTTATTAAACAAAAAAAGGAGTGGGGCATAACCCCACTCCTTTAAAATAAACGTAATAAACGCGTTATTTAGTTTTTAATCAATTTAATACTACTAAAACCCTCTGCCGTCCTTACTTGTGCAAAATAGATTCCAGCTTTTAAACCAGAACCATCTATTATAGTTTCGCTTGCGTTAGGAGCTAATGATAAAACATTTTTACCTAAAATGTTAAATACTTGAATAGAAGACATTTTATTGTTTTTAGTTTTTACCGTCCAACTATCACGTGTTGGATTAGGATATGAGCTAAATTCGATTAATTGATAATCTTGAATACCCAATAATGAGCTACCTGCAACAGCTGTTATATCATCTACATAGAATGTAGTACCATCGACAGCAATATTCCAGTCGGCATTATCTGGAGAATTTCCAGATTTATCGCCGGCCCAAGACGGGTAAAACGAAATTTTTTCATATTGACCATTTGCTGCTCCAGTATTATCTTTCGGAGCAGAAAAATCAAATACGAGTGTTTCCCAACCTGTTCCGCCGTGAAGTGCGTCTGTAGCTGAAGGAGCGCCACCTACATCAACTTTTGCTAAAACATTAATCGCACTTGAAGAATAAACATCTACGGATACAGTTTTGACACCTGATAAATCTATAAGATTGTTTTGCATTAAAAGATCAGCTTGTTGCCATGGATCTCCAGCAGCCGCAGAAACAATTTGTAATACATTTCCATTAGTTCCCATTACTGGATCTGTAGTAATAGAAGCACTTCCTAGACCACCTGTAGGTGTAATTGATGGTACTGCTCCTTCAAAGCCTTCTAAAACTGTTGCTGAGGCACATTCAGAACAATCTGGACCGCCACAATCAACACCTGTCTCTTCACCATTTTGGATACCATCCTCACATGTTGGCTCGGCTGGTGACTCAATACTAATATTATCTACATAGAATGTAGTACCGTCAACAGCAATATTCCAGTCGGCATTATCTGGAGAATTTCCAGATTTATCGCCGGCCCAAGACGGGTAAAACGAAATTTTTCCATATTGACCATTTGCTACTCCAGTATTATCTTTCGGAGCAGAAAAATCAAATACGAGTGTTTCCCAACCTGTCCCGCCGTGAAGTGCGTCTGTAGCTGAAGGAGCGCCACCTACATCAACTTTTGCTAAAACATTAATCGCACTTGAAGAATAAACATCTACGGATACAGTTTTGTCTGTTGTTAATTCTATTTGATCATTTTGTGTTAAAAGATCCGCTTGTTGCCATGGATCTCCAGCAGCCGCAGAAACAATTTGTAATACATTTCCATTAGTTCCCATTACTGGATCTGTAGTAATAGAAGCACTTCCTAGTCCACCTGTAGGTGTAATTGTTGGTGCTGCTCCTTCAAAGTCTTCAATAATGATTTGAGAAAAACTAAATGACATCGTCAAGATGGCAAATAGTAAAGTAATTTTTTTCATAAATTTAAGTTTTATTTAGTTAAAATATTATTTATTCTAATTTACAGACAATTTATTGAGTTATCGGCAACGTTTAACACTACAAACATCATACATTTCAAAAAAAAGCTATTTTATTTAGAGAATTAGGAATCTGTAGCGTTTCGTCGAGAGAATTAAACCGTTAGTCTAAGAAAACAGAGTGTTTAATAAAAACAGTGAGAAATGTGGATAATTAAAAAAACTAAATGTTGTGGTAATGTTGTGGTAAAAAAAGAAGTGTGTGTAGATTTTTAAATCTTAAAAAATAAAATACACTCATAAAAACCTATTTTCTAGTAAGATAACTATAAAAACATTTAATTACTGCGTACCTTAAAAACATCACATGTTGCGTTATTATTAGTTACTACAACCAAATAATTGCCGTTTTTTTGGTTAATTACTGAAATGGATCTACTATCATGCGGTGTATAAAAACCACTTTCCTTGGGCGATAAAAATTTAAAATTATTCTCTCCGTCACCTAAAAGTAATGCACCATAGCCAGCATCGTAACGGGTAGTTTCTACTTCAACACCATAATGATTTCCAACAATTAACATGTCTTTAAAGCCGTCGCCGTTAAAATCATTAACTATTGATGACTTTATAGGACTTATTTGTACATCTAATGGCAAAGGCTTTACTGTTAGTTTTCCGTTATCATTTATTAAAATAATACTTTCAAAATTGGTAATTTCATAAACGACAGCATCACCTAATTTATCTTCTGGCAAAATATCTAACAACTTTGAAGATGCAAAACTATGGTAATCTTTAAATTTCTCTGCCACATAAGGCATCTGTTGGCTTGTACATTCTCTTCCTCTTAGAGGAACATAATCATCTTTATAAAATTTAGCTAGCACCACATCGTTAGTGCCATTATTATCAAAATCATTCGCATAAACCTTAAATGGATGCTCTACAGACGCCTTGAATTTATTGTTTTTGCCTAAATTTCCAATAACATAGTCATCATCCCCATCATTATCTATATCACTAGCCGTAATAGCCCACCACATACCTCTTGTTTTTTCTAAACCATAATCAATAGTATTATTAGTAAACTTACCACTGTCGTTTAATAAAACGGTAATATTCATCCATTCTCCTACAACAATTAGATCTTCATCATTATCCTGATCAATATCTGTAAATACAGCGTCTGTAACCATACCAATATTCACTAAGTCTGGAGCTATGCTTTCACTTGCCATTTTAAAAATACCATTTTGATTAATTAATAAATAACTACTTGCAGGAAAAGGATATTGACCAGAAATTAGTCTATTACCAATAAATAAATCTAAATCACCATCGTTATCTATATCCGATGATGTCACACGCTGTGTACTTTCATAAATACTAGGAATAGCTTTATTACTCTTTTCAAAAACTCCAAATCCATTGTTTAAGTAGAGTCTATCTTTTAACAAAGGATTACCGCTCCTGAATTCATTCCCGCCGCTTGTTACATATAGATCCATATCCTTATCACCGTCTGCGTCGAAAAACAGAGAGCCTAAATCCTCAGACGATTTATCTAAACCCCAGGGCTGAGATTCACTCTTTATAAACCCACCTTCACTTGTTTGTAAATATAATACTCCAGATTGATTAGCGGCTCCTCCTACAAATAAATCATCTAATCCGTCATTATTAATATCTTCTGACACTGAGAATGGACCATTAATTGATAGTTTATGAGGTAAAAGAATTTCGTCTTTAAAATCATTGTATTCATTCTCTTTATGAACAAAATCTAGGCCAATACTCGATGCCGTTAATTCTGTTACTAATGTCTTTGGTTGTTCTATTTTCTGCACTACCGAACTTGAATTTTTATATCTCGCCACTAACGTTGTATTAGCATCTATATCAGTAAAAACATTAGTCTTTCCATCTTGCCAGAACACTTCAACCTTATCAACTACAGCATCATTCCCTAGTCCAAAAAATAGTCCGGTTTCTACAGAAGAAATAAAACCACGTGTTGCGCTGTTTTCTGCCACCTGTAATTTACCATTATGATGTATAACTGCTTTGGCGCCATAACCAAACATGTTTTTTTCTGAACCCTCAAGTTTAATTTTCAAAAAATTACCGGTTGCTTTGTTCTCATAAATAAATGCTGGCGCATCCATATTGTTTGTTATAACATCTATATCTCCGTCATTATCTAAATCACCATAGGCCATCCCACTTGAAAAACTTGGCGTATTAAAACCCCAATCCTTAGCCACTTTTTCAAATTCTAATCCGCCTTTATTTCTAAACGCATAATTAGATATGGCTTGTGATGGCGCTTCTTTACTTATGCGAAATAACTCTTCAGCCGTTATGTTTTTTACATCAAGATTCTGCAGTATTCCTAAATAGTCATTATTGTCAACATCTTTTTTTATACCATTTGACACTATAATATCCTTTAAACCATCATTATCCAAATCAACTAAAAGACTAGCCCAGCTCCAATCGGTATTCGAAATACCCGCCATATTAGCGACATCTGAAAAACTACCTTTCCCTGTATTAACTTGTAGCGCATTTGCCATATACTGATGATGTGCTCCAGCTTCAACCATGTTATTAAAAGCTTGAGTACTCATGCTACCCATATTGGTTTTGGAACGATAATGGTCTTCTGGCGTCATATCGGTGGTAATTAAATCTATTAAGCCATCATTGTTTACATCTCCAGTATCTGAACCCATACTAAGCTGCGTGATATGTTGTAGTTGTTCATTAATTACGTTCTTAAATGTGCCGTCACCATTATTATAGTACATAAAATCAGGCTCTGAATAATCGTTCGCTACATATAAATCCATCCAACCATCATTATTAAAATCGGTAGCATTAACACTTAAGCCATAGGCTATATCTCTAGAAATGCCAACTGAATCGGATACATCTCTAAAAATGCCATTATCATTTCTATAAATTCTATCTCTAAAAAATTTATAATCTTTTTCTTCAACTCTATTAATTAATAAAACTTTTTTGTCAGCAGGCTGATTTACTTGATACATATCTAGATCACCATCATTATCCATATCGAAAAATACCGCTTGTGTAGAAAAACCAACATCTGCTAATCCATATTTCAGTGCCGATTCGGTAAACGTTAAATCTTGATTATTAATATAAAGTTGATTTCTTCGATCTTCAAGATTTAAAGAATTTCCATTTCTACTTACGTAAATATCTAAATACCCATCCGCATTAATATCTGCCATGGTGACTCCCCAGGTCCAACCTGAATTTACTGCTGCTTTAGATTTTTTTGTAATATCATCAAATTTAAAACTTCCTTTGTTAAGATATAGCCTATCTGAAACTTGATTTCCTCCAAAATATACATCCGCTAAACCATCGTTATTAATATCGCCAATAGCGACACCAGAACCTACATACATTTGGCTATAAAAATAATGGTTGAATGCTTTTGATTCCGTCATTGTATTATTAAAGTCAATACCTGTTTGTTCTGGCGCCAACAATTCAAAACCTCCTATTAACGGACCTTGAGATAATGGTCGCTTAACGTCTTGACATGAATTCATAAAGAAAAATACAGATAGAAATAATGCTAAAAAAGAAAAATTTATATTCATAATTGCGTAAAGTTATATATTTTCAATATACTGAAAATATCTAAGCTAGTTTTATTGGTTCTTAAAAAATATTGAAGGCGAAGCGCTATTATTTGTAACCATTATTACGCTCTGGTTTTTCTGTTTAAAATGCTTTATGTCTCGACTATCTAATGGTATATGGAAGCCACTTTTAGAAGGCGGCATGAAACTAAAATTGTTATTCCCATCACCAATAAGAACTGCGCCAAAACCAGCGTCGTATCTTGTAGTTTCAACCTCTACACCGTAATGATTGCCCACTAAAACTATATCATTATTACCATCTTGATTCACATCCATAACGATTGAGGATTTAATAGGAGCGACCTGTGCCTCTATAGGTAAAGTCTGTTTTATAAGTTTCCCGGATTCATTTATTAAAATTATACTTTCAAAATTACTGATTTCATAAATAACTGCATCTTTCACTTTATCATTTGGCAGAATATCTAATAACTTAGAAGAAGCAAAACTATTAAAATCTTTAAATTTATCGGCAACATAAGGCATTTGTTGGCTTGTGCATTCTCTGCCTCTTACCGGCACGTAATCGTCTTTATAGAATTTTGCTAAAACAATATCGTTAGTTCCATTATTGTCAAAATCATTAGCATAAACTTTAAAAGGGTGCTCCTTAGAAGCTTTAAATTTATTGTTAACACCTAGATTGCCAACTATGTAATCATCGTCACCATCATTATCCAAATCACTAGCTGTTATAGACCACCATAGACCTCTTGTGTTCTGAAGTTCATGTGTGTCTGAAGTATTACTAAAAGCTCCTTTATTGTTTTCCAAAACTAATATCTCCATCCATTCTCCAACCACTAATAAATCTTCATCACCATCCCCATCTATATCGCTAAAAACAGCGTCACTAACCATTCCTATATTTTCGAGATCAGGCGCCATAAGATTCGAGGCCTTTTTAAATTTTCCGTTAGTATTGATTAAGATATAACTACTCGCCGGGAACGGGTATTGTCCTGAAATTAATCGCGTACCTACAAATAAATCTAAATCCCCATCATTATCAACATCTGAGGCTTTAACACATTCTGTACTTTCGCTTATAGAAGGTATGGCATTAAAATCCATATCAAATTTACCTGCACCATTATTTACATACAGCCTGTCTTTAAGCAATGAGTTTCCGCTTTTAAATTCACTTCCTCCACTAGCTATGTATAAATCTAAATCATTATCACCATCAACATCTAAAAATAAAACCCCCAGATCTTCAGAGCTTTTCTCTGCCTCCCATGGCTGGGAACTACTAGGGATAAATTTGCCTTTGGTGTTTTGCAGGTAAAGCATTCCGCTTTGTCCAGCAGCACCTCCAATAAACATGTCTTCGAAACCATCTCCATTAACATCTCCAATAGCCGAAAAAGGTCCGTTTTCCGATAATTTATGAGGTAATAAAACCTCAACCTCAAAATCGTTAAACTCATTTTCTTTATGACTATAGGTAATACCACTATCTGAAGGATTTACTTGAGTGAATAGTGTTTCCTTTTCTTGTTCTTGATTAGGTACCACTCTTGCCTTTGCATATTTTACTGTTACGTTTGAATTAGCCTTTATATTTTCAAAAATATTTACTTTCCCATCTGGCCAAATAACCTCTACCTTATCTACTGCGGTGTCTTTTCCTAATCCAAAAAATAATCCTGATTCAACTGATGACAAATATCCTCTTGTTACAGAATTCTCTAGAACCTGCATTTTTCCGTTATGGTGTATTATCCCTTTAGCGCCATATCCGAAGGTGTTCTTCTCTGAACCTTCCAAATCTATCTTTAAGAAATTTCCTGTTGCGTTATTTTCATAAACAAATGCTAAATCGTCCATGTTATTTATTACTAAATCTAAATCGCCGTCGCCATCTAAATCACCATAAGCCATTCCGCTTGAAAAACTTGGTTTATCAAAACCCCATTGTTCTGTGACTTTTTCAAATTGTAATTTACCTTTGTTTTTATAAACATAATTAGATAGCGGCACTGAAGGTGTGTTTTTACTTATATTGAAAAATTCTTTTACAGAAATGTTCTCATCTAAGTTGTTTACAATTGATAAATAATCATTATTTCTAACATCTTTTTTAACGCCATTAGATATAACTATATCTTTTAACCCGTCATTATCTAGATCTACAAATAAACCACCCCAACTCCAATCTGTCTTAGCTACACCTGCAACATTTGAAATATCAGAAAAAGTACCAACACCTGTATTTAATTGAAGGGTATTTGACATATATTGATAATGATATCCTAAACTAACTATCGTATTGAAGTCTTCTGTCGACATGGAACCCATATTCGTTTTTGATCGAAAGTGGTCATCAGCCGCCATTTCGAGTGTCATAATATCAGTTAACCCATCATTATTAATATCACCTGTATCTGAACCCATACTAAATCTAGAAATGTGTTTCAAATTATTGTTAATCACATTTGTAAACGTACCGTCCTTATTGTTACGATACATAAAGTCGGGTTCGTCATAGTCGTTTGCAACATATAAGTCTATCCAACCATCATTATCCAAATCTGAAGCATTGACACTTAATCCATAAGCGAAAATTTGAGAAAGGCCAGATTTGAAAGAGACATCACGATACCTTCCGTTATCGTTTCTATATAATTTATGTGTAAAAAATTTAGAGTTTTCTGCGGTAATATTATAACGTATAAATAATTTTTGGTCTGCAGGTTGATTCACTTGATACATATCTAAATCACCATCATTATCCATATCAAAAAAAACGGCCTGCGTAGAATAACCAGCATCAGCTAGACCATAAGCCATAGCCGATTCTGTAAACGTTAAATCTTGATTATTTATATAAAGCTGATTTTTACGATCTTCTGGGTTCATAGATTCGCCATTTCTACTGATATAAATATCCAGATAACCATCTGAATTTACATCAGCCATAGTAACGCCCCACGACCATCCAGAGTTCCTTGCCGCTCTAGATTTTTTAGTAATATCCTCAAATACAAAACCTCCTTTGTTCAAGTAAAGTCGATCGCTTACTTGGTTTCCGCAAAAGAAAACCTCTGGCAAGCCATCGTTATTTAAATCACCTATCGCGACACCCGCTCCATTATATATTTGAGCATAATAGAAGTGATTAAAACTTTCGGTTTCTTTAATGGCATTATTAAAATCAATTCCCGTTGTTTCAGAATCGAGTAATTGAAATCCACCAACAAGGGTTTTTGGGTAAAGATCCCTTTGAGGTCCATTACATGCAACCATTAAAACACCTAATAAAAGGCTTGTTTTAAAATATAATAAATGCTTTTTCATAGCGTGATAAAGTAAACAATAAATATATTGAAAATTTATGTATTGTCTACTTTATGGGCTAAAATAAGGTGTATTAAATTAGAACAGGTTTATACTTAGCCATCACTAATTTTGGAGATCGATCTACTTTAAATAATCCCCAATGTTTCTCGGGCTCATGTGCTTCAGGAGATCCTTTCCATGGTTCATCAAAAGCCTCAAATACAAAGGTTAGAATATCATCTTCTTGGCACCAAGTTATTAAATCATTATAATAAATGTCTTGATGCTCTTCGCTTACGTTACTTGGGCATATTCCCTTTCCATTTGAAAAGGTTGTCCAGCCAGCTTCAGTAATGACTACTAATTTATCAGGATATTTATTTGCTACGGAGTAGAAATTTTGCTTGGTATATTCCATAGCCTCGTGAATATTTTTATATTCCCAAACTGGATAAGTATGAATAGATATAAAATCGACTTCATCCACTAAATCTTTAAGTTTATCAAGCCATGGTAAGTAATTTTCACAAAAGGTTACCGGTTGTTTGGCGCCTTTTTTAATCATCCTTACATAATTAATAACACTTTCAACAGGCACATAATGATCTGTCCAGTCCACACATGCTTCATTACCTGCAGACAAAGAGAAAATAATATCAGGATATTGGTTTGCCAAACGAATCAGTTTTTTAATTTGATTTTCATTTGTAACCTTATTGATTTCTAATTGATCCTCAGAAAATGAGCCGCCCCAAGGGCAACCATAATTATTAGCTTCAGCCCCAATATAAGCTCCAAGCATCACCTTAAAGTCAAAATTCTCCTTTACTATAACCTCAAGTACAATCTCGGAATGTTTATCACAGTCATATAAACGGAGGTATTTCCATTCATTTTGTAAAATTAAAAGATCTTCCTTTATTTCTTCATAGCTTGGAAACACGTCTCCAGGCCGTTGGCCTTCTCTAAACCCAGAATAGCAAATTGCTTTACCTGACTCAAGGCCTAACTCTTTTATATATTTCATTTGATGTTGGTTAAGTTCCTTCAGCAATAAACAATAAAAACTATTTGGATTCTAATTTGAATGGACATATTCGATAAGACCCCAATTTCCCTATACGACTGCAACCCTACTGACCATAAACACAGGTATAATACAGACCTTA
>Ga0208671_10001089_pt1:0-5000 | contig 12144 bp, 8 predicted proteins | sample ColrivemetaGS759_FD_187606 | JGI IMG/M metagenome (GOLD analysis project Ga0208671, IMG submission 187606) | Estuarine microbial communities from the Columbia River estuary - Ebb tide ETM metaG S.759 (SPAdes) (version 2) | ecosystem: Environmental > Aquatic > Marine > Intertidal zone >...
CCTGCTCGCAATCCTCGCTCTTGAGACCCACCATGAATAAAAGGTTGAAGGCCAGAGTTTTTTCGTACAAAAGAAAAACCAACTCCTTTTGGTCCATGAAATTTATGCGCAGCTGCGGAGAGAAAATCAACAGGAAGTTGTTCTAAATCAAAAGTGAAATGTGCTATACCCTGCACTGCATCAGTATGAAACAAAGCATCGTTTTCATGACAAAGCTTTCCTACTCTACTAAGATCTAAAACATTTCCAATTTCATTATTTACATGCATTAAAGAAACTAATTTTTTGGAATTATCAGAATGTAATAAAATCTCTAAATGATCAAAATCAATGGATCCATCTTTTTTTACATTTACATATAACACCTTAATTCCATTGGTCAATTCAAGCGCTTCCATCGCATGAAGAATCGCATGATGTTCAATTCTTGATGAAATAATAGTAGTTACCCCTAAATCCTTAACAGCACACTGTAGAATCATGTTGTCAGATTCAGTTCCACCCGATGTAAAAATGATTTCCTGGGGTGCTGCATTCAATAATTTGGCAATACCCTTTCGGGCTGTTTCTAGGTTTGTTTTTGCTGTTCTTCCGTAAGCATGGACAGAAGAAGGGTTTCCGTAGCATTCTTCCATTACTTTAGAAACTACATCTATTACTTCTTTTCTAAGAGGAGTAGTTGCCGCATTGTCAAAATAAACATTCATAGAAAAGTTGTTAAGAATTATTAAACTTCAAAAGCTTTTAATGTTGTAGTAATAATATCTATACACTCTTCAAGTTGCGCTTCGGTCATTACTAAAGGAGGTGCAAATCTGATAATGTTCCCGTGAGTAGGTTTGGCCAAAAGACCATTATCTTTCAACTTCATACAAATATTCCAAGCAGTTTTACTCTCTTCCGAATCATTTATAACGATTGCATTCAAAAGGCCTTTTCCTCTTACTTTTTTCACAATTGTGCTTGTCATTATATAATCCTGTAGGGCCGCTCTAAAACGTTTCCCGAGGCTTCGAGCATTCTGAGTTAACTTCTCATCTCGGATGACCTCTAAAGCTTCCATTGCGACGGTACATGCCATTGGATTTCCCCCGAAGGTACTTCCATGCTGTCCTGGCTGTATCACATCCATGATATGACTATCACACAAAACTGCAGAAACGGGATAGGTACCACCACTTATGGCTTTCCCTAAAATTAAAATATCCGGTCTTGTATAGGTGGTAGATTGACGTTCACAATGTCCTTCACATGTACAATTTCCACAACTGGCCAACAAAGATCCCGTTCTTCCGATACCCGTTTGAATTTCATCTGCGATAAGCAAAACATTGTATTCGGAACAAAGAATACGTGCTTTACCTAGAAAATCCTCATTGGGAGTGTAAACACCTGCTTCGCCTTGAATGGGTTCTACTAAAAAGCCAGCTATATTAGGGTGGGTCTCTAAAATGGATTCTAACGCCTCAATATCATTATAAGGGATAGTAATAAATCCGGAAGCGTGAGGTCCAAAATGATTTTTTGACCCCGGATCACTAGAAAATGAAATTATAGTGGATGTCCTTCCATGAAAATTTTGTGAGCAAACAATAATTTCTGCTTTATTTTCGGGAATATTTTTTTGAGTATATCCCCATTTTCGAGATATTTTGATTGCTGCTTCAACAGCTTCCGCACCCGTATTGGAGGGAAGCATACGCTCAAAATTAAAATAGCTTGTAATATACTCCATGTACTTACCCAATTTATTATTATGAAAAGCTCTAGAGGTAAGCGTTAATACTTCAGCTTGTTGTTTTAAAGCATTTACTATCCTTGGATGGCAATGCCCCTGGTTTACAGCAGAATAAGCAGAAAGGAAATCATAATATTTTTTCCCATCAACATCCCAGAGATAAACTCCTTCTCCCCTTTCTAACACTGCAGGGATAGGATGATAATCGTGAGCGCCATTAGCGTGTTCTAGATCGATTAACTGCTGTGAATGTGATAATGTTTCCATATCCTAGATTTTATTTGAGACATATCGTTTAATAAAACGAAATAATTTATTCAAAAATACTAAATATAGCCTCCAAAAACCTAAAAGAAATGACGATTTATTTTAGTAAGCCCTTTACATTTGCATCATGTCAAGAAAAAAAATCGATCGTGTTGAAGCGGGACTCCATGTGGTAGATATCAATGCCAAAGGAATGGGAGTTGCCAAAAACGATGAAGGAGTAGTCTATTTCATCAAAGATGTTATCCCAGGGGATGTGGTAGATGTTCAAGTTTACAAAAAAGGGAGACGATATTTTGAAGCAAAGCCTATTAAATGGTTGGAAAAATCTCATCATAGCACGTCTCCACCCTGCGCTCATTTTGGCGTTTGTGGCGGGTGTAAATTGCAACATCTTGCCTATGAAGGTCAACTTGAGTTTAAAGAAAAAGGGGTACTTCACAATTTAAATCACATTGGAAAAATTGATATTAAAGAAGTACTGCCCATTGCAAGGGTTGAAAACCCTTATTATTATCGAAATAAAATGGAGTTTTCTTTTTCTAACAAACGATGGTTAACGAGTGAAGAGATTTCAGGGGGAGCGGAAATTGAGCGAAATGGATTAGGGTTTCACAAGCCAGGAATGTGGGATAAAGTGGTTGACATTGACCACTGTCATTTACAAGCAGAACCCTCAAATGCCATTAGAAATGCAATTAGATCTTTTGCTATTCAGGAGCAACTTGAATTTTTTGACACCAGAGAGCAGCAAGGTTTTTTAAGAACCTTAATGATTCGAAATACTTTGGGTGGAGAACTCATGGTACTAATTCAGTTTTTCAAAGAAGACCAAGAGAAAAGAGAATTACTTTTAAATTTCTTAAAAGAAAAATTCCCACAAATAACCTCATTACTTTACTGTGTTAACAGCAAAGGAAACGACAGCCTTTATGATCAAAATATCCTATGTTATTACGGGCAAGATTTTATCACGGAGCATTTAGGTGATTTACAATTTAAAATTACCGCTAAATCTTTTTACCAAACTAACCCTAAACAAGCAGAGGTACTTTATTCAATAGGCAAGGATTTTGCAGCGCTAAAGGGAAATGAAATTGTATACGACCTCTATACAGGTACGGGAACCATTGCGTTGTCATTAGCCAAACAATGTGCTAAAATTATTGGAGTAGAATCTGTTCCTGAAGCAATAGAAGCTGCAAATGAAAATGCAACATTCAATAAAATTAAAAATGCAACATTTGAAGTAGGAGACATGAAAGACTGCTTTAATGACGACTTTATAAAAAGACACGGAAAAGCAGAGGTTGTTATCACAGATCCGCCAAGAAATGGGATGCATCCCGATGTGGTAAAACAATTATTAAAATTAGCCCCTCAACGAATCGTTTATATTAGCTGTAATAGTTCCACTCAAGCCAGAGATTTAGAGCTGATGAAAGGAATGTATACCGTTGTAAAAAGTCAAGCAGTGGATATGTTTCCTCAAACACACCATGTAGAAAATGTTGTACTTTTACACCGCAATACAATAATATGAGTAAAACCGTTTTTAAATATTGTCTTTTCTCCCTTTTTGCTTCCCTTTTATTGTGTTGTGAAAAAGATGATATATGTATTCAAGACGTTGCGGAAACTCCCGATTTAATTCTTCTGATGTTAGATTCTAATGATGAAAATATTAGAAAAAGTCCTCCTGGATTTAATATCAGAGCCATTGGCACTGAAAACGTACTCCTCCAATCCCGAGGCGACTCTATTCCACTCCCCTTAAACACCCAAGAGAAAGTAACTCAATTTGAATTCATTTTAAATCAAGGAAGTGAGAATGAAAATATCGACACCCTACAAATAAACTATGATAGAATAGATCAATTTATTAATAGAGCGTGTGGTTACCGTGCAAACTTCATACTGCAACAACCCGCAATAACGCTCTTAAACCCCGGAAATGACTGGATTAAAGGATTTGTCATTTTAAAAGACACCATTACAGATGAGAAAGCTGCGCACTTGGGTATATTATATTAGTTTTTGGAGTATTGGATTCTTAGGTTTTACACAAAAAACCCAGCCAGCTGGTACCCAAAAAGAAGTACTTCTTGACTCGCTTCCAGTAAAAGAAAAAACACCTTTAAGTCTTCGTTTTGGTATTGATTTATTCCGCCTCACACGCACACAATTTTCTAATGATTATAGTGGCCTTGAGCTTGTTGGGGATTTACGTGTTCGCGAAAAACTATTTCTCGCCATTGAACTCGGAAATGAAAAAACCACAAAACAATCCGAACAGATAAATTTTACGACAAGTGGGAGTTATTACAAAATCGGAATAGACTACAATATGTATGATAACTGGGAAGGAATGAATAATAATGTCCATCTTGGTTTTCGAATTGCCTCAAGTAGCCACAACCACTTGATCAACAACTACACCTTACTAGATAGAACTCCTTTTTGGCCCAACTTCGACACCCCCATAAATGCTGGTTTCGCAACAGGAGAACGAGCGAACTTAAATGCGCAATGGTTTGAAATTGTTGCTGGATTTAAAGTTCAACTACTAAACAACATTTATTTGGGGCTTAGCCTAAGGCTCAATAGATTATTAAGTGATAGTATCCCTTACAATTTTGATAATATTTTTATACCGGGTTTTAATCAAAAGACCGATGAAAATAAATTTGGGGGAGGCTTCAACTACACCCTCACCTACAACATCCCTTTTGCTTCAAAAAAGAACTAAGTTAGTCTTCTTTAAGTTTATGAATTCGCTTGGTACCCTCATAAATCGGATAGAGCAGCAGTCGGGATTCTAACTTTCCATTAAATAATTTAATTTTCCGACTAGGACGTAATCCAACATGCTTGAGGGCCTCCATATTGGAACTGATCATCCATGCCTGTGTGTTCGGAAAACTCTGCTTAAAAGAATCTCCAATCCCTTGATAAAGAACATTCATATCCCCTTCCAGGCGTTCTCCATAAGGAG
>Ga0208671_10001089_pt1:10000-12144 | contig 12144 bp, 8 predicted proteins | sample ColrivemetaGS759_FD_187606 | JGI IMG/M metagenome (GOLD analysis project Ga0208671, IMG submission 187606) | Estuarine microbial communities from the Columbia River estuary - Ebb tide ETM metaG S.759 (SPAdes) (version 2) | ecosystem: Environmental > Aquatic > Marine > Intertidal zone...
CTTTGGTCCTACTTTCCAGTAGATTCTAATTTATTAAGCATCGAATAGCGTGGTCCTATTACCCCACAATTGCCGTAACAACTATGGTTTGGGCTACTCCGCGTTCGCTCGCCACTACTTACGGAATCACTTTTGTTTTCTTCTCCTCCGGGTACTTAGATGTTTCAGTTCCCCGGGTTTGCTTCCTTTGCAGGATACTATATCTTCAATATAGTGGGTTGCCCCATTCGGATATCTGCGGATCACATCGTATGTGCCAATCCCCGCAGCTTTTCGCAGCTTATCACGTCCTTCATCGCCTCTGAGAGCCTAGGCATTCCCCATACGCCCTTAATTAGCCTATCGTAACTTTGTTACTCTTTCTCTAAAAAATTGTTTCTAAAAAAAATTACTATTACTTATTATTATATTAATATTTGCTCGTATAAACCTCTTAATTTTTACTTGTAAAAAAAAATTGGTTGATACTTCTTGTATCTTTTCAATATGTCAATGAACGTCTTTCTAATAATCAAAATTAATGCAAACAAAAAGCAATAAATGTTGGATAACAATTACTTCTGGTAAACAATAATCCCTATAGAATCGTGGAGAATATCGGAGTCGAACCGATGACCTCCTGCGTGCAAGGCAGGCGCTCTAGCCAGCTGAGCTAATCCCCCATTAAAAAAAACTGTAAAACCTAAGCGCTACAATTCCTCTGTGCGGAATCCCATCTTCTAGAATTTCCAGTTATTATAAAGCCTAAAAACAAATCCTCTTCTCTAAAAAGTTCCCTTATTAAAAAAAAGTAGTCTCGGGCAGGCTCGAACTGCCGACCTCTACATTATCAGTGTAGCGCTCTAACCAGCTGAGCTACGAGACTCTACTTTTAGGTTTACAATTATATATAAAAAAATGACAGCTGTGAATAGCTATTTTAACTCTGCTAATGCCTTAAAAGTCATAACCTTCTCTAGAAAGGAGGTGTTCCAGCCGCACCTTCCGGTACGGCTACCTTGTTACGACTTAGCCCCAGTTACCAGTTTTACCCTAGGCAGCTCCTTTCGGTCACCGACTTCAGGTACCCCCAGCTTCCATGGCTTGACGGGCGGTGTGTACAAGGCCCGGGAACGTATTCACCGGATCATGGCTGATATCCGATTACTAGCGATTCCAGCTTCACGCAGTCGAGTTGCAGACTGCGATCCGAACTGAGACCGGTTTTATAGATTCGCTCCTACTCGCGTAGTGGCTGCTCTCTGTACCGGCCATTGTAGCACGTGTGTAGCCCAGGACGTAAGGGCCGTGATGATTTGACGTCATCCCCACCTTCCTCACAGTTTGCACTGGCAGTCTCGCTAGAGTGCCCAACTTAACTTGCTGGCAACTAACGACAGGGGTTGCGCTCGTTATAGGACTTAACCTGACACCTCACGGCACGAGCTGACGACAACCATGCAGCACCTTGTAAGTAGTCCGAAGAAAAGACCATCTCTGATCTATGCAACTTACATTTAAGCCCTGGTAAGGTTCCTCGCGTATCATCGAATTAAACCACATGCTCCACCGCTTGTGCGGGCCCCCGTCAATTCCTTTGAGTTTCAGTCTTGCGACCGTACTCCCCAGGTGGGATACTTATCACTTTCGCTTAGCCACTCAACCAACCAATGTTGGTCGAACAGCTAGTATCCATCGTTTACGGCGTGGACTACCAGGGTATCTAATCCTGTTCGCTACCCACGCTTTCGTCCCTCAGCGTCAGTATATTGTTAGTAATCTGCCTTCGCAATCGGTATTCTGTGTGATCTCTATGCATTTCACCGCTACACCACACATTCTAACTACTTCACAATAACTCAAGTCCTTCAGTATCAAAGGCAATTCTACAGTTGAGCTGTAGGATTTCACCTCTGACTTAAAAGACCGCCTACGGACCCTTTAAACCCAATGATTCCGGATAACGCTTGGATCCTCCGTATTACCGCGGCTGCTGGCACGGAGTTAGCCGATCCTTATTCGTACAGTACCGTCAAATACCTACACGTAGGTACATTTCTTCCTGTATAAAAGCAGTTTACAACCCATAGGGCAGTCTTCCTGCACGCGGCATGGCTGGATCAGAGTTGCCTCCATTGTCCAATATTCCTCACTGCTGCCTCCCG
>Ga0208671_10001092_pt1 | contig 12134 bp, 15 predicted proteins | sample ColrivemetaGS759_FD_187606 | JGI IMG/M metagenome (GOLD analysis project Ga0208671, IMG submission 187606) | Estuarine microbial communities from the Columbia River estuary - Ebb tide ETM metaG S.759 (SPAdes) (version 2) | ecosystem: Environmental > Aquatic > Marine > Intertidal zone > Estuary ...
TGTGGATACAGTTGCATATATTGTGTACGTGAGTCAAACTTTATATCCTTTCTTAAGGCGAGCATCTTCTCCCTTGTATCTATAAACTCCTTCATTGTATACCATGATACAAGATCGAACCCAAAGTTACCCATTGCATAAGAGAAGTAAGTTTGTTGTGCTAGAGTTTGCTCTAAAGTAAACAAAGTATTAACACCGTTAGATGACCCTTCTTCAAAATCCGTTACCTCAATAACTCTCCTATAATCCATAACATCATAGTCATACATTACTTGATATGTAGTTGCGTCATCATTTTGACCTTCAAGTGTGAGTGTTTTTCTCGTATTTTCTCTAAAAGAATCTGATAGTGAAGAATTAAATGTTGTAATGGTGCTATATAAATCTTTATCTACAATCTCGAAGCTTTCTATACCTTCCTTAAGTTGTGCAGATAGTGCTGATGATGTAGTAAAGAAAGAACTGTCTATAGACGACGTCGCAATAAATACTGTTTCTGGTGTATCGGCATAATACTCTGGACCTGGTCCGATGGGATTTTCACCCTTTACCTTTTTTGCAGCTGTATCTAAGTTGGAGTTTGCTAAAGTATAAAGGAGGTCTAACCTTACACCCTTACCCCTTTCATAAAGATTGGAGTCAAATATTAAAAACTCCTTTGTATAGCCTGCATACTTTGTAAAGTACTCGACAGCAATCTGAATATTTTCATTCAGTTGATCGGGATGTATTTCTAGAGATACAAGCGGGTAACCTAAACCTCTCTTAACTCTATCACCTAACCTACCATACGTCTCAATCTTATTATTAAGATTGGTAGATAAAAAAGCAGATAGTGGTGTTATTTCACAAGCATTATCCTTACATACATCAGCCATGTATATATTTAGTCAGGTAGTATATTGTATTAAAAAAATATATAAAAATAACATTTATATGAATAAATAGTTACATGGCTTATGCAACAACTATAGTTCCGGCGGTTACTGGCGGTATGACAACAGAATACTTTACCGAATTTATTAATACGACCGTTGGTACCGGTACTCTTATTCAGATCTTAGATAGTGGATCAAAGTTAGTTTTGGTCTGGGAGGTTGGAGTTTAACTCCTTAAACCGCTGCATCTGGTGGTGTAACTTCATCTGTAGCTGTCGCTTCGACGTCTGTATCAACATCAGCCTCAGCGGCTGGACCACCTCCAAATTCCGGAATTCCACCCGCCGCGGCGCCGGTATCACCCATATCACCTTCAACACCCTCACCACCAGCGATGGTACCTGCTATCATCTGCTCTTTCCAGTTAGGTCCAACAGCTTGAATTTGTGCTAGTTCCCATTGCATCTCTGCGTCTTTTCTTAAGAACTCTCTATTAGCTAGAACATCTTTATCTTTCCAGCCGAGGTATTTCTTTTGTGCAAATGTTGTTGAGATAAACTCACTTGATGCAAGATTATTGAAGTTGTTCGCTTTAAGCTCTAGTCTCTGATTCTCTCTGATTTCAAAGTAGTTTGTTGGTACGTTAAATTCAACATCAAGATTCATTTCATTGAGATCATATTTATCCCACATATCTCTAAACTTTAGATGTGTAATAAAGCCTCTCTTTAGACCAGCAGCAAATTTATGTTGCTGTCTTATAATAAATTTTGCAAATTTTAATTCTTCTTTTAAAATAACAGATGCATCAACAGTTTGATCGGCAGGGTCAATTCTAAGAGCGGGTACCTTTAAAGCTCTATATAGCTTCTTAATAAAGTACATTAGATCTTGCAGCTCACCGAGATTAGCACCTCCTTGAAGCTGATCGACAGAAGTACCTTCTGAGCCTTGTCGCTTTGCAAACCAAAAAGCATCGAGCATTGATTGTGGGTTAAACTTTTTAACAACGTCGTTTTGATCGAGGTCAAACGTCTTTCTTGACCAATAACTTTGTATTAGCTTTCTTAAGTAGGCTTCAGCCTTAGGTGGCGCCATATTACCTACATCAACGTTAAAAACGAGTCTTTCCGGTGCCCTTACTAAACGGTAGATTATAATAGCATCCTCAACAAGCGATAACTGCCTATAAGGTCTTCTTGCGTTTTCTAAAAACGGTATAACAAATTCCTTTGTCTCGTTAAAGGTTCCGGAACTGATACATACAACCTGATTTACATCCATTGGTACCAACTCTTCATCTTCAATCTTACCCGGGTTTGTCTCACTGTATATTGGCTTACGGTAAATATAACCCTTCACTAGCATGTTTTGTATGTTATTGTAAACAGGCTCAATAATTTCTGCTGGTAAGTTGATTGCTCCAAGAATACCTTCATTAGTATATTCCTCGTGTAATATTAATTCAAAGAAAACCTCACCCTCAACTAACAACTGTCTAAAGTACTGCCAACCTTTTTGCTTAAGATCGAAGTAGTCAATAAATTTTGCGAACTCATTCTCTATGTCACCTCTTTCATCTACTGTAAGGTCAATATTATCAAACAAAATCTTTGCTACCTGTCCATCTGCGTCAATATTAATAGTTTCATCACAAATCTCATCTAATGCATCTGCGACTTCAGAGTATGCAGCCATAGTACGGTAATCACGCAGGCGACCAGGCTTGTTTTCATCTAGACTTGCATACATAATATCTGCAAAGGATGTATCTTTGCCGAAATCACCTATAGGTAAATTATTATACGGGTTTGAGGATGATACAGATGTTTTTGTTAGTGCTTCTGATCTCCTTGTACCAGTCTTACGGAAGTACTTATATTTTGGATTTAAACTATCATCACCACCCGTTATACTTGAATAAGGTAACCTGTTCTGAATATATTGTGTGAGACTTCTTCCGAATGTAGAAGCTCGACCGTCTTTTGATAAAACGGTTTTATTGGAATTTGGTGTTGTGCTGGCCATTTTTTCTTTATTTATTCTGCGATCATGTAAAACCCACTTATTGTTCTAGTGGATGTCCAACCTGCAGGGTTGTTAATTATAATATCTATATTACCAGCTGCTGAGAGCTCCGGCATCGTTATATTAAGAGTGTTATTTGATAATACAGTATAATACTCAGTTGGTAAAATAAACCCAGTTACAGGGCCTGTATACGTTGTGTCAAAAGCTGTAAAATTATTTATAAGAGTGGAGTTATCTGAGCTTAATAAGACAGCTGTTGTCTGATTATAGTTATCACCTATAATTGTAAAGTTATTTATATTGGTCTGCTTATTTAGCTTAACCGGTGTATTAGTCGTAACTTCAATCAAACGGCCTTCACTGTTATAATAGACAGTATCAATAGCAGGTGTACCTGAAAGACGAAATGAATCGACATACAGATCAACGTCTGCTCCGGTCTTAAATTGATCATAAAAATTTTCATAATCTATAGCAGAGACCGGTTGCTGTAAGTTCCAGTTAGAATCCAACGCAATAAAGTTATTCTCAATAAAGTAAATTGGGCTGTCTTCTACGTTTTCACCTTTAAACAGCCAACCCTTTATAGTAAAGGATGTATCAGCTACAATTCTAAACTTATCACTATATGTAGTCTCCGTCGGGCAGTTAATAGATATATTCTCATCCCATAAAACTTCTGTCCTAATTTCAATAGGATTCTCAACAGTTGATGGCTCTTTCCACGCAAGTATAATATACGGGTTTGTATAAGGAGCAAAGTTTGTAATAATTTGCTCTACGTCTTGCATATACTTACCTAAAATAGACATATTAACTGTTAAGTTAATGGGTGTAGGCATCGGCATTGAGACACTTTTATCTTCTGTTAGGTATGTGTGTATTTTATTAACCTTATTGAAGGCGCGGGAGCTATCATAGCTAACAGAAGTAAGATCTATAGTTACAACTGGTAGAGTTATGTTTTGCGCCTTATTTATTATATCATATATAACACGCTGCTTTGGAGCAAATACGTATCTGACCTGAATCTTTTGTCTCTCACTACGCTGGTTATTAAACCGTTTGATGACGGTGTCATCAAATGCGGCGACAAACTGTGTTAGGAGATCTTTAATCTCAAAGTTATATGTGTACTTTTTCACTAGTGAATATATTTAATCTAGACAAACCGATCAATAAAGTATTTTGGTAGTTTATGCTTGGTTTTAACAATATTGTGTGCTATGGTACCGTCTAAGATATAAGTGATGCAGTGATCATCCTTTGATCTGATACCTCGGCCGCAGGATTGTATTAACGAACATAGCATCTTATTTTGATACCAGTCAAAGTCATCTTTCATTAACCGCTCTATCCTTACGTCACGAGTTGGTAAGAACGGCGCCTTAACTATAATTTGAAACCGAGCTAGATCACCTTTCAGATCAACACCATGTGACATAGACGGTGATATGAGGACAGTAGGGTCGTCTGTGTTATAATGTGTTTCAAGTATGTCTTCATTTTTAACACCAGGCTCTCTAAACAAGTAACGCTTGCCTGATAAAGTGTTCGTTAGTTCTTTTGTAATAGTATTATTATGTGTATGTATAATACCTTTATCATTACCATGGTGCTCACATAACGCTTTTATCTGCTTCGCAATCTTTGGAAGATTTGACTTCATAGTATAATAATTTAATTTATACTTTGTATTACAAACAATAGGTGCATTTTCAGGATCAAAAGATGATTCAGCTTCTACATATTTGAACCTATCAATACCTAATGACTTACAAAAATTATTTGGGTCAATAATTGTAGCAGACATTAAAATTACCTTATCTGCGTAGTCGAAGAGTCTATGCGAGAGTTTATTAACCTTTAGCGGCATAAAAGTAACACCGGTAATATCCTTTTCATGAACGTATTCACTATCCATCCATGTATCAGTTATGAGCTCGAGTTTTCTCTGCAGATTAACCAGCTGTAACATCTTACCTTTAATTGCCATTATAACAACAGGCTTAGCTTTTTTGTTTGAACTGATATCGTCTTCTAAATCTTTTATAGCGTCGTTTATTTCAACCAATATATTACTAAGCCACTTTTCGTGTGATTGTGTGGATATAAACGGTCTAACATTAATATTACATTTACGTAAAAAGCTATATTCTATTTTACATGTAAATTCCTTTACAAGCTGATCTTCTAATTCCGAAGCCTCATCACAAATTATAAACTGCCTCTTTTTTAGATGCTCTGGTAGAGCGAAAAACATATTATAATTAAGAGCGTTAAACCGTGATGTAAGAGCTCTATTTCGTTGCTCATAATAAGGGCATTTATGCTTAGCCCAGCAATCCGTCTTAAGACTTGGTAAGTGTAAACATGGCGCGACGTCTACGGTAAAATCTTCATCAACTGCGCATTTATAATTTGATTTACCCTTTAATACTTCTGTATCTTTAAATAACTCTTTATATTGATCCTGCAGGCTTTTTGTTATAGTTAAAGCAGTACAGCCGAACGGCTTTACATGCTCACTTTCATCTGTGTTTCTATATGCTGCATATGAGGTAATTGCATCACGATACTCATCAGTACAGTCTTCTGCGGTATTACTTACAGTCTTAGAAACAAAAGACTTACCTGAACCTGTCGGTGCATTACAAATTACAAACTTATACCCGCTATCAAAAGCCTCATCTATACTCTTCAGCAATTTAACTTGCTGTTTATTAGGACTATAACCTTCTGGAAATTTATTAAGTAAGTTTGATACCACAACTTAATTATAACCGATGTGTTTAAGAAGGCAAGATATAAACTAAGTTATTATATATCTTCGATTTGCCTGTAACGTCGAGAAGCTTGGTCTGTAGTATAACTTCTTCATCTTTCATTACAGTTGAGAGGTGATAATTGAGTGTCAGCATGTCTTCTGATTCATGAATATCAAAAGGATATGGTATTTCATACTGCCTCGTCTTATCACCTACTTCAATAAATAGCTTTATAAAATATTGCTTTAGTTGAAAGATTCTTAAAGTACCCTTTCTTAATATTTTCTTATCCGTTTTTATTACTATTTCTTTTAGTAAAAACGGTTTAAATTTTTCTGCAACTTGTTCTAGACAGGTGTTCATGTATTCATAAAGTTAAATTTTTGCTCACCCGACATAGGGTATATATTTTCATTAAAGTATGTCCAGAATTCTTCGTTTGCTGGTAATTGTTGAATTAAATCACATTGCTCCATGCTTACATTTCTATAACCCTGTAATAGAATATCCCACACTACGACTACATTCTCTTTCGCTTCATTAATAATAGGAGGTTTTATAGGTTGTTTGTAGTTTAGTGTAACTCTACCGTTTGTTGATGCTAGTAAAGAGTGAGATTTAGTACAAAACATACGTCTTGTGGCGGGATAGCCAGGTTTAGGAATCCGACGCACAAATCTAATCTCGCATACGTTATTTAAAAGTATACCGTTAAGTGCTGTACGGCTAACTCTCATCCTTTGGCTTACATATTCCAAATACCCTATCTTCGTTTAAAAATATACCACCCTTAATATTACCTCTACCAACTACGTCAATATTTGACACAGTGACGCCGAGATTGTTAGGAAATATCACAATATCACCCTTTTTAGTAAATTTTACGTTTGGACCGACTAGTATAACCTTGGCTTTACGCCAAGCGCTATTTAGTGCATTTGTAGGTACAACAATACCATTTCTTATAACTTCTCCTTCATCAGTTTCGTCAATATATTCAACAAGTAGAATATCATCAAAAATTTGTGTTAATTCTAGACCTTCAATTCCAAAATTTCCATCACTATGTTTTGTTAAGTCAATTAAACTACGTGAAGGTGCTAACTGATCAATATTTGCTGGCATATAACCTATTTATTTTGTACACCGTAAAAATCAACATACTGTTTAAGCTCTCTTACTGATAAGTTTTTATTTTTAGCAATAATAAACAAATCTTCATCTTCTTCTTTTTCCTTTTTTATTTTTTTAATATATTTAACCCTCTTAAACTTAAGTCTAGGTATTAGGTTATAATATAATCTATAAAGTTGTTGTTTATCTTCAAACAGACCTGTATATTTGTTTAGTGTCTCATTAACAAAATGAGGTGTGTCTTTACTATAGAAGGATAGCCATCTGTTTAGTAAAAAGGGAACAAACGCAGACTCACCCTCTTGATCTAGAAAGCCGGCATCATCTTTTTTTGAGTAAAAGAGTTTATTCTGAATTTGGAAGAAATTCATACAATAATCTTTGTCGTAGCAACAAACTGATCCTTTACTTCATCATTAAAATATGTAATAACACTATTCATAAGGGATTCAACAGTACTATCATCTAGATTAGATGAATAAGCAAACCCTGGAGCCTTATTACCTGCATTAACGTTAATACCTGTGTGACCGAGAGCTACATTTTCTTTACTATAGGTAATTGAAACACTAACTTTACCTTCACCTCTTACCTCATCATCACTACCCTTAAAACTATCTACAACCATAATATCATCACCATCCATTACAACATCTTTGTTGATTATATCACTCAAAATCTTACCTACAGCAGTATTGAATAATCTCTGGAATGATACTGCACCGATAGGGCATAAATTTGGAATCTCCCAGCAGAAGTTAATAGCATCTTCGGAGTGAATAAAGTCATTAGATAAGGTATCCTCTAGATCAATTAAATTATCACTAACGTCCATTGGAGCTCTAAACGCTACAATATTACCATAGGGTGAGACTTCTTTACGTAATACTTTATACGCAAACCGCTCGTGAATAAAGTCTCCATTATATACTTGTTGATCAATTATCATATTGTTATTATAGTATATAACTAATATTATGCAACACCCCAACCACACATAAAGTGATGACCACCATATTCTCTATCTACCACGACTGTATCCGGGTTAAGATCTTTATTAACATCGTCTTCTGTCTTCCATACACTCAAATGAGCTACGTAAGGTAAATTAATAGGTACGGTAGCAATTATTTTTATATTTTTATTAAAGTCCTGCAGTTGCCTAATTATACTATATGGATTTTCAATATGTTCTAGAACTTCTGTAATTACAGCAAGATCATATTTTGAGTTTTGATTATCACAAAACTCATGAATACAAGAGACTTTAAAATCTCTATCTTTATATACGCTTTTGGCTTTTTTAATTCTATTCTTAGAATAATCAACCCCCGTATAACCAATAGTTGCATCAATACTATCACACAATCTTCCATCACCGCAACCTAAATCCAATACACTTTTAATTTGCGATATGTCTACATTTAGCACATCACACATATACTTAAAATAGCTACTTTTATGTAACGGGCTGTAATAGTTTAAGTGTTTATCATAATGAGATATTAGCTCCTTTTCTCTTATATATTTATTATCATTCATAAAGTTTTGTTTGTCTGTATGTTTACTAAATCTTTAGATACATTATTATTAATGTCTAAAAACTCTAATATACTTTTAACGCCTTCTTCTGTGTTAAGCAGATTCATATTAAATATTTTAAAGTTGCTCATAGTGCTATCATATTTTGTAGCTAGTTTATTGTAGTTGTTGCAATATAATTCAATACTACTATCTTTTTCTGCAACATCATATTTTGGAAAACACTTATCCCAATATTGATCACATCTCCACCGGACACCATCATGATTCATCCAGTGATTTCTTCCTTGCGTTTTATTAATATAACTTTTAACGACTTCATCTACGCTCCGCTCTAAACAAACAAACTTGACGTTATTCTTACCATACCATTTATTAAGGTAATCAATATAGTTAATATACCAAAACGAGACATCACCATCTAGATTATGCCGCTCCATATGTTTAACTCTGTTAGCTATATTACCATCTTGCCACTCTAGAGATGGTGGAAACTCATGAGTTACCTTTAAATTACATCGCTGTAGCAGTTTTGATAATGAAACTGTACCGCATCTACCTGTACCTAAACCTATTATCATTACTCAGTTATAAAGTCCATGTCTTTGTATAATCTGCTAATTCAGCTGCAGCCATACCCCTTACCATCTCAACTATTTTACGATTTTGTTCATAAAAGCTATGATTAGATTTAGGTTCGTTATTATCAATATGTGGTAGGTGAATAAGCATATTGTTTTGTGATTTGTTTAACCTAATAACACTCTTACCAAGTTGATGTGACCTCCTTACTATCTCATCATCCTCATACCCCCAGTTTTTAAAATTCGGGTTAAATCCATTTATATCCTTAAAGCACTCTCTAGTCATCATTAGACAACCACCTACAGAGTGTGTATGACCAACCCAATACATATCTGTTGTTATACCTACTCTAAGTGTATTAAAAGGTTGAATATCTCTGATAAGATCTTGGTATGTAAATCCATTTTGCAATGTATTTTTAAATTTATATGACATATAAATTGCATCACCACTATAACAAACAACTACATTGCTAGAGTTCTGCGCATGGTTATATGCCGTCGTAATTGCGTCTTCTGAAACAAATATATCACTATCAATAAAGCAGACGGTATTATATTTAGCTTTATGAAAACCATTGTTATACAGACTACACTTATTAAAAACTGTATCCACAGTCTCCATTAGGATTATCTCACAGTTGGGAAGAACTCGTGTATAATAATCTCTGAAGAGCTCTAAATTTTTTATACGTTCTTTTGTATCCGGCCTATATGTAACTATTAAAGATATATTATAATCTATCATATTATTGATTTTTAATTGTTTTTATTTTATTAATAACTTGCTGTTTAGATTGAGGTTTTATTTCACCCGGTACAATGTTATGCTTAGACCTAAACACCCTCAAACCATCATGTACTAACTTATTAAACTCATTTTCATCTTTAGCTAGGCTTGTATTAGCCTTCTCATCCTGCTGACCTTCGATATATTCTTCACTACCCTTTATATCAGCAAACCACCAAAAAGGCGTTGTCATATTCTTTTGAATAAATCTATACGTATGCTCTACATGCTCCCACGCGTTATAAAAATCTTCGTCATATAGTCCAACCTCCTCTAGACCTTTACGTGTAAAGAAGGATAACATGCCTACTACGTGTTCATAAAGACATAATACTGTATCACCAGACTCATCATACTCAATCACCATACGTGGTACCGGTTCACCATCCTGCTTTGCATCCATCCTCTTAGATAAATCACCCTTTAGTGATTTATTATCTTGTTTTCTATTCCATGGTGAACCCGGGCCAAAGTTAAAGTGTTGTATACCAGTTACTTTACTCGCCTCTATATATTTTGAAAATAATATATGATCCTTGATGATACAATCATCTTCTATCATAAAGATATAATCGCATCCTTTATCTAAAAGATATCTAAACCCCATATTTTTATTAATAGCCACACCACTTCGTGGTTTCTTTGTCCTTATAATATTAATATTGGATGGTATAAAATCATCAACCTTTTTATGACCATCATCACATATACAAACCACAGCATCCACACCTTTTAGAGAGTTGATACATTTTTTAAGATATTCAGGTCTATCACATGTTGATATACATATACCTATTTGATCATTCATATATACTATAATTATAGCTGTAAATTTGCAATTGCAACATAAATAACTATATGCCATGCGTTGGACAAAATAAGTTAGTATATAATACTCAAGAGTTACCAAGTGTAGTTAACTTAAACGTAGGTGATAAATTTGTTATTGATACTTTAGATGGTCCATATATTGTAGATTATAAAAATTTTATTTTTGATATAGAGCAAACAACCTTTAGTGATATTTTTAGAAAGCATTCTACAGATATAACTGAAATAGTAAACAAGGCTGCGGAAAAGAATTTTACTCAAAAGTACGACGATTTTCAGCGTGAAGCTGGTGAAGGACTTGTATATATTAATTCTCTGCAGACACAACTCTCTTCGATTGTTGAAAGTCTTAGTAATACGTATGTAACCCTAAAAGAGCGTTATAGCTCAATACTCTAAAGTTATGCCCTGTAAATCACGTACTAAATTAGGTAATATAAACCAGTTACCCGAAACATATAATATTGAACCATTAGATTTTTTTATTATTGATGGTATATTAGGTGTTAATACTGTTTGTTTTGATAATATTATTTTTGATATAGAACAAATGGCTTTTGAAGAGGAGTTTAATAAGCAGACGACAGATATAATTGGTTTATCGTCTGCACTTGATAATATACTTGATGATCTTGATATCTTTACATCAGAAAAAGTATCTGAAATTGCTGCGTTATCTAGTAATTTAACTAAATTACTTGATGAAGTAAGTGTACCTGCATAAATAAGTATATGTCATGTGAAGATGAAGTATCACGTATTTCCTTTATAAAAAACCTACCGGAAGTTATTAATGTAGATTTATCGGATAGGTTTGTTATTGAGTCTGTTACAGAAGGAACAAAGACTATTACTTTTGAAGATTTTAATCTGAATATTGAGAATGCTTTATTTGAAGAAGAGTTCTTATATCATACTACCGCTACAAATCAGCTTTGTAGTATGATGTCAAATGGTGGTAGTATATTGAACACATCTAATAATATTAAGCAATATTTAAACGACGAGATTACGCAGTTAAATAGTGTAACGTCTCTCTTACTATCTGCTAGCGCGTATCAGTCAATGATAGATGATGTTTATAGTGTTGTAAATCCAGATGGTTTAGGTGTTATTGAGAGTTTGAGTATTGTTGAAGAGGTGAAGGTAGGTGAGTTAACTAGTGTATTTAGATCGACAGATAAGTATGTAATTAACGAAACCCGTACTTCAGAAAACTACCTTAATGTTACGGAGCTAGCCCCAGAAAGAGACTGGAAGTCAGGTGATCTTAATCCACAGTCCTTAGGTGTATATGTTGAGGTAGTTAATAACCAAATTATACTAACACCTACACCTAAAGCCTTAGGTAAGGCTGTTGATAGTATAACTGTTACCATTAGCGGGGTGGAGTTAAATAGTAAAGAGGATTATATTGTTGATATTGTTAGGGTAGAAGAGGCTTTATTTAGTAGTCTAGTGGTTAATGGTGATTTAGATAATGAGCAGTTGTTAGATATATTAGATTTTAGCTATAATGTTAATAAATCTAACGGTACAATAACTATAAGTTATAATCATACAGCAGATACTACCG
>Ga0208671_10001116_pt1 | contig 12030 bp, 10 predicted proteins | sample ColrivemetaGS759_FD_187606 | JGI IMG/M metagenome (GOLD analysis project Ga0208671, IMG submission 187606) | Estuarine microbial communities from the Columbia River estuary - Ebb tide ETM metaG S.759 (SPAdes) (version 2) | ecosystem: Environmental > Aquatic > Marine > Intertidal zone > Estuary ...
TTGGTTTCATACTCGATATTTTGACCAGCAGCTATGAGTACTACGGCTGTTACAATGATTATTGCTGTACCTAGTGAAATTAAAATATTTATCTGACCCTACAAGTAGTACTATGGAAGGTATTTTAATTATCAACAAACATTCCTTATTTTTGCTACCTGTACTTGTTTTATTTGTTGGTTGGTTATTATTTTATAGAGTATCATAATAAACTTAGCTCTAAATTTGTTCACTCAAAAGCACTAGAAATCGTTTGAACTTTTATTTTGTGGAGAATAGCCTTGATTCTTAGAAGTGTTTTCTAAAGAGGCATTGTTGTCACCTATTGGTTTTAAAAGTGACGGGCCATTTTAGTGTTACTTTTTTTTACTTTTTTTCATATCGAGAGTTTTCTATTTTTGGGACTTATGTCAATGCTTTAGATACATCACCCAAGCATAAGCCCACCACACTTTAGGTTTAGGGTTTTCAAGTGTCATTGTGAAGCTTTGCCCGGCCCAAGGGATAATAGTAATGTCGATAAATATGTGCCTGAAAAAACGAGGTAGTTCAGCTGCGGTCTTATAGTATGGATGACCATTTAAATTATAGTATGGATATATGGCGGCAGATTGTTACAAACGAGAATCGATCCTTGGCTTTTTACGATTCACGCCATCCTCCGTCAAATTGATTACCCTTGCTAATCAGGCCTGCCTTAATTGAAACCTTTCCAAGGAATTATGACTATCCTCGTACAGGGTATGTATGGTTATTTCAAATCACATCGTGTATGGGTAAAAGTTGAGAGCTTTTGCTGAATATTTAAGCGTGAACCTCAGCAATTTACACTCTTGGCATCATGAATTTAATTACGGAGTAAACGTCACCAACGAGGAGTTGTAGCTCAATATCGTGAAGATGTCAGTTAATGCAGTTTGTTGATGATGGCACCTGGCTTTCTAAATTTTTTAGGTTGTATCGCGATAATTTTTCGATAAGTTTAATAAACCGATCTCGTGTTTATAAAAACAGAATTAAGAAGGATTTTACACATTTACTAAGTAATAGTTTAGATACAGTGAGATTTTCCTAAATGCGTATATTTTTATTTTGATAATTCAGTTCATTTTAAAACTATCTTTAGAAAGTTTATTTTTGAATTTTTTATACAATTAAGGTATGTGTTCTAATAAGTTTTAAACTATCTCATGAATTTCTGTTTGTTTTTAAGTTTTTACGTTAATTACTAAAAAACTTCTTATGTATTTATTATTGATTTTTTTACCATTAATTGGATCTTTTTGCGCTGGGTTATTCGGCCGCAAACTCGGTCCTTTCGGAGCATCTTATATTACTGTAAGTTGCTTAGTACTTGCTTTTTTCATATCTCTTTTTGCTTTCTATGAAGTATCATTGTTAAATTGTTGTGTTTATTTAAAATTTGCACCTTGGATTAATTCTGAAGTGTTAAATGTGGACTGAGGTTTTCTTTTCGATTCGTTGACAGTTGTTATGTGCTGCGTCGTTACATTTGTTTCTTCGATAGTTCATTTATATTCTACAGAATACATGGCATATGACCCACATCTTCCTAGATTTATGTCTTATTTATCACTTTTTACGTTTTTTATGTTGATTTTAGTTACCGCTGATAATTTTGTACAAATGTTTGTTGGGTGAGAGGGAGTAGGTCTTTGCTCTTACTTATTAATTAACTTTTGGTTTACTCGAATACAAGCAAATAAAGCCGCAATAAAGGCCATGATTCTAAATCGAATTGGAGATTTTGGATTGGTTATTGGAATTTTAATCATTTTTGTAGAGTATAAAGCCGTAGACTACGCTACAGTTTTTGCGATAACCCCAATGTTTATGAATAAGGTTTACAATTTTCTAAGTTTTGATTTTGACTTAATTTCTATTATATGTTTTTTTTTATTTATAGGTGCAATAGGAAAATCAGCACAGTTAGGGTTGCATACATGGTTACCTGACGCGATGGAAGGTCCCACGCCTGTTTCGGCCTTAATTCATGCTGCAACGATGGTAACTGCTGGAGTATTTCTGATCGCGCGTACTTCTCCTTTATTTGAATATACTTCTAGCATGCTTAGTATAGTTACGATTGTAGGTGCTTGTACTGCATTTTTTGCAGCTACTGTTGGGTTATTGCAAAATGATTTAAAACGAGTAATTGCATATTCTACGTGTAGTCAGCTGGGTTATATGGTGTTTGCCTGCGGATTATCTAACTATTCTGTTGGCGTTTTTCACCTGATTAATCATGCTTTCTTTAAAGCGTTGCTTTTCTTAGGTGCCGGTTCTATTATTCATGCTGTAGCTGATGAGCAGGATATGCGTAAAATGGGAGGGTTAAAAAAACTGGTACCATTTACGTATTCTATGATGGTTATTGGTTCTCTAGCTCTTATTGGTTTCCCTTTTTTAACGGGGTTTTATTCTAAGGATGTTATCCTTGAAGTTGCTTATGGAAAATATACCTTAGAAGGTCATTTCAGCTATATTTTAGGTAGTTTAGGAGCTTTTCTTACAGCTTTTTATTCTACACGATTGATTTATTTAACCTTTTTGTCACCCCCAAATGGTTATAAAACGGTAATTTGTTCCGCTTATGATTCTTCGTATCAAATATCTATTTCTCTATTTTTTTTAGTTATTCCCAGTGTGCTAATAGGATTTTATGCCAAAGATATGATTATTGGTTTTGGAAGTGATTTTTGGGGAAATGCTATTTTTACAAGTGCTAAAAATATGAACCGCGTGGATTCAGAATTTATCACTCACATTTATAAAATATTACCCGTAATTTTAAGTTTAGTAGGAGTTTTGTCTTCGTTTTTACTTTATTTATTCGGTAGTAAATTATTAGTTCAATTAAAAATGTCTGTATCCGGCAAAAAAATGTATAGTTTTTTTAATAAAAAATGATTTTTCGATAAAATTTATAATGAGTATATTAGTCAGTTTTTTTTCACGATTAGTTATACGATCACGTACAAACTTATTGATAGGGGAATTGTCGAAGTTTTTGGGCCAATGGGGTTGTCATCTCTCATAACAAAAAAAGCTTCATATATTTCTAGGTTACAAACGGGATATTTATACCATTATACTTTTGTAATTCTTACAAGTCTTACATTAGTATTAGGAATAAGACAGTTTTGGGTACTGTCAGGTAATTATTTAGATTTTAAGCTGTTTATCTTGTTTTTCGTATTGAGTTTTTTTACGCGCAGATCCGCCGTATAATAAATGATTATAATTTAGCGACAAAAAATGTTATTATACTAAACGAATAAAGACCTAAGTACGTTAAAGAGTGTATGACCTATTTAAGTTTTAACCTGTAACGTCTAAGCACATAATACCCGAAACCCGCAAAGTTTGTTCTAATTTGTCAATAAGTATTTTAATAAAAAAATAGAACACATAAACATGATAACCCATAAATCAGAATTAAATCCTATTTATAAATTTGTAACTCGTTGACTTTTCTCAACAAACCACAAAGATATCGGAACTTTGTATTTAATATTTGGAGCAATTTCAGGTGTTGCCGGAACCGCTTTATCTTTATATATTCGAATAACTTTAGCTCAACCTAGTAGCCTTTTTTTAGAGTCGAACCATCATTTATATAACGTGATTGTAACAGGCCATGCAATATTAATGATTTTTTTCATGGTAATGCCGACACTAATTGGTGGTTTTGGTAACTGATTTGTACCTTTAATGATCGGTGCACCAGACATGGCTTTTCCAAGAATGAATAATATTAGTTTTTGATTACTGCCACCATCGTTATTATTACTATTTGCGTCTATGTTGACTGAGGCTGGGGTAGGTACCGGATGAACGATTTATCCTCCATTATCGAGTGCAACTGCTCATTCAGGTGGCTCTGTTGATTTAGCTATATTTAGTCTACATTTATCAGGTGCATCGTCTATTTTAGGTGCTATTAATTTCATTTGTACAATTTTTAATATGCGAGTAAAAAGTCTATCTTTTCACAACCTTCCATTATTCGTATGGTCTGTTTTAATTACAGCATTTTTATTATTGTTGTCTTTACCTGTTTTAGCAGGCGCAATCACAATGTTATTGACAGATCGAAATTTTAATACTACCTTTTTTGACCCAGCAGGTGGTGGTGACCCTGTGTTATTTCAACACCTTTTTTGATTTTTCGGACACCCAGAAGTTTATATTTTGATTTTACCTGGATTTGGAATTATTAGTCATATAGTGGTTAGTACAGCAAAAAAACCTATTTTTGGTTATCTTGGAATGGTTTATGCGATGTTTTCTATTGGAGTTTTAGGTTTTATTGTGTGAGCACACCATATGTTTACAGTAGGTCTAGATATAGATACTAGAGCTTACTTTACGGCTGCGACAATGATTATCGCTGTACCTACCGGAATTAAAATATTTAGTTGACTTGCAACTTTATGGGGAGGATCTATAGATTTAAGAACACCTGGTCTATTTGCGGTTGGTTTTATTTTTTTATTTACGGTAGGTGGTGTGACAGGAGTTGTTCTTGCTAATTCTGGGATAGATATTGCTTTACATGATACCTACTACGTAGTTGCACATTTTCATTACGTGCTTTCAATGGGAGCAGTTTTTTCTATGCTTGGAGGACTTTACTTTTGATTTGAAAAAATTACCGGCGTTCGTTATTCAGAAATATTAGGAAAAATTCATTTTTGAAGTTTTTTCGTTGGAGTAAATTTAACCTTTTTCCCTATGCATTTTTTAGGCGTTGCGGGTATGCCACGAAGAATTCCAGATTACCCTGATGCTTATTTTATATTTAATAAAATTGCGTCATGGGGTTCGTATATATCTGCGATATCTTCATTGTTTTTCTTTTATGTTGTATTCGACGCTTTTTCGTTTGGTAAAACCTTAAATACAGTAGAACATAAGTAATAGATTCTGCACTAAATAAATAAAAAAATGATTTTTATAACACACTGCGATACTCCAGCTCTTTGGCAAACTTATTTATCTGATCCTGCAAGTATTACTATGGAAGGTATTTTAATTTTCAACAAACATTTATTGTTTTTACTAACTGTAATTGTTTTATTTGTTGGTTGATTACTATTTTACACTATACATTATTTTATAGAGTATAATAATAAATTTAGCTCCAAATTTGTTCACTCAAAAGAACTAGAAATCGTGTGAACCTCTGTCCCAGCTTTAATACTTTTAATTTTATCTACACCTTCTTTTACTTTATTGTATGCGATGGATGAAATCTCAGAGCCCGAGCTGACTTTAAAGATTTTAGGACACCAATGATTTTGAAGTTATGATATCTCTGAATTTAACTCGTGTCAAAAACAAGAACAAAGTTTAAAATATGTTTGTTATATGATGGCTTTAGATGGACTACCGACGACTAAGCAAGGATATTTTAGATTATTAGAAACTAACAAAAGAGTTATTTTGCCAACAAATACGCATTTACGACTGTTAGTTAGCGCTGCTGACGTATTACACAGTTGAACAGTTCCATCATTTGGTTTAAAAGTTGATGCGTGTCCTGGCAGATTGAATCAGGTAAATTTATTTATTAAACGTATTGGGATCTTTTTTGGTCAGTGCAGCGAAATTTGTGGTGTCAATCATGGTTTTATGCCTATCGTTATAGTATCACTACCAACAATACAATTCCATCATTATATAATGACAAAATTAGAGTTAAACTAAATCTAATTATTATTTAGTCAGTGGACTACGAATCGTTCCTAAACAGGTTAATTTTATTTGTTTTTGGATTACATACTCTCTCTTTAAAATCAAAGATTTAAAATATTATAACATTATATTCAATTGAGAAAATTAGATTCATACTATTATGCTAAAAGATAATGAAAGAGTAACTAATTATATACACATCTAAAATTGTTCAATAAAATCGTGTATATTTGAAAGCAGCTAACAGCGTTTTTAATATTAATTTTTATTGTTGAGAGTAATGAACCACTGCAAAATATGGCAATGTAGGTAGTTCCTCTGCAAGAGATTGAAATCACTGCTAACTTGCACATCGTGAGTACATCTAAAGTTTTGTCATTGACGGGACATCGTAATGTCACAAATTGATATCTTTATTGGTGATTTTCAAAATCTCAAGATTAGAAACCTCTTTTAGTAAAAAAGTGTTTTGCTGTGAGTTTTTGTAGCATTGCATCAGGGCTATATAACATAATTTGGTCAATGTATTAGATTGCAAATCTTTTAATATCGGTTCGAGTCCGATTTTAGCCTTCTTTTTTAGCATTTTTAGCTCAGTTGGATAGAGCAACAGCCTTCTAAGCTGACGGACATAGGTTCAAGTCCTATAAAATGTTAATGTTAGATTTTTTTTTTTTAAATATGACAAGTTTACTTGTATTTATGTTGGTATTGCCTTTAATTGGCGTTTTTCTGATGTTGTTTGTGCCTGCTTCAAATCATTTATTATTAAAATCGATAGCTTTAAACGTCTCTTGTTTTTTATATTCTATTTCTCTATTTTTATGAGTTTTTTTTAATAAATCTGTAGGTTCTTTTCAATTTGTAAGTAAATTGTTATGAATTCCTTTTTTAAATTTAAATGTCAGTTTAGGCATTGATGGAATTTCACTTTTTTTTATACTTTTGACGACTTTATTAATTTTCTTATGCATATTAATAAGTTGAACTAGTGTTAGTACAAATATAAAAGAATTTTTAATTGCTTTCTTAGTCATGGAATTTTTTCTAGTAGGAGTTTTTTCTACGCTAGATTTGTTATTATTTTATATATTTTTTGAAAGTGTTCTAATCCCGATGTATTTGATTGTTGGCGTTTGGGGGTCAAGAGAAAGAAAAATTCGAGCTGCTTATTTTTTCTTTTTATATACATTATTAGGTTCCGTGTTAATGTTATTATCTATTCTATATATTTTTTATCAAGTAGGAACGACTAATTATGAAGTTCTTTTAACTTTCATTTTTTCTAATACTGAGCAAAAATTTTTATGGCTTTCATTTTTTGGCTCGTTTGCTACTAAAGTTCCGATGGTCCCAGTTCATTTATGATTGCCCGAAGCACACGTTGAAGCTCCTACTGCAGGTTCCGTTATTTTAGCCGGAGTATTGTTAAAGTTAGGAACCTACGGCTTTATTAGATTTTCGTTTCCATTATTCCCAGAAGCATCTTTTTATTTTACGCCGATTGTATATTTGTTAGCAATTGTCGGTATTGTCTATACTTCTTTCACTGCGATTCGTCAAACAGATTTTAAAAGAATTATAGCATATACATCAGTAGCGCATATGAATCTTGTTATGGTAGGTCTTTTTAGTTTTAATACAATTGGCCTGGAAGGAGCTATATTGCAAAGTTTAAGTCATGGTTTTGTTGCAAGCGCTTTATTTCTCATTATTGGAATAGTCTATGAAAGACATCATACTCGAATGGTTAAGTATTATGGAGGGTTAGTGCATACTATGCCTTTGTATACTTTTATTTTCCTATTCTTTACAATGTCAAATATTGGGTTACCTGGTACCGGAAGTTTTGTGGGTGAGTTCTTGATTTTAGCTGGGTCTTTCAAAACGAACTCTACAGCCACTTTTATTAGTGCTACTAGTATGATTATTGGTGGTTGTTACTCGTTATGACTATTCAACAGAATTTCTTACGGTAATATCAATACTCAATATTTGAAAAATTATATTGATCTTAACCAGCGTGAAATGTTTATATTTTTGCCACTAATCTTTGGAACAATTGCTATTGGATTGTACCCAGAGATTTTTTTAAACTCAATGCATATGAGTGTTAATATGTTAGTAGAAATTATACGCATCAATAAACTATAAATGATATATATTTTAGAAACAAATTTATTAGAAAATAAATCAGTTTATTTTTCTTTAACCAATATTTTTGGAATTGGTCAATTTCAATCTTTTCTGATCTGTAAAAAGTTAGGTCTGTCGTACAATTGCAAATTGTCGAAGCTAACACCTGACCAGGTGGTAAAGTTAATCAAATTCATAGAAAATTTAAATTTATTAATAAATAGTAATCTAAAGAAAGAAAAGATTATACTGGCGAAAAAACTAGTCCAAATTAAAGCATATAGAGGAATTCGAAAATTACGTGGATTACCTATAAGAGGGCAGCGTACACATACTAATGCTAAAACGGCATCTAAATTCCGTTAAACGTTTTTAGTTGTAGTTTTTGTTTCCATTCCGTAAAACAAAAACTAAATTTATCTTGTTTTATTTTTTGACATAACAAGTATTTCCATATTTAAAAATCAGAAAATTTATGTTTATTATTATATTCATTTACTCAAAAAATTTAAATTCATTAACAAATTTTTTAAAATTTTTTTATAGACTTAAAAAAAATAAAGTAATTAAAATAAAGTTTCATAGTACACAGTCACAACGAAAGAAAAAGTTTTCTTTCTTTTCCACATTAAAATCACCGCATGTTAATAAAAAGTCTCAAGAACAGTTTGAGTATAATAAACACAGTAAAAAATTAAAAATTTGTGTTTCTCAAATTACCAAATTTTTGGCAATTTGAAAAACAGTTAAAACCAACTTATTTCCTGATATCCAAATAAAAACCCAATTACGCATTCAAAATAAAGCATTTAGTCCTATTTTACTGTCAAAAATAAATTACGATAAGTTCAGTGCCCAAAAATTTTTTAAACCAAAAGTGACGCATTTGAGATATCCGAATTTATCAAGGGCTACGGTACAAACATCTTTAAACTTGTTAGACATTCGAGGTGAAATTTTGTTAAAAAGTTTTTTATAAGTTTAGATAGCTCAGTCGGTAGAGCAAAGGACTGAAAATCCTTGTGTCGGCAGTTCAAGCCTGTCTCTAAACACAGTAAAACTTTGTTATGAAAAATACTTTATGAAATATACCAGCTAATCTGAGAAACAGCCAGATTTCTAGGCGAAATTTTATCTATCAACCGAAAACGAAAGTAACCATCGCTTTTTTAAATATTCTTTGAGATGAAGGTTTTATTTTAGGTTATAAGGTTTCTAACTCAGATTCAAATTTATTAAAGATTTTCTTAAAGTACAAAAACGGAAATCCGGTAATAAATTCGATAAAATTTGTTTTTAAACCTAGTCGTCAAATATATTACTCAGTCTCACAATTATGAAAGCTTGATTCGAAAAAAAGTTTTATTGTATTAACCACATCGAAAGGCTTAAAAACAGCTCATGAGTGTAAAAAAAATCAAATAGGAGGAAAACCCCTATTTATAATTAGATAAAGGTGAATTCCATTTCAAAAAGATATATAATCAAAATTCCAAAAAACGTAAACATGTATTATTGTGATACAAAGCATCTAATTATATTTGCAAATTCTCTAGCACAAAAAACATTAACATTAAAAACTAAAATAATTGTTGAAGAAAAAAATAGAATAATCAAAATAACTCGAGAGCCTTTCGTGAATACATCTAATAATGAAAAAAAAAAGTTAAAAGCCATGCAAGGCACTCAGGTTAATTTATTAAAACAAATGCTATTAGATATTTCTGCTCTTTTTTGTAAAAAACTAAACATTGTTGGTGTAGGGTTTCGTGTATCTATGTTGAAAATATCTCGATTAACTTTATTACATTTTAAACTAGGATATAGTCATTACGTTTACTTCAAAGTTCCAAAAAATTTGGAAATTTTTTGTTTAAAAGCTAATAAACTTTTCATAGTAGGAGATTCTTATTTATTTGTCACTAAAGTTGCAGCATTAGTTAGATCTTTTAAAACCCCAGAACCTTATAAAGGTAAAGGTATAGTATACGCGATAGAAAAAATTACCTTCAAAGAAGGTAAAAAAGCTTAAAAATGAAAACCGATAAAATTAATAATAGAAATTATAAATTATTTAAATATAATTTATTAAAATTGCAAATATATTCTAACCAGCCTCATTTTACAGTTGCAACTTTTTCTAATAACATGTTAGAACAAATAGAGGCCTATTTAAAACAGGTGTTAAAAATAATTTTCGAATATCATGTATGTCATTTTAAAATTTTATTTATAGGTTTTCCCGTGATTTCTAAAATGAAACAAATGAAACTTTTACATTTCACGAATCATAATTTTATTTCAGAAAAATCATGAATTAGTGGGATTTTAAGAAACCGCTTTTCAATACTGACTTATCTACAATTAATTCAATCACAAAACTTTTCAAAAAGTCTAAAACTTTTACTAACAATCAAAACTAAACCTCATTTAGTTGTTATGTTCAATCAAAAAGTTGAAACTAACACAATTAACGAGTTTTACAAAGCTGGGATCCCTATTTTATCTTTTAATTGAAATTCGTTAAGCGGCTCGAAAATTGCATACCACACGTTAGGTAATTTTGATTTTGTTGAAAGAAATATAAAATTAACGTTCTTTTTCTTATTCTATTCTTTATTAAAAAAAACCCCCTTAAAAAAACGAAAAAAGTTAAGACAATATCAACTCTAGAATTCTAAAACTTATTTTGTCAACAAACTTTTTGCAGTCAAACTTAAATATTTATGTATTTTATAAAAAAACAGCGTACTAAGTTATTATATAAAAAACTATTACCGTTAAGAAAAAATATTCAAAATAATAATAAACTTATGAAATTCAAAAAGAAGAAATGGCAGAATTTCCAACGTTTGATTTTAAAATTAAAAAAACAGAAATTTTATGATCCTACTTCACAATTTTTATCTAATTTTAAAAATTTTTTTAACAAAAAATTTAAATATAATTTACAAAATAAACAAAGATTAAACTTTTATTACGGCACTTTGCGAAAAAGTTATTTGAAAAGAGTAGTTAAATCAACGCTTGACGAGTTCAAAAAAAGAAATACACATTCTACCGTTTTATTTATTGAAAAACTAGAAACTAGACTCGATACTGCGTTGTACCGAACATACTTTTCTTATAGTTTCAAAAATGCAAGACAATTAATTTCACATAAAAAAGTCTACGTGAACGGTAAAATCATTCAACACAATTCTTATCTATTAAAAAAAGGAGATTTAATAACATTTGACAAAGATATTCTTAAATTGGTTGGTATAAATATTTTCAAAACAAAGATTTGAGCTTTACCCCCAAAACACTTTCAAATAAACTACAGAACACTCCAAATTTTAGTGATAGAGGATATTAAGTATACAAACTGTTTAAGCTATTATCCTTTTTGAGTGGATTTTAACTCATTTCTTCAATTTTATAAAAAATAAAATAAATTGTTAGTATAGATAGTTTATGGCTAAAAAATATTGTAGCTATCAAAATTGAGTCATAATTGTAGATTTTTCACCCTAGCCCTTGTGTGGGGGAATCTACCAACTTTTGTCTTCAGTAGCTCAAAGGTAGAGCGAGTGGCTGTTAACTACTAGGTCGTTGGTTCAAATCCAACCTGAAGAGAGTTTGTAAGAATATCAAAATAATACATTTGATACTGACTTGGAAATAATCGGAATCGAACCGATAACTTTATGCGTGCAAAGCATACACTCTACCAATTGAGTTATATTCCCTTTTCAAGTTTTATTGCATAAATAGTTTGTAACTGTTAACAATCAACTTTTTATTGTTGATTATATCTAAATTCATTGATGATATAGAGTTTGTATTTTTTATTATTTTTTTAGTTCTAAATTTTTTTACTTCTATAAAATTTGGAATAACTATGTGGATACTAAAATAATAAAAAAAAGATAGAGTGATTAAAAGTCCGAATACTTGAGCACCTAATGTTAAAATATCAAATTGTGGAATACTTAAAAAGCTCGTTTGGTGAAATTGGCAGACACGTCAGACTTAAAATCTGATTTTTTTATAAAAAGTATCGGTTCAAGTCCGATAACGAGTAATGGACTGCTATAATAGCCAAAATGATGAAATTGGTAGACATACTAGGTTTAGGTTCTAGTTCTTTTTTAAAAGAGTAAGGGTTCAAGTCCCTTTTTTGGTAAATTT
>Ga0208671_10001129_pt1 | contig 11966 bp, 9 predicted proteins | sample ColrivemetaGS759_FD_187606 | JGI IMG/M metagenome (GOLD analysis project Ga0208671, IMG submission 187606) | Estuarine microbial communities from the Columbia River estuary - Ebb tide ETM metaG S.759 (SPAdes) (version 2) | ecosystem: Environmental > Aquatic > Marine > Intertidal zone > Estuary ...
ATTTTAAGTTTAGTCCCTCAATACGCGGTGTTTTTGGCCAATCCAATGAACTGGTTACTGATCTACCAAACGTTCAAGGCATCTACACCAGAGGGGTGTTTTTGATGCTTACCTTTGAATAGCTATCTTTTTTAAGGGTGACGCAAAGCCCCCAAACACAGACCTGTAGCCATAGCCACATTTAAGCTTTCTGCGGCAGGGTGCCCAGTGGCCGGAATGGTGATTTGGTGGTGCAACAAGCGGATCACATCCGGGGAAATTCCGTTGGCCTCATTGCCCAAGAGCAATACACCTTGCTTAGGCCATACCAGTTCATAAATTGACTGCCCATCAAGCATTGTACCATAAATAGGCAAATCAGTTTGACTCAACCAATCGGTTAATTCAGTGTAGTGAACCTTCACTTTAGCTAACGATCCCATGGACGCCTGAACTGTTTTGGGATTATACGCATCAACTGTTCCTATACTGCAGACTAGGTCCTCTATCCCAAACCAATCACATAAACGAATAATGGTACCCAGATTACCTGGGTCTTGCACCTCATCAATAGCTACTATCCATCCTTGTGAGGGCAAAGAAGTGGAAACTGGGATGGCAAATACAGCTAAACTCCCAGGAGGGGTCGTCATCGCGCTGACTTGTTTGAGTTGTTGTGGGGACAACACGTGAAACTCCGGTGTGACAAATCGATGCTGTTGATCTGCTGTTCCCCCTAACCAGTGTAGCGTTAGTCCGTATTCTAGTAAGGTGTTAATGGTTTTATGCCCCTCAACGATAAAGGCCTTTTCAGCCCATCGATTCTTTTTCTGATGCAGAGATTTGATCTGCTTGATTTGGTTTTTTCCAACCATACAAATAGTGTAATTTTGAATGCGATGAATACACACTGCCTCAAGGGCTTGCCCACAAAAGTAACGCTTATCTTCATTTTGGGGATGTTGATCGGTTGCAGTGGACTGAAAAATATTCCGGAGGGCCGTTTTTTGCTCGATGAACAGACAATTTTAATCGGAAACAAAAAGATTAGAAACGACTCTGTTCTCGCTTTGTTATCGACAAAACCCAACAGTCAAATTGCGGGGATTCGCCCCAAACTTTGGCTTTACCAAATATCTAGAGCGCCTCGAGATCTACAAGATCAACCTTGGTTGAGAAAAATAGGTCAAGCACCCATATATTACTCCTCCCAGGAAACAGCCCGTAATCGTTTAAAAATGGTAGACTTTTATCAGTCCAAAGGGTATTTCAATGCAAAAATCAAAGACACCGTGGTCTTTCACCCAAAAAAACCATTGGCAGAGGTTAAGTATCTGTTGGATCTGGGCAATCCCTACATCATCGATGAATTTTCGGTCAAAACCGATAATACGCTGTTGGATAGCCTATACATAGCGGCCCAAGAACATTCACACATCAAAGTGGGGCATATTGTGAGCGTCGAAGACCTAACCCGGGAACGTACGCGACTTACCCAGTGGTTCAAAAACAATGGAGTATTTCAATTTCAAGAGTCTGCCCTTTCCTTTACCATCAGGCGGGATACAACAAATCAAGGACTGGATAACCGAGTACAACTTGATTTAAACATCAATGCCCCCAGGGGACCAGCGGGTACAGTTGCTGCGCCTTTCAAACGCGAGCAATGGGAAAAAATTGATGTTTTTGTAGGTCTAGATGCCCGAAATCCGGAGACTGCACTGGACAGTTTGACCTACGAAGGGATTACATTTTTTTACCGAGGGAAGCTTGGATACCAGCCACAGGTATTGGCCAGGGCCATACCCTTGAGTCCCGGTCAGTGGTACAGCGAAGAAAAGAGAAATCAAACGTATCGCTGGATCAATAATCTCGGGACTTTACGCGCACCGCGAATTGCCGCAGAACCCCAAGATGATGGAATGTTGTACGGTCGGATCGATTTGGTACCCAAAGACAGATATGCCACAGAACTAAACCTAGACTTAACCCACAACAACATACAACGATTAGGTATTGCCTTTAGCGCTGGGGTATCGGCGTTGAACATCAGCAAGCGATCAGATATTCTGCGCATCAACACACGTGGATCCATAGGACTGTTAGGCGATGCCGTAGGCACCGATCAAAAATATACGTCTGAATACGGCGTTGATATTTCTTTAACCAGACCTGAATTATGGGTTCCCTTTGGCCTGGGAAAAAACCTGATCAACCAGGATAAGGCACCAAAGACCAGTGTGGTTCTTGGTCGAAGCATACAAAACAATATTGGACTAGATCGTCAAACCTTGAATGCCTCGTTGGGCTACCAATGGAATGCGCAAACTTATTCAAGACATACGTTTAATCTGATTGATGTACAATATGTGCGCAATCTAAACCCTGATCGGTTTTTTAATGTATATCAAAACAGCTTTGATCAATTAAATGAACTGGCCCAGTTATGGCGGGATGATCCTTCCTACACAAAATACTTTGACTCCTTGACAAGCCAATTGATTATTCCCTCCGGAGCTCAGGGATTTATTGACGACTTTTTGACTAATCAACTGCTGAGCGATCAGTATCAAGAGGTATTGCTGATCGAGGAACGCAGAAAGAGACTGACTGAAAACAACTTGATTTCCAGTACACAATGGAGCTACACCAACGGAATATCAAATAACCTGAATGATCCGCAATTTGCGCAATTCAGAATACTTTTCGAAAGTGCTGGGGGGCTTCTGTCTTTAGCCGCCCCTTTGGTGGGTCTAGAGAAAAATGAAGACGGTGTGTACAGTTATGCCAAAGTTCCCTTCGCTCAATACGTCAAAACTGAATTGAGTTGGATCAAACATTGGCCCTTGGCTCCTACCCAAAGCATTGCTTTTCGCGTTTTTGGTGGAGCGGCCATTCCTTACGGAAATGCCAGTAACATCCCATTTACAAGGTCCTATTTTGCCGGAGGTTCAAACGACAACAGAGCGTGGAACGCCTACGCACTAGGGCCTGGAACAACGAGCAACTTAAATGATTTCAACGAAGCAAACTTCAAACTAGCCGCCAATCTAGAATACCGTTTTGGCTTAGCTGGTCCTTTTTTAGGCGCATTGTTTATCGATGCCGGAAATATTTGGAATCTTTTAGATGATACGCCCAATCGAGAAGCTCAATTTAAAGGATTGGCCTCGTTGGGGGATTTAGCCGTGGGTACTGGAGGTGGATTGCGCTACGACTTTGGGTACTTTTTATTTAGAATAGATTGGGGATTTAAAGCGCACAACCCGGGTAACACAACCGGAAACCGTTGGTTTAAGTCCATGAATTTTGCGAATTCCGTAATAAACATAGGGATAAATTATCCTTTTTAGACCTAAATAATTTATACTTTTGCCGCTTATCTAACGAAAAAATAGACCATGGCCCACAACATTCAACCTGGAGTTGCCACAGGAGATCAAGTACAAGCAATTTTTAAATACGCGAAAGAAAAAGGATTTGCCTTACCCGCTGTTAACGTAATTAGCTCAAGCACTATCAATGGTGTTCTAGAGACCGCTGCCGCTTTAAAGGCACCCGTAATCATTCAATTTTCCAACGGAGGAGCCCAATTCAATGCGGGAAAAGGATTGTCCAACGAAAATCAAAAAGCTGCGATTGCTGGTTCAATCGCCGGCGCAAAACACGTACACGAACTAGCTAAAGCATATGGTGTGCCTGTTATACTACACACAGACCATTGCGCAAAAAACCTTTTACCTTGGATCGATGGTTTGCTAGATGCTAGCGAACAACATTTTAAACAAACCGGAAGCCCTTTGTTTAGCTCACACATGATTGACCTATCTGAAGAGCCTTTGGAGGAAAACATCGAATTGTGTAAAGAATACCTGAAGCGCATGAGCGCTATGGGAATGACCTTGGAAATCGAACTAGGAATTACTGGTGGCGAAGAAGATGGTGTTGACAATTCTGATGTGGATGACTCCAAGTTATACACCCAACCCGAAGAAGTAGCTTATGCTTATGAGGAACTTTCTAAAATCAGCCCAAGATTTACTGTGGCCGCAGCTTTTGGAAATGTTCACGGAGTATACAAGCCTGGAAACGTTAAGTTGACACCTAAAATCCTAAAGAATTCTCAAGAATACATCAGCCAAAAATACGGTGTTGGACATAACCACATCGATTTTGTTTTCCACGGCGGTTCAGGTTCAACCGTTGAAGAAATCCGTGAAGCTATTGGTTATGGGGTGATCAAAATGAATATTGACACCGACATGCAATACGCCTACATGGAAGGAGTACGGAACTATATCCAGGATAAAAATGCCTATCTTCAAGGGCAGATTGGAAATCCAGAAGGCGCGGATGCCCCGAATAAAAAATACTACGACCCTAGAACTTGGATTCGCGAAGGTGAAAAAACCTTTGTGGCCCGATTGAAAAAGGCTTTCGAAGACCTAAATAACGTGAACACCCTATAGTTTTCACGACCAAAAAAAATGATCGTCTATGACTGCTTGGTTTAAACGCAAAGAAAAAGGCATACAAACAGCCACTGAAGAAAAGAAAGATACCCCCAAAGGTCTGTGGTATAAATCTCCTTCTGGAAAAATTGTTGAAACTGAGGAATTGGCCGCTAACTTTTTTGTTAGCCCCGAGGACGACTACCATGTACGTATAGGTAGTAAGGAGTACTTTGAAATTCTTTTCGATGAAAATCAGTTTACAGAACTCGATGCTGGACTGACCGCAGTCGATACCCTAGAATTTGAGGACACCAAAAAATATGCGGAACGACTAGAACAAGCGATTGCTAAAACGGGTTTGAAAGACGCAGTGCGCACAGCCGTAGGTCCCTCAAAAGGCAGAGACATGGTGATTTGCTGTATGGACTTTGCCTTCATCGGGGGTTCGATGGGCGCGGTAGTGGGTGAAAAAATAGTCCGGGGCATCGATCACGCTATTAAAAACCAGCTGCCTTTCTTGATGATTTCCAAGTCTGGAGGAGCCAGAATGATGGAAGCTGCTATCTCTTTGATGCAGCTGGCCAAGACCTCTGCCAAACTAGCTCAGCTAGCCAAAGCAGGCTTGCCCTACATCTCCTTGTGCACCGATCCAACCACTGGGGGAACCACCGCTTCGTATGCCATGCTCGGGGACATCAACATTGCCGAACCTGGAGCACTTATTGGATTTGCTGGGCCTCGCGTGGTGAAAGAAGCTACTGGACAAGACTTACCTGAAGGTTTTCAAACATCAGAGTTTTTATTGGAACACGGATTTTTGGATTTTATCACCCACCGAAAAGAATTAAAAAACAAGCTTAATCTCTACATCGATTTAATTCAAAATAAGCCTGTGCGTAATTAGGATATTTTATTCTATATTTGCACCCTGTTTGAAAACCAATCAGATACATAAAAATCATTAAACCAATATTGGCATGTATTTAAGCAAAGAAGCAAAGTCGGACATTTTCCAGAAACATGGAGGTGACGCAAAAAACACAGGGAACACAGAAGGTCAAATCGCCTTGTTCACCTTTAGAATTAACCACCTGACTGAGCACTTAAAAAGAAACCGCAAGGATTTCAATACAGAGCGCTCACTGGTGAAATTGGTAGGTAAAAGAAGAAGCCTCTTGGATTACCTAATCAAGACAGACATTTTGCGCTACCGCGCCATCATCAAGGAACTCGGTATCCGTAAATAACCTAAAAGGGAAGCGATGCTTCCCTTTTTTGCATTAAAAGCCAACTGCGACGTTTTTCACTGGTCACACACAACAACACAACCTGACCGTCCAGCAGACGGGACCAATGTCGAACAACCTCCGGGTAAAACAAAAAGAATGATACCAAAAGTATTTAAACAAGAAATTCAATTGGGCGATGGCAGAACCATTACCCTAGAAACAGGAAAACTGGCTAAACAAGCCCATGGTTCTGTAGTGGTTCAATCAGGAAAATGCATGTTGCTGTGTACTGTGGTTTCTAACTACGATCAACAAGACATCGATTTTCTTCCCTTAACAGTAGATTATCGCGAAAAATTTGCGGCCTCTGGTCGTTATCCTGGTGGGTTCTTCAAAAGAGAAGCTCGCCCAAGTGATGGGGAAGTATTAACCATGCGTCTAGTAGACCGCGTGTTGCGTCCTTTGTTTCCAAAAGATTACCACGCCGAAACCCAAGTGATGATTCAGTTAATGTCTCATGACGAGGAAGTGATGCCTGACGCACTAGCGGGCTTGGCTGCTTCAGCGGCTATCCAATTGTCCGACATTCCCTTTGAATGCCCTATTTCTGAAGTTCGCGTAGGTCGTATTGACGGTCAATTCATCATTAATCCAACGCGAGCTCAACTCGAAGTATCCGATATCGATATGGTGATCGGTGCCTCTGCTGATTCAGTGATGATGGTGGAAGGTGAAATGAAAGAAATTTCAGAGGAAGAGATGGTCGAAGCCATCGCATTTGCCCACCAAGCGATTAAAGTTCAATGTGCTGCACAAGTAGCCCTGGCTGAAGCCGTTGGCAAAAAAGAAGTGCGTACCTACACACCGGAAGCCAGCGATGAGTCATTGGCTCAGATCGTGAGAGAACGAGCCTATGACAAAGTGTATGAGGTAGCTCGTAAGGGTTCTTCTAAAAAGGAACGCAGCAGCTCATTTGCCGCTATCAGAGAGGAAGTATTGGCTAGTTTTTCAGAAGAGGAACGCGCTGAAAAAAGTGGTTTGATTAAAAAATACTACAGCAAAGCTGAAAAAGAGGCGGTACGTGATTTGACCCTAAATGAAGGTCTTCGTCTCGATGGAAGAAAAACTACCGACATTAGACCTATCTGGTGTGAGGTGGATTACCTTCCTTCTACCCACGGATCTGCTTTGTTTACCCGCGGTGAAACCCAAGCGTTGGCTACGGTAACCCTGGGAACTTCCAGAGAAGCCAATCAAATCGATATGCCTTCTTTTGAAGGAGAAGAAACTTTCTACCTACACTACAATTTCCCCCCATTCTCCACCGGAGAAGCCCGCCCCATCAGGGGAACTTCTCGTCGCGAGGTAGGTCATGGTAACTTGGCACAACGCGCCCTTAAAGGGATGGTTCCTGCTGATTGCCCGTACACTGTTCGCGTGGTGAGTGAAGTTTTGGAATCCAACGGTTCTTCTTCTATGGCGACTGTTTGCGCAGGTACTATGGCTTTGATGGATGCGGGTGTTCAAATGACTAAACCTGTGTCAGGTATTGCTATGGGCTTGATCACCGATACAAAAACCGGCAAATACGCCGTATTGTCTGACATCCTAGGAGACGAAGATCACTTGGGAGATATGGACTTTAAAGTGACTGGAACGGCTGACGGAATTACCGCCTGTCAAATGGACATCAAAGTAAAAGGCCTTTCCTATGAGATTTTAGTGAACGCTTTAAAGCAAGCTGCTGCTGGTAGGTTACATATATTGGAAAAGTTGGTGGAAACCATCGAAGCGCCTAGAGCTGATGTAAAAGCCCACGCGCCAAAAATGATCACCACCCGTATTCCTAACGAGTACATCGGTGCCTTGATCGGTCCTGGAGGAAAAGTGATCCAAGAATTGCAAAAAACCACCAAAACAACCATCGTAATTAACGAAGACCCGATTACTGAAGAAGGAATTGTGGAGATTTTAGGTACCAATCAAGCGGGTATTGATGCGGTATTGGCCAAAATTGACTCATTGACCTTCAAACCCGTAGTAGGCCAAGTATATCAAGTAAAAGTCATCAAAATCTTAGATTTTGGGGCTGTAGTGGAATACTTAGACGCACCGGGCAATGAAGTATTGCTCCACGTATCGGAACTAGCTTGGGAACGCACAGAGAACGTTACCGACGTAGTGAATATGGGAGATACTTTCGAAGTGAAATACTTTGGTGTAGACCCTAAAACCAGAAAAGACAAAGTATCTAAAAAAGCCTTAGTCCCTAAACCGGAAGGGTACGAATCCAGACCTCGTCCAGAGCGTAAAGACAATGACCGTGGTCCGAGAAGAAACGACCGAAGAGATGATCGCCGAGATGACCGAAGAGACCGTCCAGAGCGTTCCGATCGAGCACCTCAAAACGATGCTCCTCAAGAGGATTAACCTGCAAAACGCCCGAAAATAATTTCGGGCGTTTTTTTTTATACTATTTTGTAACCTTTTTGCGTTTTACACGTATAATAAGGGTGTGCTACAAAGTGCACCATTAAACGCCCACAAATTCATGAGACAACTCAAGATTACCAAACAGGTAACCAATAGAGAAACCGCGTCATTAGACAAGTATTTACAAGAAATTGGAAAAGTAGATCTGATCACTGCTGAAGAAGAAGTAGAACTAGCTCAACGCATTAAAGCAGGTGACCAGCGGGCTTTAGAAAAACTGACCAAAGCCAATTTAAGGTTTGTGGTCTCTGTAGCTAAACAGTATCAAAACCAAGGACTTACTTTACCGGATTTGATCAACGAGGGAAATCTTGGTTTGATCAAGGCCGCTCAGCGATTCGATGAAACACGTGGATTTAAATTTATTTCCTATGCGGTTTGGTGGATTCGTCAATCCATTCTTCAAGCCCTAGCGGAACAATCTCGTATTGTGCGACTTCCACTGAATAAAATTGGGTCGATTAATAAGATCAACAAAACATTTGCCTTCCTAGAACAAGCACATGAGCGCCAACCTTCAGCAGAGGAAATAGCCAAAGAGTTGGATATGACTGTGGAAGATGTGAAGCAATCACTCAAAAACTCAGGGCGCCATGTATCCATGGATGCACCACTGATCGACGGAGAGGATTCCAACCTGTACGATGTACTCCGTTCTGGCGAATCACCAAACCCTGACAGAGAACTGATGCACGATTCTTTGCGCACAGAAATCGAGCGGGCACTTGAAACCCTCACACCTAGGGAAGCCGATGTAGTTCGTCTGTATTTTGGTTTGGCCGGACAACATTCCATGACCCTAGAAGAAATCGGAGAAACTTTTGACTTGACCCGAGAGCGAGTTCGTCAAATAAAAGAAAAAGCGATTCGACGACTCAAACACACCTCGAGAAGTAAAATCCTAAAAACGTATTTGGGCTAACCTTAAGCCCCTGGTTTCAGGGGCTTTTTTAATGATCGCTATGAGCAAAACACTGATTGCACCCTCTGTACTCGCTGCGGATTTTGCCAATTTAGAAAGAGACATTACCCTGATCAACCAATCTTCGGCTGATTGGTTTCATATCGATATCATGGACGGTGTTTTTGTCCCGAATATATCCTTTGGTATGCCTGTTTTGGCCGCCATAGGTCGTCATGCGCAAAAGCCTCTTGATGTACACTTGATGATCGTTGATCCTGATCGATACATCGATGTATTTGCCGATTTGGGCGCACATGTTTTAAGTGTTCACCTAGAAGCCTGTACCCACCTGCACAGAACTGTTCAGGCGATAAAAGCTAAAGGGATGAAAGCTGGTGTCGCTCTTAATCCTCATACACCCATACATCTATTAGAAGATATTATTCAGGACCTCGACTTAGTGGTTGTGATGAGTGTTAATCCGGGATTTGGGGGGCAAAAGTTCATAGAAAATACCTATGAAAAGGTACGTGCACTCAAGGCCCTTATTCAGCGAAAGTCCAGCCAAGCGTTGATTGAAATCGATGGGGGTGTTCAGTCCTCTAATGCCGCACAACTAGTGGCCGCTGGTGCTGATGTACTCGTAGCGGGAAATTTTGTATTCAGCAGCCCTGAGCCGATCAAAACCATCCAAGAACTTAAACATTTGGTCTGATGAACTACACAGATCTGTTGATTGTTGGAGCAGGACCCATCGGTATATCATGTGCCCTGGCCGCCCAAAAAGCAGGTCTTTCCTATCGGGTAATTGAAAAAGGTTGCTTGACAAACTCTCTGTTTAATTATCCCTTAGACATGCAGTTTTTCTCCTCTTCAGAAAAGCTGGAACTCGAACAAATACCCTTTGTTTCTACATCGGTGAAACCCAGCCGCACAGAAGCCCTCGAATATTACCGCAGGGTTGCCAGTGCACACAAACTCCATATACAGCTTTACGAACGCGTTAATCAAATCATACCTTCGGAAACAAACTTTAAGGTTATCACCGATCTAAATACCTATCGCGCTAAATCGGTTGTTTTAGCTACTGGTTTTTTTGACATACCGGAAACCTTGGGTGTTCCCGGAGAATCACTGAGTAAAGTGACTCATTATTTCCATCAAGCCCACCCCTACTCCATGCAAAAAGTGGCGGTTGTGGGTGCCAGTAATTCAGCGATTGACGCCGCGCTGGCTTGTTATCGAAAAGGAGCTGAAGTTACTTTAATAGTGCGTGGTCCCGAAATCGGAAAACGAGTAAAATACTGGGTAAGACCTGACATCATCAACAGAATTGAAGAAGGATCCATCAAAGCGCACTTTAATACCCAAATTAAAGCCATACATCCCAAATCTATAGAACTCATTCAGGGTGAGCGTACTTGGCAAGAAGATAATGAGTACGTGATCGCTATGACGGGTTACCGACCCGATCTTGATTTTCTATCAAATTTGGGCATTCCTCTGGAAGGGGTGATGAAAAAGCCTGTACACGATTCAGCAACCATGATGACTCCCATTAAAGGATTGTATTTGGCAGGGGTCATTTGCGGTGGTTTGGAAACGCATAAATGGTTTATCGAAAATTCCCGTACACACGGAAAACAAATCGTAACTCATATCCTTGAAAACAACCAAGCGTAAAACCTGGGATCTCCTAAGGTCATTGGGGCCTGGAATTCTTTTTGCCTCCATGGCTGTAGGCACTTCTCACCTAGTACTATCTACAAAAGCGGGGGCGCAATTTGGGTGGTGGGCACTACTTCCTATCGCAGCGGCCAACTGGCTGAAATATCCATTTTTCGAATTCGGTATTCGGTACACCCAAGTTACCGGCAAATCGCTCTTGCAAGGATATTTAGAAAAAGGCAAGGGGTTTTTTAATGCCTACGCCTTGGTTACTTTGGTGAGTTCAATAACCATACTATCCACCCTGTATACCGTTACAGCAGGCTTGATGCTGCAGGTGATTCCTTCGTTGAATATGCCGCTCCCCGCGATGGTTGGTCTGTTGTTGGCTTCAGTCGCCGCCGTCTTAAGTTATGGCCAATACCGCTGGTTAGAAAACAGCCTTAAAGCAGTAGTGACCTTACTGGTAGCCGCCTTGTTAATCACCGTAACCATGGCCTTATGGGAAGGTCCCGTACCTCAAGACCCCACTTGGGTTTTTCCAGAGGTAAGCGATACAGCTGCTGTATTATTTTGGATCAGTTTGATCGGATGGATGCCCACAGCAGTAGAGGCTTCCAGCTGGGTAAGTATGTGGCGACTGGCCAAAAACAAAAACGAAAAACAAAATTTAACCGAGGCACTCAAAGAATTTAAGTTTGGCTATTGGGTAACTGCGGTATTGGCTGTGCTCTTTTTAATGCTGGGGCTGTATACTTTTTATGGAACTCAAGTAACCCTGAGCAACCAATCCGTGGCATTTGCGGATCAGCTTATCGGGGTTTTTGCCCAACGCATGGGCGCTTGGACCTACCCTGTTGTTGCCTTGGCTGCTTTTGCCACCATGCTGAGCAGTTGTATTACAGCTCATGACGCATTGGGAAGAATCAGTGTCGATACACTCCAAAAATGGAAGGTGATCCATGGCTCAGAAACACAACGCTACTTGGTAATTTTGGTATGGGTATTGGCTCTGGCCAATGCCTGGGTCGTCTGGTATACTGGGGCTCAAATGGGGTGGTTGGTGGCTACCGCCACTACGGTTTCCTTTGTATTGGCCCCTGCGATTGGGTGGTTGAATTTCAGCTTGGTCACCAGTCCGGGGTTTGAGAAATCACAACAACCCAACCGCAAACTGATCATCCAAGCCTACGCTGGAATGATCTTCCTGAGTCTGTTTGCCGGGTATTATTTTTGGTT
>Ga0208671_10001132_pt1 | contig 11947 bp, 13 predicted proteins | sample ColrivemetaGS759_FD_187606 | JGI IMG/M metagenome (GOLD analysis project Ga0208671, IMG submission 187606) | Estuarine microbial communities from the Columbia River estuary - Ebb tide ETM metaG S.759 (SPAdes) (version 2) | ecosystem: Environmental > Aquatic > Marine > Intertidal zone > Estuary ...
GCACTTTTTTTGAAAGTGATTAATTGAAACCTAAAAGTATGAAAAAAATTATTTTCCTTATAACTGTTTTTTTTGCTTCTTGTGGTGCTTGCAAAAGTTTAACTTTAAATATTCAGGAAGCTTTTTTTATTAAAACTCAAAAGTGCCCAGAAAACGGTTTTTGTAGCTTAGAGCTAATTCCAAACAAATCAATTGAATTTAAAACTGATGAATTTGGTAACAATTACCCAGTTATTACTGAGGGAGAAAAAACGATTTTAAAATACAGTTACATAAAAAATCCATTAGAAAATACTCAAGATAGTAATTATACTGAACTAATTTATGCTGAGTTAGACCAAACAATCAAAGAAATTTCATTAACAAATGAAAACCTTCAAAAAGTAAAGTTATATTTTGGTCGCTTGTGTTATTGCAAAGGTGAAACAGGCTATTATGAAATAAAAGAAGGGACATTCAACCTTTCAAAAATAACAGAAGATTCTTTAAATATTACCATTGAATTTAACATAACTGAAGTACCTCAAATTATTTCAAAAATTGATGAAACTATTTCTTTAAAAGGAAATGCAACTAAATAGTTGCATTTAACAGCATTTTCTTAAATTTGCGCATCATTTAAAGGATAATTACCATGTTACAAGTAGCATTTATTAGAGAAAACAAAGAAATTGTTTTAAAAGGTTTAGCTAAAAGAAATTTTAAAAACGCTTCAGAATTAGTTGAAAAAACAATATTGGCTGATGAAGAACGCAGAGCTATTCAAACTGAATTGGACGCACTATTAGCGGAGTCTAATAAATTATCGAAAGATATTGGGATGTTATTCAAAGCGGGGGAAACTCAAAAAGCGGATATTTTAAAGAAAAAAACAGTTCAATTAAAAGATCAATCTAAAGATTTAACTGAAAAACTTCAAAATAAAGCAATAGAATTAGAAGAATTATTGTTCTTAATCCCAAATATTCCTAATGAAATTGTGCCTGTAGGAACATCGGCTGATGATAATTTAAATATATTTCAAGAAGGTGAAATTCCAGTTTTACACAAAGACTCTTTACCTCATTGGGAGTTAGCCAAAAAATATGATATCATTGATTTTGAACTTGGTAATAAAATTACAGGAGCAGGATTTCCAGTTTATAAAGGTAAAGGCGCAAAATTACAACGCGCTTTAATCAATTATTTTTTAGATAAAAATACTGCTGCAGGTTATGATGAAGTTCAGGTTCCACACTTGGTAAATGAAGCTTCTGGTTTTGGAACTGGGCAATTGCCAGATAAAGAAGGTCAAATGTATCATGATGTCCAAGATAATTTATACTTAATTCCTACTGCAGAAGTACCAGTAACCAATATTTTTAGAGATGTAATTTTAAAAGAAGATGAATTTCCTATCTGCAAAACTGCTTATACTCCTTGTTTTAGACGTGAAGCTGGATCTTATGGAGCACATGTTCGTGGTTTAAATAGATTACATCAATTTGATAAAGTTGAAATTGTACGAATTGAACATCCTACTAACTCTTACGCAGCTTTAGACAGTATGGTAAATCACGTTAAAGGGATTTTACAAGAATTAAATCTACCATATAGAATTTTACGTTTATGTGGTAGTGATATGGGCTTTACTTCATCTTTAACATATGATTTTGAAGTTTTTTCAACAGCACAAGACCGTTGGTTAGAGGTGAGTTCAGTTTCAAACTTTGAAACATTTCAGGCGAACCGATTAAAACTTCGTTTTAAAAATAATGAAGGGAAAAGCGAATTAGCGCATACACTTAATGGAAGTTCTTTAGCATTACCAAGAGTTGTAGCTGGTTTATTGGAAAATTGCCAAACTCCTGAAGGTATAAAAATACCTAAAGCTTTAGTGCCTTATTGCGGATTTGAACTAATTAATTAGACTGAACAGCAATCATTAATTTTTTATAATGGTTCATTTCAATTAATGCATCAAAATATGCGTTAATTTGGCCTTTTCTCATAAATTTTAATGATTCCTTTTTAGCTATGTTATATTGGTATATTAATTCTTTCATTTTAGTATAATTTAGTTAATTTATACTGTGAAGACAATTTCCGTGCCAAAATGTTACATCTCAATTTTGAAATTGACATCCATTTATAAAAAATTTAACACTTGTTTGGTTATCTTTGATTGAATAAAAAAAGCACATGCGTTTATATATACTCATATTATTTTGTTGTTTTTCCTTGAAAAACTATGCTCAGGATCAGCAATTAGCATTTCAATATTTCAGAAATGGCGAATATGAAAAAGCAGCTTCTATTTATAAACCTCTTCACCAACAAAATCCTTACAACTCCGTTTATTTAACTTATTTAATTGACTGTTATCAACAACTTCAACAATTTGACGAAGTTGTTACACTTGTTAATAAACAACTTTCAACCTATAAAAATCAAGAATATTTATTTGTTGAAATTGGATACAACTACCAGTTACAATATAACCAAATAAAAGCTGAAGAATATTATAAAAAGGCAATTGAAGCAATAACTATTTCTCCAAATTTTGGATATATAATTGGCAAAACATTTCAAGATAATCATTTATTAGATTATGCCCTTTTAGCTTATAAAAAAGCAATGGAAATAAACTCCAATTCTAACTATAATTTTCAAATTGCTTTAATTTATGGTGAAAAAGCGGAGATTGAAAATATGTTCAATACTTATATTGAAATGGTTTCAGATAATGATACTTTTCTACCATCAATCAAAAATTATATTGGGAGATACATTACTGATGATGCTGAAAATGAAGCAAATGTAATATTGCGAAAATTGTTATTAAAGCGTATTCAAAACAATCCGGAAATTAGGTGGAACAATTTGCTAAGTTGGCTTTTTATGCAGCAAAAAGATTATACTAAAGCCTTAGTTCAAGAAAAAGCTATTTTTAAAAGAAATGCTATAGATATAAATCCCATTTTTGAAATAGGCAAAATTGCTTTTGAAGATAATAACTATGAAGCTGCTAAAAATTGCTTTGTTTTTGTTTTAGAAAATAACAAGGATTTAGAAACTGAACTAACTTCAAAATTGTATTTACTTGAAATTGATTTGAATTCTAATGTTAGCTATGAAAATATTGAAAATCAATTTCAACAATTATTTATTCAATATGGTAAAAACATAAATACCATTGGTATTCAGGCCACTTATGCAGAATTTTTAGCTTTCAAAAGAAATAACCCTGAAAATGGAATTTCCATTTTAAAGGAGGCTTTAAAATTTCCTTTGAATGAATTTCAAATAGGACATTTAAAAACGAAATTGGCTGATATACTTGTGTTTACAGGAAAATTTAGCAGTGCTTTAATTTATTATACTCAAGTTCAAAATGATTTGAAAAATCACACTATTGGGCAGGAAGCTAGATTTAAAATCGCACAAACATCTTTCTTTAAAGGTGATTTTGAATGGGCACAATCCCAATTAAAAGTATTGAAAAATTCTACTTCACAATTGATTGCAAATGATGCTTTAGACTTGAATTTACTTATTACAGATAATGCCGTAAAAGACAGTTTAAAAATTGCGTTAAAAAAATATGCACTTGCCGATTTGTTAACATTTCAAAATAAAAACAAGGAAGCTATTGATGTTTTACAAGAAATTTTAAATAATTTTAAGGGGCATCCAATTGAGGATGAAACACTTTTTAAACAAGCTCAATTATTTGAAAAGTTGCATATATTTGATAAGGCAGAACAAAATTATTTACAAATAATAACCATTAATAAAAATGACATTTTAGCTGATGACGCTCATTATTATTTAGCGGAATTGTATTTAAACAAGCTCAATAATATTGAAAAAGCAAAAGAATTTTATCAAAAAATTATTTTTGAATATCCTTCAAGCATTTTTTTAGTTGATGCCAGAAAAAAATTCAGAAATTTGAGAGGAGATGATATAAATTAAACCCTTTACCTAAACAAAATCTAAAACAACTTAATAAATATGTATATATATAACGTAACAACTAATGTTGATGAATCAATTCACGATGATTGGTTACATTGGATGAAGTCAAAACATATTCCTGATATGCTTGCCACAGGAAAATTTTCTGTAGCAAAAATGAGTTTAGTATTAATTGAAGAAGAAATGGGCGGAACTACATATGCAGTACAATACACAACAGATAGTGTTGAAACCCTTCATACATATTATAAAGAAGATGCTGCAAAATTACGCGAAGAAGCCTTTCAATTATTCAAAGATAAAATTGTAGCTTTTAGAACTGAATTAAAAGTAATTAATGAACAATTTAGTGTAAGTGTAAACAACTAATTTTATGAGTGTAAAAGCAAAAAAACACCTAGGACAACATTTTTTAACTGACGAATTAATTGCCCAACAAATTGCAGATAGCTTATTGGGAAATAGCTATAAAAATGTGTTGGAAATTGGTCCAGGAATGGGTGTTTTAACAAAGTATTTACTTAAAAAAAGTTTTACAACTCATGTTATTGAAATTGATACTGAGTCAGTGGAATATTTGAAAGTCCATTATTTAAATTTAGCTGATAAAATTATTTCAAAAGATTTTTTAAAAATTGATTTAACGGAATATTTCGGAAACGAACAAGTAGCAATAATTGGGAATTTCCCTTATAATATTTCAACGCAAATTGTTTTTAAAACACTTGAAAACAGGCATCAAATTCCAGAATTTGCTGGTATGTTTCAAAAAGAAGTAGCTTTAAGAATTGCAGAAAAAGAAGGCAGTAAAGTTTATGGAATTTTATCTGTACTTACGCAAGCATTTTATGATGTTGAATACTTATTTACTGTTCCTCCAACAGTTTTTAATCCGCCACCAAAGGTTGATTCTGGAGTTATTAGGCTTGTTAGAAAAGAAAATTACACACTTCCTGTTAATGAAAAACTTTTTTATAAAGTAGTGAAAACAGCTTTTCAACAACGAAGAAAAACACTTCGAAATAGTTTAAAAACTTTGAATTTATCAGATAGTTTAAGAGAAGATAGTATCTTTGCAAAACGCCCAGAGCAATTATCTGTTCAGGAATTTATCAATCTCACTTCAAAAATAGAGAACGATGCCATTTGAAATTACAAAAGAATATCTATTAAAAATTCAACAATTAATTGCTGAAGATAGTGAAGATGCGCTTTTAGCCCTGTTAGAAGAAGTGCATTATGCTGATATTGCTGAAATTATTGAAGAATTAGAATACAATGAAGCTATCTATATAATTAAGTTATTAGAAAGCGATGTGACTTCTGAAATAATTGCTGAGTTAGATGAAGATACAAGAGAAAATATTTTAAAAGGCCTTTCTTCTAAAGAAATTGCTGAAGAAATTTCTGAATTAGATACTGATGATGCGGCCGATATTATCTCTGAACTTTCCGACAAGCAAATAAAAGAAGTTATTTCTCATATTGAAGATGAGGAACATGCAAAAGATATTATTGAACTTTTACGGTATGATGAAGATACAGCTGGGGGTTTAATGGCAAAAGAGCTTGTTAAAGTAAATGAAAACTGGAATGTGCTTACTTGTGTAAAAGAAATGCGTGCACAAGCTGAAGAAGTTTCAAGAGTGCATTCAATTTATGTAGTTGATGATAATGACATTTTAAAAGGTCGTTTATCACTTAAAGATTTACTAACAACCTCAACAAAAACAGCAATAAAAGATGTTTTTATTAAAAAAGTAGACTCTGTAAATGTAAATGATGAAGCTGAAGATGTTGCTAAAATTATGCAAAAATACGATTTAGAAGCTATTCCTGTGGTTGATGAATTAGGTCGTTTAGTAGGAAGAATTACTATTGATGATATTGTTGATGTAATAAAAGAAGAAGCCGAAAAAGATTACCAAATGGCAGCGGGTATTTCACAAGATGTAGAAGCCGATGATACAATTTGGGAACTAACAAAAGCACGATTACCTTGGTTAATTTTAGCCTTGTTTGGTGGTTTTGTGAGTGTCTCCATTTTAGGAGGATTTCAAGGAGCTATGACAGATTTTCCCGTATTATTCTTTTTCACTCCTTTAATTGCTGCAATGGCTGGTAATGTTGGAGTGCAATCTTCCGCTATTATTGTACAAGGTTTAGCAAATGATAGTTTACGTGGCTCGGCATGGAACCGCTTATTAAAAGAAGTTTCACAAAGCTTGATAAATGGTTTTGTATTGGCGGCACTATTGATGTCGGCAGGCATGTTTTTTCTGGGCTTCGAATTAAAAGTGGGGATAACTGTTGCTGTTTCTCTTATTTCTGTAATTATTATTGCCTCTATAATTGGTACATTTGTTCCAATTATTTTGGATAAACGTGGGATTGATCCAGCCTTAGCTACTGGTCCGTTTATAACAACAAGTAACGATATTTTAGGAATTTTAATTTACTTTTCAATAGCAAAATTGATTTTAGGTTTTTAATATTGAAATTTTTTAAACAAATCCCACAATACAACTCCAACACTAACCGAAATATTTAAAGAGTGTTTGGTTCCAAGTTGGGGTATTTCAATACAATAATCACTTTCCGAAACAACTTTTTGCTGAACTCCTTTCACCTCGTTTCCAAAAATAACTGCATATTTTTGATTTTGTATAATTGAAAAATCTTGTAACATTGTACTTTTCTCAGCCTGTTCAATAGCAAGTACTTTTATCTTTTCTTCTTTCAACTTTTCAACCAACTCAAGCGTATCTTCAACATATTCCCATTCAACAGAATCTGTGGCTCCTAAAGCAGTTTTATGAATATCTTTATGTGGTGGTTTTGCAGTAATACCACACAAATAAATTTTTTCAATTAAAAAAGCATCACTGGTTCTAAATACCGAACCAATATTATTTAAACTTCTAATATTATCTAACACAACAACTAAAGGGATTTTTGATGTTTGTTTAAACTCTTCAACATTCAATCTGCCTAATTCACTATTTTTTAGCTTTCTCATTATTTTTGAATTTGGAAATTCGTAATTGATAATTCGTAATTATTAATTAAAAATGTAACTTCGCAAAACTAACTTAATTTCTTAAAAAATTGGCGGCAAAAGACAAGAAAGTCACTCCTTTAATGAAACAATACAATGCAATAAAGGTGAAATATCCTGATGCAATGTTACTATTTAGAGTAGGAGATTTTTATGAAACTTTTGGTGAAGACGCTAAAAAAGCTTCCAAAGTTTTAGGAATTATTTTAACCAAACGTGGTGCGGGTAGTGAAACTGAAACTGCTTTAGCTGGCTTTCCACACCATTCATTAAACACATATCTTCCAAAATTGGTAAAAGCAGGGATGCGTGTTGCTATTTGCGATCAGTTGGAAGATCCAAAAATGACAAAAACTATTGTAAAACGTGGCGTTACAGAATTGGTAACTCCTGGTGTTGCTTTAAATGATGAAGTTTTACAATCCAATACAAATAATTTTTTAGCCGCAATTCACTTTGGAAAAAAATACATTGGAATCTCTTTTTTAGATGTTTCAACAGGTGAATTTTTAACAGCCCAAGGAAACTCTGAATACATTGATAAACTACTTCAAAATTTTAATCCAAGTGAAGTGTTGGTTCAAAAACAATTCAAAAATAAGTTCAATGAATTATTTAGTAATCGCTTTTATACATTTTATTTAGAAGATTGGATTTTTCAGGCTGAATATGCTTTGGAAACTTTAACCAATCATTTTAAAGTAAAAACATTAAAAGGTTTTGGAGTTGATGATTTAAATGAAGGTATTATTTCGTCTAGCGCTATTCTATTCTATTTGTCTGAAACACAACACAATAAATTAGACCATATTTCGGTAATTAACAGAATTTCTGAAGATAATTATGTGTGGATGGATCGTTTTACCATTCGAAATTTAGAATTATACAATTCAACTTCTATAAATGCGGTTACTTTATTAGATGTTATTGATAAAACTATTTCACCTATGGGTGGAAGATTGCTAAAAAGATGGTTGGCATTACCGCTAAAAGATATTAATCGTATTAAAAAGCGTCACGATATTGTAAAATATTTAATTGATAATGACGATTTTTTTGAACTCGCTACCTATCAAATTAAACAAATAAGTGATATTGAAAGATTAGTTTCAAAAGTAGCAACCGGAAAAGTGAACCCTCGTGAAGTTGTATTGCTTAAAAATTCACTAAACGCAATAATTCCTATAAAAGAAGCTGCTGAAAAAAGTGATAACGAATCTTTAAAAATAATTGGAGAACAATTACAAAACTGTAACACACTTCGTGAAAAAATTTCAAAAACTTTAAATGAAGATGCGCCTGTAAATATTAACAAAGGAAATTCAATTACTGAAGGTGTTTCAAAAGAATTAGATGATTTAAGAGCTATTTCAACTCGTGGAAAAGATTATTTAGATGAAATGCTGGCTCGTGAAATTGAAAATTCTGGTATAACTTCATTAAAAATTGCCTTCAATAATGTATTTGGCTATTATATTGAAGTTAGAAACACACATAAAGATAAAGTACCTGCTGAATGGATTCGTAAGCAAACCTTGGTAAATGCCGAGCGTTATATTACTGAAGAACTAAAAGAATACGAAACTAAAATATTAGGCGCAGAAGAAAAAATAAGCAAACTTGAACATGAACTTTTTGCTGAATTAATAAGTAATTTATTAGATTACATCCAGCCAATACAACTTAACGCCCAATTAATTGCTCAAATAGATTGTTTAATTTCATTTGCTGATATTGCAAAGCAAAACAATTATGTACGTCCGCAAATGGATGAAAGCACTGATTTGGAGATTAAAAATGGCCGTCATCCTGTTATTGAAAAGCAATTGCCAATTGGTGAAGAATATATTGCAAACGATGTTGTTTTAAACAGAAATTTACAACAAATTATTATGATTACTGGTCCTAATATGAGTGGTAAATCAGCTATTTTACGTCAAACAGCTTTAATTGTTTTGTTAGCTCAAATGGGGAGTTATGTTCCTGCTCAAAATGCTCGAATTGGTATAGTAGACAAAATTTTTACCAGAGTTGGTGCTAGTGATAATATTTCAATGGGCGAATCTACTTTTATGGTAGAAATGAATGAAACTGCAAGTATTCTGAACAACATTTCAGAAAGAAGCTTGGTGTTATTAGACGAAATTGGACGAGGAACTAGTACGTATGATGGTATTTCAATTGCTTGGGCAATTTCAGAATATTTACATGAACATCCTTCAAAAGCAAAAACGTTATTTGCTACGCATTATCACGAATTAAATGATATGACCAATACTTTTGAGCGTATTAAAAATTTCAATGTTTCAGTAAAGGAATTAAAAGATAAAGTTATTTTCTTGCGAAAATTAGTTTCAGGAGGCAGTGAACATAGCTTTGGTATTTACGTAGCAAAATTAGCAGGAATGCCCTCTTCTGTAATTCATAGAGCCACAAAAATGTTGAAGCAATTAGAAAAAAATCATACAAATTCTGACATAAAAGAAACTTTAAAAACTACTGCTGAAAATGACATGCAATTAAGTTTTTTTAAATTAGATGACCCTTTATTAGAAAATATTAAAGAAGAAATTTTATCTACAAACATTGATACACTTACACCAATTGAAGCTTTAATGAAATTGAATGAAATAAAGCGGATGTTAACGAAAAAATAATTCTACCAATAATCCTTTAACATTTTTTTGACATTAATTTTAATTACCTTTGTTCATTCTAAAGTATAAAATCATGTATTTATTTATTAGTGGTGGAGAAATATTTGTAATTTTATTAATTACTGTAATGCTTTTTGGAGCAGATAAATTACCTGAAATTGCTCGCGGATTAGGAAAAGGAATGCGTCAAATTAAAGACGCTACAAATGATATTAAAAGAGAAATTCATAACAGTGCTGAAAAACATAATATTGATATTGATGTGGCCGCAAAAGTACGTGATGAAATTAGCAAAGTAACTGACAATGTTGAAGATTATACCAGACCTGTTAAAAAAATAAAAGATACTATTATTGATGATATTACTGGGCCTATAAAAAGAAATTTATAATTGGAATTTCTTAATGCACTTATAAAATACGACAAGCAGCTTTTACTTTTTCTTCATTCTAAAGGAAATACCACTTGGGATTCTTTTTGGATTTTTATAACTGATCCTATTCATTGGACACCTTTATTTTTAGTTTTATTTTTAGTTAGCTACAAAGCCTTTGGTGTTAAAAAATCTGTGCTAATTTCTCTTTTTATAGCTCTTGGTACAATTAATTCTTTGTTAATTGTGACCATTATTAAAAATTATATTAAAAGATTAAGACCAATAAATGATAATAGCATTAATAATTGTATTAGAGTATTAATTGAAACTCGGGACTATAGTTTTGTCTCAGGACATTCAACTGTTTCCTTTACAATTGCCTTCCTGTTTTATTTTATTTTTAACAAAACTCACAAATTCTCTTTTATCATTTTTTTATTTCCTTTGCTATTTGCTTACAGCAGAATTTATTTAGCAGTACATTTTCCTTTGGATATTTTATTTGGAATGCTTTTAGGATATATAGTTGCCTTCCTAATTTTCAAATTAATAAACTTTGTAGTGTTGAAAAAATAATTATTTTACCCTACTAATTGTTAATCCATCTCTAATTGGTAACAAAACAGTTTCAATTCTAGTATCTGAATTCAACAACTTGTTATACTTTAAAATTTGTTCTGTATCTATATCATTAGGCTCTAATTTTTCAATAACCTTCCCGTTCCACAAAACATTATCTGATAAAATAATACCTCCTGAATTCATTTTTTCAATAATTAAATGAAAGTAGTTAACGTAATTAGATTTATCGGCATCAATAAAGACCAAATCAAACTTTTCATTTATAGTTGGAATTATTTCCAAAGCATTACCTATTATTTGCTGAATTTGATTGTTAAAAGTAGAAGCTTCAAAATATTTTTTACTAAAAGATTCTAACTCCTCATTTTTATCAATGGTAAGTATTTTACCATTTTGTTGCATTCCTTCAGCTAAACACAATGCTGAATAACCTGTATATGTACCAATTTCAAGAATATTTTTTGGGTTTATTATTTTTGAAATCATTGACAAAATCCTCCCTTGGTATGCTCCACTTAACATTCTAGGGTTTAATACTTTCTGCCAGGTTTCTTTACTTAGTTGTTGTAATAAAACTGGTTCTTGTTGTGAATGACTCACTACATATTCATCTAATTTTTCAGGTAAAAAATTCATTTCTTTTATTTACAAAAATAAAAAAACGGAACCTAATTTAGTTCCGTTTTTAAATTAAACAATATTTTTAATTTTTGGAAATTAATTCCTGTTCCATTTGTTCCTTTTCCTTTTCACATAAACACCTTTTTTCAGCACCATTTTTGTTTTTATATTTTTCATAACATTTAGTCATAACTCCATTTTGTTTTGAATATAAACCACATTTTTTGCAAAGAAATAAATGAATATTTAATTTTATAATTTCCCAAAAACCGGCCTCTTTATATTGACTTTTATCGCAAATTGTTGTTGCTTCGTCACAATTTATTTTCATTATTTATACTCTTTTAATTTTTAAACCAATTATCTTCCATACATTTTCTTAACTGCGTTCTGGCTCTGTGAATTATTACCCAAAGATTGGACGATGTTATATCTAACTCCTTACATATATCTTCAGTTTCAATTTCTTGTATTGTTTTCATTCTGAAAACGATTGCATATTTCTCTGGTAGTTTATTTAAGCATTTTTCTAAAGCAACTGTTAACTCTTCATTTTCAATATTCTTTTCTATTTCATTATTCCAAGATGAAGGAACGCGTTCTTCAATCCATTCACCTTCTCTTTCTCCATCATTATAAAAATTCATTTTTACTTCAGCTTTCCCTTTTGCTGAATTAGTTTTTCTATAATAG
>Ga0208671_10001144_pt1:0-5000 | contig 11868 bp, 16 predicted proteins | sample ColrivemetaGS759_FD_187606 | JGI IMG/M metagenome (GOLD analysis project Ga0208671, IMG submission 187606) | Estuarine microbial communities from the Columbia River estuary - Ebb tide ETM metaG S.759 (SPAdes) (version 2) | ecosystem: Environmental > Aquatic > Marine > Intertidal zone >...
GGTTTACAACCCATAGGCAGTCTTCCCTCACGCGGTATTGCTCCGTCAGGCTTTCGCCCATTGCGGAAAATTCCCCACTGCTGCCTCCCGTAGGAGTCTGGACCGTGTCTCAGTTCCAGTGTGTCTGGTCGTCCTCTCAAACCAGATACTGATCGTCGCCTTGGTAAGCTCTTACCTTACCAACAAGCTAATCAGCCGCGAGCTTCTCTCTAGGCGGATAAATATAAATCCATTTCACTCAAAAGCATATGGGGTATTAGCATTCGTTTCCAATTGTTATCCCCCTCCTAAAGGTAAATTCTCACGTGTTACTCACCCGTCCGCCACTAGAGTTAAAAACTCTCGTACGACTTGCATGTGTTAGGCATACCGCCAGCGTTCATCCTGAGCCAGGATCAAACTCTCTTAAAATATCCATAATTTATCTTTTATTTATCACATAAATGTGATAATCAAATCTAAAATATATTATACCACATTATAAATACTTCTATTCTATTATTAAAAAATAATATTAAATATTTAAATTAAATATTTATTTAGATATTTTAATGAAAACAGATTAAAAAATACTTAAATTAAAAAGAAGTAAAAGTCAATTTTAAAATTAAAAGATTTGACGTTATACATCTACCAAAATTCGGCACTAAATTATGAATTATTGTTTTAAAACGATTAAAATTTATTTCAGGCGTAAATTAATTTAACAGTTTTTAAGAATGAAAATACAAAAAATATTAAATCAAATTCTGAATATTATATAAAGTAACTAGTCGTTTTTCACTGATTGAAAAATTATTTCAATAAATTGCGTATCATCGATTATTATATTTATAAGTTGTTATATATATATATATATATTAGTTTATAGAATCTTTTTACCTAAATAATTTTTGAACTACACTTTTATTTTTTAATAAATTAGGATGTGTTAATATAATTCTAATTCATTAAAAAATAATTTTTTTCTTACTAAATAACTCCTAAAAAATCCTTAGAAGTTGTAAGAATCGAATCTACAAATGTTGTTGAATCTAATATAGAATGTACATCAGGACCTGATAATAACGGTCGGAAATTTATACCAAACTGACTATAATTTTTTTCCATAAAATTTAATATATCAGGACGCTCTGAATACCAAAATTCTCGAAGATTCATTGGAATTGGATATTTAGACCATAAATATGGTAAATAATGGAATTGAACAACATCTTTTAATTCACCATCAATTAACATTTTAACTTTATTACCTTCACTTGGTAAAAATGGCATAGTAAAAACTAAATGATTTGCTGAATCTGCAATTTTTCCCATCAACAGGGCTAAAATAGTTGGAACGAAATCAATTCCGACAAAACATGGAAATATCCCCGCTAAAGCGTCATAAAACCAATCTACAAAATCAACCGCAAATACCCAAGGAAAAGTGTAAGGATTAATTGCAATCATCCAAAATAACGTTGTACGTATGCCAACAATTGTCCAATAAAATAATACAGCATAAAAAAATACATCACGGCACAATTCTAAATTCGAATGATCAACTGTTAGATTAAAATGAATTTGAATATATCCTGATAACCAATCAGGAAGAAAGTACATATTTCTATAATTTTCAATATAAAAATTATAATAACCTTCTGCCTTATGCTGATAAAAATGTTTTTCGACGGGCATTGTATAAGGAAAAGTACCAAATAATGCCTCAGTCAAAGTTTCAGGACGTTGCATTTGCTGAGGGGGTATCTCTGTAATATGTTTAGGCAAAAAATCTTGGCCTGTTAAGTCTTCACGTGCTTTTGAATCTAATGGAAAAATCGGCATTCCAGGAACATCTGGATATCCTAAAAATCCAGCAATAGACTCCAAAAGTACTTTAAATTTATCATGAACTATTGTTTGTACTTCTTTGATACGGTTGTTAAAAACCATTCGTTAAATTTATTTTTAAAAGTAATTTATTTAGTCTACTATCCATATTTTATACATATATATATAGATTAGTCTATAGTAGTTGTCAAGTTTTGATTGAATTAAAATAACTTGGGTTTTGTTTACTAGTTCTTATTTGATATTTTAAAACAATTTAAAAGGAAAATCTATGAATTATGAAAAAAATACTATTTCTTTTTATTGAATGAATGGTTTTTAACTTTAAAATAAAAAAAATTCATTTAGTAACTATTAAAAATAAACGTTATTTACTATTTTTAATAACCTACCTTTTAAAATAAGGTAAAAGATATTTCATTAAATTTTTAATTACTTAACATAATTTCATATCTATGATATAGTTAATTTCGTTATTGGATAAATAACGGGATATAGCTCAGTTTGGTAGAGTACCTGCTTTGGGAGCAGGGTGCCGTAGGTTCAAATCCTACTATCCCGATACAAAAACTAAAAAATATTCTAATTTCAAATATTTTTAATTTCACAAATTATAATTTTAGGGAACTTCGAAAAAATTGTTCGATTATTTATAAATTTAATAATCGAACAATTTATTTTTAAATTTTGAATAAATTTAAAAATATAATCCCAACATATCAGGGAAAAAGCGATTTATTTCAATAATAAATCCTGCAGTAAATGTCATCCACAATGTTAAAAGAACAGGAGCTGTTGATAGATATTTTTGAAAATCGTTCATATTAATAAAATCAATATTAGCTTAAATAATTAATAAATTTAACGAGGTGATACAGTTATTTCTTCACTAACTGCCACTAAATCGTTACTGATTAATTCTTGCCATGCTGAAATTGGCCAAATATAACCTGTTGTCATGATTTTTAGTGCTAAAGGAACATTAATAATAATTTCACTTTCACTAGGATTAGAGCTTGTACTTACAGCACGTAAATATTTACGTCCAACCCAGCCAATCCAACCAGAAATATAAATAAATCCAAACCCTGGTAATATAAATTCTGCAGCATGACTCCATCGTCCATCTGCAATTAAATGCGGTAACCCATCAGTACCACATAATAATTCCGAACGAGAATATTTATCAAATCGAGCTTGTGTACGCTCAACTTGTTGTTTTAATGCTAAAGCTGGTGGAGAATCTGCTTCATATTGACTCGCACGTTGTTCCAGTTTTTTTACACTTGCATTTAATCGTTTTGTAAAGGCAGGAGATTCACTACATTTTGTTAAACCACCAATATCAGCCAATGCTTGACTTGGAGTTAACGCAATTAAAACAGCGAACAATAAAGTTAATAAATTGACACGTTTCATTAAAAATCAAAGAAATTAAATATATATATATATTAGTAAAAAATTTCATAAAAATTAAAATTACTAATATATATAATAATTTAGTTTTAAATAAAAAACCATTTTTATTTAAATAATTGATATCAGTTAACAAAAAAGTAAAAACAATTAATAATTCAAATAAAAAAATTTAAGAAAGTATAACTAAGGTATTTATTATGTTAAACGTATAACCTAGGGTTTAATAAAATCTAAAGCGCAAATATTTTATAGTGAATATCTGCGCTCTAGAGTTTTAGTAGTTATTCAAGGTCACGACGATTCGGGTTTCGTGAAGGATCGCTTGAAAGAAAACCAAAAATAAATAAAGAAACAAAAAAGATAACTGTTGTGTAAACTAAAATTTTTAAAGTTAACATTTAATTTTTCCTAAAAACTGTTTTTAATAATATTAATTATACTAAAATATAATTTTTATGACTTATTTAATTGAATAAAAAATCGTAATTATTAATTTCTTAAATAAATCCTTACGATTTTAAAAGTAATGGATAAAGTTTAAAAACCGAAATTTCAACTTGTTTATCTAAGAAATTAATCACACGATCTGGATTTATATCTCTAATTGAAATATAGCCTTCAATAATAATATAATCTTCAGATTGATAATATTTTGCGACGTCATAACTAAGTTTTCCCCAAATTGAAACTTGAATTATTATTTTAGTATTATTTTTTCTAGCTTGAGGCAATTGAACTGTTAACTCAGTAAGAGATGTTCCATCTGCAAAAAAACTTTGTCCTGAATTTTTAATAACTTTTACAGCAAGAATAATATAATTCATATCAATTATATGAATTTTAAATTATTAAGTTTTTTTGTTTTTGAATATCTTCAAAATTAATATCTCGTAAACGTTTTAATAAGCGAATGAAATATTCTAAGAAATAATCATCTAATTGGTTAATTTCATTTGATTTAACTTTAAAAGTTTTATATAAATCAAATGTTGATTTTGAAAAATCATTCTCAACGTTTAAAATTTCCACAAAAGCTAAACGGTCACTAATATTTTGACCCCATTCAAAGAAACCTAAAATTTTAGTAATTAATTTTAAAACAAAAAGTGGAATTTGATTAACTTTAGCTGATTGACCTGCAAGTTGCTCACATAAATTTATAATTTCTGAAGAAACCCACCCTTTTGGCCCTCCTAAAAAGAAAGTTTTATTTTCAGTTTCAGGAAGTTGCAAAGCTTTTAAACAAAATTTTGCAATATCCTGGGTATCCATATAAGATACACAAGTGTTTTCATTTGTTACCCAAATAGGCAAATTTTCTAAAATTGGAATTGCATATTGCTCAATTAAACCTTGATAAAACCCTGTTAAACGGAAAATTGTATAAGGAATTTGTGCTTCTTTTAATTTAATTTCAATTCCTTGTTTCATTTTCATTAAAGGAATATTTGAAAATTGATCTAAATTTTGTGTTGAACAAAATATAAATCGTTTAACTTTTGCTGCTTTTGCAGCTTCAATTAAAGCTAATTTACCATCCCAATCAACAGTTTTTACTATATCTAAATCAGACGGACGACTGGTTGACGCATCAACAACAGCAGTAATTCCTTGAAAACATGGAGGAATTGTCTCAGGTATACTTAAATCCCCATAAATTAATTCTGCACCCCATTCTTTCAAAAAATTAGCTTTACGAAAATTACGAACTAAACATTTAACTGGATATCCTTTAGTTAACGCTTGTA
>Ga0208671_10001147_pt1 | contig 11847 bp, 9 predicted proteins | sample ColrivemetaGS759_FD_187606 | JGI IMG/M metagenome (GOLD analysis project Ga0208671, IMG submission 187606) | Estuarine microbial communities from the Columbia River estuary - Ebb tide ETM metaG S.759 (SPAdes) (version 2) | ecosystem: Environmental > Aquatic > Marine > Intertidal zone > Estuary ...
GAAGATGAATATGAAAACACGGTGATTAGAAGAAAAAAGCCAACAAGTGAAAGCAAAACTTGCGGAGCAAGTTGAAGCTGAAACGAAGTTGGATGCAAGCTGCGGAGCAGCTGGCAAAGACAGTTAAAGGATTGAACCAAATGACATTTTTAGAAGGCATTTACCCTCAAGTAGCAGCCATAAGGCAGATCAGTACAGATGAGTTCAGCAAGGACTTTTTGGGTATGGGTGCAAGTTACTACAGGTCTATGAAAGCAAGGCAGTTGAACGCAAGCACCAGTGTTTTGGTGACACTTATGGAGCGTTTAGGCGAACAGGCGATAGTAATGCGAACGGGAAGTCCGCATTCATTGATACTTAGAGCAGCGGAAAAATATGAAAAACTTGGTGAGGAAGTAGGACGGGAAATCGCTCGTCGAAGTCTACAACAAGTCAACCAAAGGAAGTGGGTAAGAGAAACGCTTTACCGCATAGTAAACGGTGTGAATGCTGACCGTGAACAGCAGCGTGATGCTGGCAGATGGTCAGCACCTCCAATCATCATCTGCTAACCAAAAAGACCGCTACCTCCAGCAGCGGTCTTTTGCACAGTTTGATGTATACAAGGGCCATCACCGTTTTCTAAGCAACTGGGCGGGGTGACTGATACTTGAAAAAATTAATCTCGATTAAGGTAATCAATAAACGCATTCAAAATTACTCTTTGATTATCCTTGACAATATCCAATTCTCGCTGCTGGCTCCAAAGCTCATATGAGGATGATCCACTGTAATAAACTGTAGGTTTGCGGTTTAACGAGTATATTGTCACGCCTAGTATAAAAGTAAAGCATACGATAACGGTTATAGGAATAATTTTCCCCCTTTTCGTTTGTTTTCGAGTTTTTCAGATCATATGACCCGCTATGCGAAACCAAGCGATCGTTGTCACACTTAGACTTCGAAATCCAAGTTGGGAATCTTACTTCATTACTTTGTTAATCAATCTGAAACCTCAGATATTCGTGAGGACCATTATAACCAAAGTCATTCACAATTTCTGAACTTGGGATTTCAACAAAATGAACTGGTGCATCTCCATAGCAAAACGCTTGAACGATGCAGTCACCTTTTTTCTTCGCAGATGCATATATCCATTTTTGCACTACCGTCTCCATTTTGACAACATTTGATAATCAATTCGAAAATTTTAAAAAATTGAAACCCGCACTTCCAAAATTTGCAATACAAGATATGACGTCAGGGAAAATACATATCCCATTAAAAACTTAATCCAAACGAAACGCCAAAGGTGGACGATTCGGCGCCAGAAACGTTTTGGTAATTTCTGCTTAGACTTCCATAAGTGCTGACAGTAACGCCATCGCTAACTAAAAAATCATAATAAATGCCAATATCAAATTGTCGTGCGGTATTTGCAAGGCTTGATTCAACACTAGCTACTTCAATATCACCTGCAAGGCTTACACTCTGCGCCATCTCAAATGTAGCGTTTCCTGAGGTAATTGAAATTGGAAGTCCAGCAGTAAAAGCAAGTGTGCCGTTACCAGTATTTATCTTAGTGCCAACTGTAGCACTATTACTAAACAGTGTATCAGCACTGCGCATCATTGAGTCGCCAACGTTAAGTTCAGTAACACCAACGTTTGCAGCGCCAAACCACGTAGCCGCACCAACAGTGTATTCGTAGTTGAAACCAGCATAAACAGTGGTTGCGCCGTTCACATCTACCAACATACTGTCTGCACGGTTGCCCAAGAACGTTTCAGTTTCGTTCAGCACTCCAACTGCAAAACCGCCAAAGTCACGCTCTAGCGCGAAGCTACCATCTTGTGATACACTCACTGCTGCTCCACTGCCTGCAATCTGCAGACCTGCAAAATCAGTATAGTTAAGTGCAGTAGTGTTTGATGCAACATTCATTGCATTACCATCTACATAAAAATCACGATCATAATCATCAACCACCATTAGACTGCTAAGTGCTGCAATGTTTGCACCAGCAATACTCATAGTGCCAGCACTAGCAACATCAGTGTGGTATCCGTCAATACGACCACCAATTGCAATTCCTAGTTCACCTTGCGGAAGGGTTGCTTCGTCTAGGTCCATGATACCCTGTCCATGGACGTTTACATCGTAACCAGTGAAGCTCTTATCGCCAGTGTTTAGCATAAGTTGAACAAGATTTTCGCCCGTCATATGCGGCCACATCTGGTGTAGGATCGCTCCGCCGCCGCTAATGATTGGCGCTGCCATTGAAGTGCCAGACATAACACGATAATTGCCGTCTTTGTAGGTGCTAGCACTCCACTGTCCTGGCGCCATCAAGTAGAAATCACTTACACGACGATCCGTGTTGCAAGTGTTTTGTGTCTCATTATAATCAAAACAAACAGTGCCAGCACGATTGCTAGAAGAAGCTGTCCTGTTTGATGCAATGTCGTAGTTACCTGCGATGATCAGGCGTCCATCCATCATCAGTGAGCCATCAGGATTTTCAATCACTGCCAAGTGTGCAGGGAAGCCAGGTACTTTCGCAGCATTATTGCCAGCGGCAACTACAAGAACAGCATCAGTGTCTTGGAAGGCTTCCACCATATTGTTCATTGTAGCATATGAATCTGTTCCAAGATTACGCAACATGCTCATAAAGCCTTCAGTAGCATATGTACCGCGAGTATCAGTGCTACGGAAAACGCCTGGTTCTATCTCCACTAGGCTGTTCTTGTAGGTAGCATCCATGTTAACACTACCGCTCAAGTTAATAACATCAGCACTATTTTCTACAGACCAACGGATACCATCACCAACAGCATTTAAGTCAACGTACCCACTATCATAAGCAACTTTACCAATCAGCAAATGCGCATCAGGTGCTACACCAGTTGTACCGACCCCATCAAGTGCGGCAGCGGCGAGCCCTGCTACGTGTGTACCGTGTCCGTTCAGGTCCTCAATTGTCTCGAGACCCACCTCACAACGGCCAGTGAAACATTCCATAGCATCAATACGTCCAGCAAACTCTGGGTGATCAGTATCAATACCGCTATCAAGGATAGAGATTACACTGCCGTCACCTGTCCAGCCGCGCGACCAGGCTTCAGGCGCACCAACTGCTTCTAGCGTGTGACCATAAGCAGTCATCGTTGTATTAATGTAATCAATGCTTACCCGTGAATTTGCAGTCCAAACAGCATCGCGATACATTTCTGTGTTAGCATAGTTAACGTCATCTCGTGCAATATACTCTTCCACAGTCAGCACGTTTGCTGTCGGAGTACCATAATCACTGCCAGCATCTGCGACATTAGCGTCCTTTGCAAAACTACGAACAAACTCACGTGCAGTTTCTGAGCGAGATTCAACACGCTCAACCGTATTAAGTAGCATTGGGTTAACTAACGGAACACGGTCACCATTGCTGTAAATTGTATAGGTGACACGACCGCGATACTGACGATCAGTAACTGGAGTTTCGTATAAGCGTGTTACTTCACTATAAACGTTAAAAAGCGTATCCGTCTCTTCTTGAATTTCGCGAACTTTCTCGCTCGCCAGTCTCTCAGTACCACGCTGGCTGACAATAAATTCACTGCTCCACACAACCTCAGTGCCTACAACAATAGGCTTGCTGTCTTGTGCATCCAAATAGCTCTGATACCTTGCTGCTTCAGCAGCATACCAATTGTAGTTTGCTACAATACCTGCTGCCCAACTATAGTGGCCGTAACGATCTATCAGTGATTTAAGAGTGTTGGCGGCGCGACTATAGTTTGCCGCCATTGCAGACATAAAAGAATTTCGCTGTGACACATTGTTAATCTTCATAGCGTAATCGTAATAGCTTTGGGGCGCGGCCTCCGCAGGCACGGCTGCCAATAGTGCAATGGTACTGATCGCAGAAAAAATAGAATGCCTGAATTTGTACATAGTCACTTGTATCCCAGAGACTTTCCCTAGCACAAACGCTATGCACAGGTTCTGATTTTCTGCAAATTCTTTTATGTCACTTTGAGCAGTGACCGTTATCTTCAACCGCTAAACCATTAACATAAATAGCGAATGTGAGCGGAAGCGTGAACGTGATGCTAGTCGATGGTCAGCGCCACCCATCATCATCTGCTAGGGGCGCTTGTAAGGCATTTACAGAAAATACCCAACCAAGGCACCAATCTTTGGATGACTTCTGCATTTGGCGACAGCAGACTCTACGGGAAGCAAAAGGAGAAGTTAAATGAACTTTATCCACAACTTGACACTTGTAGAGCTGACAAAGACACATGCCCAAAGTCCTCTCGCAAGGCGACGCTCAAAACTCGCGGAAAAGGTTGAGCAGCAAGTGCAGCTGGCATCGAACCCAGAATACAAGCCCACTAAGGTCATCTGGAGCAAGGACAATGATGGAAATGAGCACCTTGTTGAACGTGCCATGCGCATCAAGCGTTGGTGGGTAGAGCAAATGGACGGCAGCGTTCAGCTGACCGTGCGCTATGGAAGCAAGGCGCTAGAGTTGGCAAAGGGCAAGAACGCGATCAAACTTTCCAGTAAGGCAGCCATAGAAGGCACGCTGCGCAACATAAAGCTGGCCGTGCTGAGTGGCGAGTTTGATGACATTATACAAACACAGGTAGGCGCACAAAGCCCGTTTGATCGCAAAGTCAAAACCAAATAAAAACAGTATTTTGTATGTTAGGCATATGTTATGCATCACTTATGATCTACGTTAAGTTGCTGTAAAACAACAAAAATTAACATACGCTTTAAATTCAAGCACTGCCACGGCAAATTGGCCTGATCCCTGCCCGATTTGGGCCTGAAAGAATCCGTCTCGCAGTCCTCAACAAGCCGCGATTCTGGGTGACTTTGTTTCCAAATCCCTAACGGGTTTGGAGCAGATGATGATCGCGATCAGAAAATTTGCCGTTGCAGGAGCAAGCTTCGCGGTGTTGCTTGCCGGTGCGATTGTCATTCAATACTCGGGCGCCGGGGCCAGCCTTGTCGGCAAGAATTCCGGCGGTGAGCCCTTTGCCTTCTCGCCCCTGCCCGAATTGAGCCCGGAGGAGGCGCGCGACCCGAGGTTTGGTCCGATCCTGATCGCCCCAGAGATCGTGAGCGCAGGGATTGGCCTTGCCGTTCCCGAAAGTTTTGATCGGACAGACAGGCAAGAGCCGCTGCGGCTGGCCTCGATCGAGTTTGACCTCCTTCCGGGTGCGGAAATGGCGTCAGACTGCGTTCCAGAACTGCTTGCCGTGCCTGTCGCGGGTGCCAAGGTCGATCTTGCGCTGAACGCCCCGTGCCTGCCCAGCGCGAGCTTTGTCTTGCACCACCAAGGCGTGATGGTCTCGGGCCTGACCGATGAAAACGGCAACGCGGATCTGTCGATCCCGGCATTGGCAAAGACGGCGGTATTCGTTCTGTCATTTGATCTTGGGCCGAGCGCGATGGCTGTCGCACAGGTCTTGGATCTTGACCTTTATGGCCGTGCGGCGCTGATGTGGGAGGGCGCCGTTGGTGCTCAGCTGCACGCGCGGGAATTTGCTGCTCCATTCGGAGCGCCGGGCTATGTCTGGCAGGAGGCGCCAACCGCCGGAGCCGGAACATTCACAGCCCTCGGCCAACGTGCCATCGCAGGCGGCCATTTTTCCCAGATCTATACTTTTCCAATCGGAGCTTCGCCAGCGACGGGCGAGATCGAGCTTTCGGTCGAGATCCCTGTGACGGCTGAAAACTGTGGTCGCGAGGCAAGCGCACAGAGCCTTCAGATCCTGCCGGGCGAAAGGGCTGTGGCAAATGATCTGGTTGTCACAATGCCGGGGTGCGATGCCAACGGTGACATCCTCGCGCTTGGGGCGATGTATCAGTCGATGGCTGTTGCTGCCCGATAGCTAGATCAGGCCGCTCGCACGGAAACTCAGCTCACGCGATTTGCCGATGATCAGATGATCGTGGAGGACGAGGCCAAGCGCCTCGGCTGCGGAGCCGATCTGACCTGTCAGGAGGATATCGGCGTCTGACGGGGTGGGATCGCCAGAGGGGTGATTGTGAACAAGAATTAACGCCGAGGCGTTCAGTTCAAGCGCCCGTTTGACCACCTCGCGCGGGTAGACGGGCACATGATCGACCGTACCCCGCGCCTGTTCTTCGTCGGCTATGAGTGCGTTCTTCTTGTCGAGATAGAGAACGCGGAAATGCTCGGTTTCGCGGTGGGCCATAACCGTGTGGCAATAATCGACAAGCGCATCCCAACTTGAGATCACCTGCCGCCGCATCACGCGGGCGCGGGCAAGGCGTTGGGCGGCGGCTTCGATGATCTTCAGCTCGCAAATCACCGCCTCGCCAACGCCCTCGGTCTCGGCAAGGCGCGCGGGCGAGGCGCTGATCACGCCGTTGAAATCGACGAACCGGTCGATCAGCCGCCGCGCGAGGGGCTTGACGTCCTGCCGGGGGATGGCGCGGAAGAGGACGAGCTCGAGCATTTCATAGTCCGGCAGCGCCGCCGCGCCGCCCACCATGAACCGTTCGCGCAGACGCTTGCGGTGGTCGGCGATATAGGAGGGAAGCCGCGCGCCAACGCCGAGGGCAGCCGCAGGAATCCCGGCCTCGTCAAAAGGCAAGAGGGCTTCGGCAAAGGCGGCGGGCTTGGGCATGGCCCGACTATCGGGCCATCGTGGTTAGCGATTGGTTAAGGGCGCTAGCCCTTCATCGAATCCCAAAAGCCCTTTACCGCCGAGAAAAAGCTCGAGCTTTGCGGATTGTTTTCGGCGCTCAGCTTGTCGAACTCTCGCAGAAGCTCTTTTTGCTTTGAGGTGAGCTTGACTGGTGTTTCCACGGAAAGCTCGATCAACATGTCGCCATGGTTGCCACCTCGCAGGGCGGGCATGCCCTTGCCGCGCAGGCGCATCTGGCGGCCAGATTGGCTGCCTTCGGGGATGCGCACACGGCTGCGGCCGCCGTCGATCGTCGGCACCTCGATATCGCCGCCCAGCGAGGCATCGACCATCGAGACAGGCACGCGGCAATAGAGATTGGTCCCGTCGCGCTGGAACAGGCGGTGCTCGCTTACCTCGATGAAGATGTAGAGATCGCCGGTAGGCCCGCCGCGCATTCCGGCCTCGCCCTCCCCGGCAAGGCGGATGCGGGTGCCGGTTTCAACGCCCGCGGGGATATTGACCGAGAGCGAACGCTCCTTCTCGACCCGGCCAGCGCCGTGGCAGGTCTTGCAGGGGTTCTTGATGGTCTGGCCCATGCCGTTGCAGGTCGGGCAGGTGCGCTCGACCGTGAAGAAGCCCTGCTGCGCGCGGACCTTGCCCATGCCCGAACAGGTCGGGCAGGTCACGGGCTCGCTGCCGCCCTCGGCGCCGGTGCCTTTGCACGAGGCGCAGCTGACGGCAGAGGGAACGTTGATCGTTTTCTGCAGGCCGTTGTAGGCCTCTTCGAGGCTGATCCGCAGGTTATAGCGCAGGTCATTGCCGCGCGCGGCCCGTGTGCGGCCGCCACCTTGCCCGCCACGACCCATGAAATCGCCAAAGAGATCGTCGAACACGTCGGAGAAAGCCGAGGCGAAATCGCCCTGCCCACGGAAGCCGCCGCCCGGATGGCCGCCACCGCCGCCCATGCCGTTTTCAAAGGCAGCATGGCCATAACGGTCGTAGGCGGCCTTCTTGTTGGCGTCTTTCAGAACCTCGTAGGCCTCGTTCGCTTCTTTGAACTGGGCTTCGGCGTCGGGATTGTCGGCGTTGCGGTCGGGGTGAAGCTCTTTCGCCTTGGCGCGATAGCCTTTCTTGATCTCGTCGGCGCTTGCGCCTTTCGAGACCCCGAGCGTTTCATAGTAATCGCGTTTCGCCATCAGAGTTGGTCCCTCGTCCGAACGGAAAGACCGGCCCGCGTGTTTGGGGCCGGTCCGCCGTGGCTAGTTTTCGGCCTTAGCGACCACGCTTGTTGTCGTCGAGGTCTTCGAATTCGGCATCGAGGATGTCGTCTTCCGACCCGGCGTTGCCGCCTTGCTCGCCGTCTTCCTGGCTGGACTTGTAGATGGCTTCGCCCAGCTTCATGGCGGCTTCGGTCACGTTCTGGATGCCTGCGCGGATCTTGTCGGGATTGTCGCCTTCAAGCTCGTCCTTGAGTGCGGCAATCGCCAGCTCGATCGCTTCGATCGTGGTCGGGTCGACCTTGTCGCCATGCTCTTCCATCGACTTTTCGGTCGAGTGGATGAGGCTTTCGGCCTGGTTTTTGGCTTCGACCAGATCCTTGCGCTTCTTGTCCTCTTCGGCGTGCTCTTCGGCGTCGCGGACCATCTTTTCGATGTCCTCGTCCGAAAGGCCGCCCGAGGCCTGAATGGTGATCTTCTGCTCTTTGCCGGTGCCTTTGTCCTTGGCCGAAACCGAGACGATGCCGTTGGCGTCGATGTCGAAGGTCACTTCGATCTGGGGCATGCCGCGCGGAGCGGGCGGGATGCTTTCAAGGTTGAACTGACCAAGCATCTTGTTGTCGGCGGCCATTTCGCGCTCGCCCTGGAAGACGCGGATCGTCACGGCCGACTGGTTGTCCTCGGCGGTCGAGAAGACCTGAGACTTCTTGGTCGGGATCGTGGTGTTGCGGTCGATCAGGCGGGTGAACACGCCGCCGAGGGTTTCGATGCCCAAGGACAGCGGGGTCACGTCGAGAAGAACAACGTCTTTCACGTCGCCCTGCAAAACACCGGCCTGAATGGCGGCGCCCATGGCGACAACCTCATCGGGGTTGACGCCCTTGTGCGGCTCTTTGCCGAAGAATTTGGTCACTTCCTCGATGACCTTCGGCATACGGGTCATGCCGCCGACGAGAACGACCTCGTCGATATCCGAAGTGGAAAGGCCCGCATCCTTGAGCGCGTCTTTGCAGGGCTTGATCGACTTCTTGATCAGGTCGTCGACAAGGCTCTCGAGCTTGGCGCGGGTGAGCTTCATCACCATGTGCAGCGGCTGGCCGTTGGCGCCCATCGAGATGAACGGCTGGTTGATCTCGGTCTGGGTCGAGGACGACAGCTCGATCTTGGCCTTCTCGGCAGCTTCCTTGAGGCGCTGGAGGGCCATCTTGTCTTTGGTCAGATCGACGGCGTGCTCCTTTTTGAACTCCTCTGCGAGGTAGTTCACGATCCGCATATCGAAATCTTCACCGCCGAGGAAGGTGTCGCCGTTGGTGGATTTCACTTCGAAGAGGCCATCGTCGATCTCGAGGACGGTCACGTCGAAGGTGCCGCCGCCAAGGTCGTAGACGGCGATGGTGCGGGTTTCTTTCTTGTCGAGGCCATAGGCCAGCGCGGCGGCGGTCGGCTCGTTGATGATCCGCAGAACCTCGAGGCCAGCGATCTTGCCGGCGTCTTTGGTGGCCTGACGCTGGGCATCGTTGAAATAGGCCGGAACGGTGATGACGGCTTGCGTCACGTCTTCGCCAAGATAGGACTCGGCGGTTTCCTTCATCTTCTGGAGGATGAAGGCGGAAATCTGCGAGGGGCTGTAGCGCTCGCCACGGGCCTCAACCCAAGCGTCGCCATTGCCACCGTCGATGATGTTGTAGGGGACGAGCTTCTTGTCCTTCTGCACCTCGGCATCGGTGGTGCGACGGCCGATCAGGCGCTTGACGGCGAAGATCGTGTTGTCGGGGTTGGTGACAGCCTGACGCTTGGCCGGCTGGCCGACGAGGCGCTCTTGCTCGGTGAAGGCGACGATCGACGGCGTGGTGCGGGCACCTTCCGAGTTCTCGATCACGCGCGGCTTGGAGCCATCCATGATGGCGACGCAGGAGTTTGTTGTCCCGAGGTCAATCCCAATGACTTTTCCCATTTTCAAAACCCTTTCGTTAGGCGGTTTGAGCGGCCGCGGCCCCGTAGGCACCTTGGCCATAGTGGATGAGGAGGCAGGGGCATTCCCTGCTGATCAAGCGGTATATAGGGGGCGGTTTTGGTGCCTGCAACGGGTAGGAGTAGGGGAAATGTGCCAAATTTGCCGCTTCCCGTCGCGAGATTTGCTCCAGTCGCCCCCAAAGCTATGCCCTTGGTTGGAATCGGAAATCCGCCAGCTCTAGACGCCGGCGCTCCAGCTTGCCGACGCACGCTGACGCGTAAAGAATTCGAGCATCAGGCCGATGACCAGCAATGTCAGCGAGAGATAGAGCGGATAAGTCATCGAAGTGAAATGCGGGGTATAGTTGATGAAGATATGACCGCGGGCTTGATCTACCGAGTGAAACAGCGGGTTCCAGCTGAAGACGGCAAGGAGAGAGCTGGGCAATGTATTGGCAACGAACATTTTGCCAGAAGTGATCATGTTGGCTCTGAGATAGACCATTCTGAGAATTGGAATAAGGCGCGGCGCCCAAGGTTTGATTGCCAGAAAGATAATTCCAACCGCCACACCGGAAAGCCAGGCCATCAACAACGCACCGAGCGCGCCAATGGGTTTGTCGATGGTGATTGGTGTGACAAGTGCGTGGTAGCCAAAAAGGATCAGGCCCAGCGACAGCACCTGCTGGTAGAGCGTGGCGATCGCTGCGGCGCTGATCGTAATGAAGGGGTTGAGGGGAGCATGCTGCAACAGAGAGGATGTGGCGGAGGGTGCCCCCATTACCGCCGAAACGGTGCGGTTATGGGTCATGTATAGAAAGACGCCGGACATCAGGTAGAGGAGAAAATCCCCTCGGATCTTGGCTGTTCGGAGACCAAGGACTTGAAAGATCATCAAGAACATCAGGGTCATCAGCGCGCCTTGCGCAGCGATAATAACAAGCCCCACCGCGGCGCTACGATGACTCTTGCGAATTTCCCTTACGACGCTGTGATAGATCAACTCGATCATGCCAAAGGCGATCGAAAGGGTTGATCTCGTGGTTGTCGCCCGAAACATTGGCTGCCGCCCTCATGGTCTGATCTGACCGTGCCTTATGACGAATTTCTTGCCGTTCGCCTTCCGCGCCAGCATAAAGAGGCGGCCCTTTCATTTCAATACTGGCGGCAAGACGCAACGGAGCCTTCGCATGGACCTACAGAAACTGACTCACGTGATGCGCCGGCTCGCACTGGAAGCGGGCGACAAGATCATGGAGATCTATGCCTCCGACGATTTCGACGTTCGCTCGAAAAGCGACCAAAGCCCGGTCACCGAGGCCGACGAAGCGGCGGATGCGATCATTTCGGCGGGTTTGCGCGCGGAGTTTCCCGACTTGCCTTTGGTCACCGAGGAACAGGCGGCCTCGCATGAGGTTGAGGCCAAGACCTTTCTCATCGTCGATCCGCTTGATGGCACCAAGGAATTCGTCCAGCGGCGCGGCGATTTCACCGTGAACATCGCGCTGGTATTTGATGGCTCGCCGGTGCGCGGGGTTGTCTATGCGCCAGCCAAGGGGCGGCTTTTCTATACCGATGCAGGCGGCAATGCCGTCGAGGAAGCGGGGCCTTTCGACAAGGCGACACCCGGTCAGCAGAACCGAATTCGCGTCTCGAAGCCCGACAATACCGCACTTTTGGTTGTTGCCTCGAAATCCCACCGCGATCAGGCGACCGACGACTACATTTCGAAATATGCGGTCAAGGATATGAAGAGTGCCGGTTCATCGCTCAAGTTCTGCCTTGTGGCGACCGGCGAGGCCGACCTTTACCCCCGCGTGGGCCGCACGATGGAGTGGGACACGGCGGCGGGCCATGCTGTCTTGGTCGGCGCGGGCGGCGATGTGGTTCGCTTCGACAGCCATCAGCCCCTGCGCTATGGCAAGGAAGGTTTCGCCAACCCGTTCTTCATCGCCTACGCACCGGGCGTCGATCTGAAGAAGGCGTGATGGCCGCGCTTGTCGTCATTCCCGCCCGCTATGCCT